>Ga0208958_1000122_pt1 | contig 101911 bp, 62 predicted proteins | sample RifOxyB1_FD_184032 | JGI IMG/M metagenome (GOLD analysis project Ga0208958, IMG submission 184032) | Soil microbial communities from Rifle, Colorado - Rifle Oxygen_injection B1 (SPAdes) | ecosystem: Environmental > Terrestrial > Deep subsurface > Rock core/Sediment | place: Rifle, Colorado...
TGTTGCCGCGGCGGTGATAAAGTGGCATCACTGCTTTGACATTTTTGGCGGTGTTGTAAAATGGTTTGATATAAGTCCTGGAACTAGCAACGATCACAATCATTTTCCGGATTTAAAAACAGTCGCAGGATATCTTATAATCTTTGATCTCGGATATTTTGACTTTGCGCTTTTTCAGGCAATTGACGACGTTATATCGGCTTAGGTGGTCGGTGGAATTACTTTTTAAAACTGCCAAGGGAAGTTTGCGAATCGCTGATATTTCTTCTGCAAATGCCAACATTGTTATGAGTTTAGTGTTGGTGTCGATTATTGTCACAACAATCATTCATCCATTTGCTCTTAAAATTAGATGAATTATTTGATCCTAACAAAAGGAGAAAGACCTCTGTACAACATGTTTTACGAATGACAGGAAAAAAGGCATGAAAAATACCGATCACCTATGAACATTTCTATCAAGTATAATCAACGCTAGGTTAATTTTTCCTCTTTCGTTACAAGTCGTCTGAATTCTAATTTTTTCCATCATATTTTCGATACTGTTTGAGAAAACCTGTAAACGGGGAGAAGCGATGTTGGCGAGAAAAAGTTTATTGTTAGCAGCAAAGATGGGACGAGGTCTTTTGCTATTGGGGTTGGTGGCATGTGCTTCATCAACCATTACAATTAACAGCGATCCTACCAAGGCCGATATCTATATAAGGAAATTATCCGATAGTACTTCCAAAAAAATTGGAACTACGCCGCTGACCATTCAGTCGAGCGATGTTAGCGATGCCTTTGGTGGATCTGGAACTATGTTTTTAGAGCTGCGCAAGGAAGGATATCTTTCTTCAACGGTTATTGTTACCGATCTTAATGCCAGAGATATTGAAATTAAAGTTAAAATGGAGGCCACCAACTTTTTGGATATGGCAAATTCTATTGATTCAGTGGTGACCGATCTTTTTGAGTGTCAGAAATTGATTCGAAAAAAAGAACTGGTTCGGGCCAGAGAAATTTTAAATAAAATAAAAGTTCAATTTCCTTACCTATCAGTTATCTATGAATTTGAAGGAGGCGTTGATCTTATTGAGCAACGATACACGCAGGCCTTAGATAATTTCAAGATGGCCATTAAATATAATTCGGGAAATGTAGAGGCGTTGCGATTAAAGCGGGCCGTAGAAAAGCAGTTTAATCTTACATCCGAAGGTGGTGGTGGTAGCGGCGCTGGAGCAGACACAACTGGAAATACAACTAATCAAAATAGCAATACAGGAACTACTGAAGGAGCTCCTCTTGAGGGAGAAGCACCTCAACAACAGTAATTCAAGAGAGTATTTATGAGAAAGAACATGATAGAGGTATCGCAAATGAAACAGCATGATAATGATCGGAGCGGAAGTTTGGCGAAAAAAGGGCCCGTTGCGTTTTTTTCTTTGCGCTTCTTGCTGGCCGGGGGACTAATAGCGCTGTTTTTTTCTATAAATCCACTGGCCTTTGCTAGTGATATTTTTACTCAGAAAACAGAGCAGGAAAATAATTTAAGAAATAAAATCAGCAACGGAATTAGCTCGATCTTAAAACCAAATGAATATGTTGTTAATGTTACGATTTCCATCGAGGATGATACCGAGTCGGTGGAGCGACGGGCCAAGCAGAAGGCGGCCTTAAAAGAGGCCGAAGAGAAAGCGGCCAGAGAGTTGGAGGAGAAGAAAAAAGAAGAAGAAAAACAAAGAGAAAAACAGGCAAAGGATGCCGCCAATCCTTTTGTTCGGAATGCGCAAGAGTACGACAACGGTGAGAATGCGCTGTTTATTGATAAGTTTGATCTTCCTTTTCCAATTCAATTAGGAGGACAAACAGAGGATGAAAAAAATAAAAACGAGCCATCGCTGCGTGAGATTTTAGGACAAATAAATTTAAATCAAGAATCAGTTAGCATCATGGATCGAATCAAAAATGTCACAGTGGAAGTTTTAATAGATAAAAGTGTTTCGCCACTGCGTCAGGATATGGTTAAAGATTTATTACAGCGGATTGTTACGCCAATTGCTGCTGTTACTCCGCAAGTATCATACGCTTCAATAGGACTGATACCGCCTGATGAGGCCAACGCTAAAAGAGAAGAAGAAGAAGCGCGTTTGGCCAAATTAAAATTGGAATTAGAAGAGGCCAAAAAAGCGGCCGAGCGGGTAGAAGAAAACCCTGTGTTAAAGATGATCCGGGAATTTAAAATTCCTATTGCAATTGTGCTGTTTGCGCTGTTGATAGGATTTTTAGGATTTGCTCTTTTGGGAAGAATGATCCAATTTGGAAATAAATTTTTGACCACGCTGGATGAGGCATTCACTAAAACTCCGGCGCAGCAGGCCGCGGCACATGCTCCTACGGGTGCCGGAGGTGAAGGGGTCGGAGGCATGTTGGCCGGCCAGTTGAGTATGAGTGGTGGAACTATTTCCTTGGACGATGATGTTCCTCTGGTGGGATTTGACCGATTTATGTCTCTGCTAAAATCTTCCCCCAATGAGGCGTTGTTGTTAATTCGGAGATGGATTAATCAACAGGCGGAAGGGTCAACGCAGGCCCTGACTATTATTATTAAAAAATCATCTACTGACGATTTGTTATATATTTTTGATAACCTGTCGGTTACCGAACGTGCGCAATGGAAGAAAAATTTAGTTACCGATATGGATAAAAACAACTTGCGCCTGGGAGATACTTTTATTGAAGCACAGATTATGGAAGATATTATTTTACCTCCACCTACTTTGGATAAAGAATCTAAGAAGATTCTTTCGCGAATTACTCCACAAGAGTGTGCACGTATTTTGCGCGATGACTTTGAAATAGGGTCAATTTTATTAAACGTACTGCCTACTGATTTTATTGCGGACACTTATGAACTAATTGATCAAGAGACGGCCTTGTTGCTTTCAGATTATGGATTAAATTACACAGACGGTTTGTTAAATGAAAAGCGCGAAGAGTTAACAAAATTACTTTCTACCCTGGATACAAAACAAAAGAGTGTTTATGCTCCATTTTTAGATAAAATCGTCGATATGATTCCTTACGTTGGATTAGAAAAAGAGAGAGCACTTTTTGATTCACTCTATCGCAATGGCAAAGTAGAAATTTTAAAAGAGGTAGCGCGAGAAAATTTTCCTGGTGAATTGATCAATCGTCTTTCCGAAGATGTAGTTCGTAAAATTTTAATGAAGTATAAGCGAGATCAACGAGTAGAATTTTTGCTTTCTTTAGATGATGCAGAAAGAGAATTTTATCTTTCCGTCTTTGGAGATAAAAATTCTAAGATGCGATCCTTTATTGAGGCAGACATGGAGTTGATTTTAGAAAATGAAAGCAAAGTATCAACCATCAAATCCTTTAAGGAAAAGATTGGGCGGGCCTTCATCCAGTTTTTCCGAAAGGAATTAAGTATTGATGAGTCGGCCTCTCCGGAGATTGATAGAATTATTGACGATTGGATTGGAGAAAAGGCACAGCAAGGCCAAACAACTTCAACAACTTTGGATGTGAGAAATGCTGCTTAATTTAAAAAAATATTGTGCTAGAGCTATTGTTGTACGTTTGGGGATTTATTGTTTGATTTTTGTGTTGCTAGTGGTGCTGGAAGGAGGCAGTAAAATGGCCTATGGATACTCCCAAATTCATGCTAGTCTGGGAACCTCTTCGGGCACTTATACCGGAGCAAATAACACTTACAATCATACTGGCACAAACACGGTCCAAGCGGAGTATGAGTCTTTTTTTAACTCCAATAGTGCCGTTTTTTTTAAAGGTGTGGTGGCCATGAATACAACGTCAGGGATGGTTGCTTATCTGGGAGGTTTTTTTGGAAATCGTTATTATCTAGGCTCTTCGGGAATGGCCATTGAAGAAAGCGATAGTCAAAACGTTGTCTCCTCTCGTCCGCGCTATCGCTTTTTTGTCGGTTGGGATTTTGGTGTTGTCGATGTTAATTTGCGTGAATACGATTCCGGTGTCGTCTTACATTCTGTGGCATTTGATGCTGGAGCGCATGGCGGCGCAATATATCCAATTAATAAAAATTGGGGGGTAGAGGCGCGCATTGGCTACTCTTACGCTTTTGGTTTTACCGTTTATGCCGTCAGTGGAAGCACAATGACAGCACTTGTTGGCATAACTTTAAACTACAAGTAATTTCAATAAATTAATTGCTACACTTTTTTTGTACTTGCCACTGCCAACTGTGGTGGGCAGTTAATGATAATTGTCAACTTTTGTCTGGCCGGCAACTCATTGAAAATAGGTTTCATTTCTGACCGCTACGATTGAAGGACTATAATAAGTCGGTAGGCAAAATTTAACAGCTTAATGGCCAGATATAGATATTGGCAGGAGTGGTTATAATAATAACTAAACATCGCGAAGCGATAAACCGAAACAGTCTAAAATAGTAACGATTTGGAGTGTGGTGAAGTTTGGCGATGGGAATGAGAGAAAAATGAAATTTGGCGAGTTGAATAAATTCGTGACATTTTTTTGGGCAAAGAGTCTTCGCCTCTTTTTCATTTCTGTTTTATTTGCAACAGCAATTATAATCACCAATTCTTGTTCTTCGAAAAAAGTTCCAGGCGATGGAACCATGGGAACGCTGTTGTTGAAAGTCAGTGGCGATGATCCTATGCAATATGCCAGTCTTGGTAGCTTGTTTGCTAAACCCTTAGAGGTCTCTTTTTACAGTGACAGCGCGGGTGGCAAAGTTCCCATGGAGGGAGTGCAGGTGTCGTTTCGTGCGGAGCCTTATCCTGACTCCTTTAATATCAATCGTAGTGTGGCAGATGTTCGGATTCTACCAGAAGAGACCCATACTGATAAATATGGACGTGCTTCTGCATTGGTTATGGCCGGAGCTACTCTTTTCCCGGATCAGAAATTTTATGTTGTCGCATCTATTCCCTCTTTTTCTCAATCGGTAAAATTTGTGATGCAGATAACGTCTTCTATGGACGTCAGTGAAGGTGAACCGTTTGCCTTTAGTTTGGAGACAGATAAGTTTTTCGATGTTTCGACTGATCAATCTGTCACCGGCCACGAGTGGTATGGAAAGATTCCTGATTCCGTTTCTGGCTCGCTATTACCAATTGATGATGATGAGTACGTGATAAATCCGGTATGCGAAAGCGATGAATCCTGTGCTGCGGATCTTAATTTGTGTTCAGAGCAGTGTCCGGCGCTGTACTCTAAAAGATTTAAGAGAAATTTTATCACTGCCGGAGAGGCACTTCGTTTTAAAATAGTTGTTACTGACTACAAGGGCGCACCGGTTTCTACTTTTCCAGATGCTACTGTGGTGGTGGATTGGCAAAATGATGCAGGGATCAGTTGGACTGGAAAGACTTCTTCTTTGCCGGGGGCGGGTTATTCACAGTTGTGCCAGTTCATTAATGGAGTTTGTTGGGTTGGGGGAACCACTATTGCGACGGCAACTCCCTTTACTGCCAACGGTTTTGGAAAAATAAGAGTGGTGGCCAGTGCACCGGCCACCGGATTAAAATCGGGGGCCGCTGATCTTTTTGTCCAAAGGGGAAATGTCAGTGGTGTGGTGATTCAAAATGGAGAGGGAGGGCCCAGCTATACTTTCACGACGATGACCTTGCCTGACGGTTCGGAGGAACAGGTACGTACTAATGTTGGAACCGAACCGGTGTATGAAGGATATCATTTTTTGGCCAGTAATGCGGCCACCACCTTATCTGCGGCACTCGTTGATGCGGGAGGAAATTACGTAAGAGATAGTTCCACCGTGGAGAGTTGGACGTTTACCGCTGATGTTTTTACTAATGCTTCGGCAACTAATCTTTTTCATGATGAGGTGCTAGTTAATGCAGCAGTGCAGGGCGATACCAATGAGCAACTGTTTTTTACTCCTAAAACCAAAGGCGATGGTTTTCTTTTTGTTCAAGATGATGCTTTCACCTACGGGGCGAGTGTTATTGTACAAAACAATTTGCCATATAAGTTTATTACTTCGGCCGGGGATATTGCTGGCCACGAAAATACAGTTCGTGCGGGGGTAATTTCTCCAATTAGGGTTATACTGGCCGATCGCTACGGGAATGTTTGCGAAGATGTGATTGATGATACTGTTGATGTTAGTGTGGATGTCAACTACTACAATATGACAACTTCGCAAACTGCCACCGATTTTGTCTCCCCAGTTGTTCCAAATAGTAGCGGTGGATTATCTATCTCTGCTTACACTGAAAATGCAGGAACGTTTGGTACATTTGCGGCCTTTCCCATTGTGCAGGCCAATAGTGTCGTAATGGGTTACTATGTTTGTTCTGATTATTCTTACTCTAGTCCCCTGGCCTACAATTATGGCGATCCCAATCTTTGTGCAACGGCCGCCACAACATTGCCTGCTTGGCCTAATAGCGCAGGGCAGCTGGTAACTGCGGCCGGAGGAACGCTTATTCCTTTGCGCTTTATTTACGGAACCTCTTATGGTGCAGAAAATGCGGGCCTTCGCATGGCCTTTAAAGACATTCATTACCGGCCCTATATAAGTATCGTTAGTAATGAAAGTTCTTTTATGGGCGGACTAATTCCTTCCGGAAAAAGTGGAGCGATCACTACAGACGCTGTGGCCAGTGGAGCACCTCGAATTACCGTCTGGCGTGGTGAGGCAGAATATATAAATTTAAGAAGCAATCAAGGTGGAACATGGATGCCAGTGTGTAAAAATGGTTTTTGGCGTCGCTCTTTGGCCGGAACTGTTCAAAATTTTACACGAGATGGATGTAGTGGTGTTCTAAGCTCCAATCCAGATCCAAACTATAAGTGTGATGCTCTTGCGGATAATACACTTAATTTTTGTACTAGCTACACTGCCAGTAATGAAGCGTATACCTACGCAGCTTTTTTTGAAGATAAGTGGGGGAATGTGGTTGATGCAAATTATGCCGCTGGCGGCGACTATGATCCCATTGATTTTACCACTTCACTGGTTACAGGCAGTGGGCTTGGCTCCTTAAAAACGGCCGGGCTAGTAACTTTCCCCGCTGGAAATGTGGCAGTAATTCCTGGTTCAGTATCTTTTGGCGCCATCGGCCTTTCTACGGTTGGCAACTATACATTTGAATACGATGAGGGGGGGACGTACGCTAAGTCTCTATCGTCTTATAATGTGATCAAAATTGTTTCAGATAAGGCCTATAAATACGAAATAGCGATGGACTCGTTGGTTTCAACAGCGACGGCAACTTTGATTGTTCGGGCCTTTGATAAACTTGATAACTGGATTGATGCCAAAGGAGATCCTTGGACGGCCAGACTTTACTTGGTGGATACGTCGGCCAGTCCAGCTCCTAACGCCGCCTCAAATGTTAGAGTAAATGGAGTGGATGTTGATGGAAGCATAGTAACAGGGGCCACTGCTTGTGCTGGATCACCATTTCCGGTTGATGGGGATAGCGATGAAGATTACGATAATTTACCTTGCACTCCCACCGCTTTTGCCACCGCCTCAGGACTCTCACCAGTTCCTCACACCATTGGCGCAGAGACCAGAGACGTTTATAAAATCCCAGTCGTTTTTCCGCGGGCCCAAGAGGAGTTGAAATTGGCCGCCTCCGGATCTGCTAATTGGTTAAATGGCAGTGTCAAAGAAGCTTATTCTGAGGTCATCACATTTACGATGGCCGCCGGCCCTTTGGCCTCTGCCAATTTAAGAAACGAACAAGATGTGGCACCTTCATTCACCTATGTCTCTGGCGGTAGTTATACTTTTACCGCTGATGATAATGAAGAACCATTTTGTGTTGCTCCCATCGATGCTTTTGGTAATTACAGCGATATAACACTAGACAATGGTTCTGTTTCATTTGATCAAACTAGTGTTTGGTCCATTTTTAAAAACAACCGGGCCTCCAATAGCAGTTATGAGAAAGGATGTATTGAAGTTAACTTTATTACATCAGGACTGGGAACTTTATCGGATTCAACACTTCTAGGAACCTGGAGTTACGGGATGACTTCTAAGTCGGCCAGTATAAATATCTCCATACTTCCTGGGGTGATAGATCATGCTGCTTTAGATATTACTGCTGATGCAACATACGTCGCAGGTAGTAACATTGGTTTGAATATTTTAAAAATATACGACTATGATAATAATCTTTTAAGTGAAAATGCCGGGGGAACGACACTAAATGATGCTGACAATGGCCCTAAAAATGTCACCTTCAATTTAACCGATTCTTCCTATCTAGCATTTACTGGGCCGGAAAATCATGCACCAGCAAATGGTGTTTATACTTTTGCGGCAGGAGCAGTCGTGGGGCCCACCGCAGAAGCTAATCAATTTAAAGTTTCTACTATAAGGCCAGATCAGAAAGCGATAATTTCTGCAACGGTAATGGGGACGTCAGCTGCGCTGGCGACGGTAAGTAAAAGAATTACACTGGTTCCAAGCACTCCAAATCATATAGATATTGCTTGTTTGTCGGCCACTGGTTCGACAGGAACGGCCGGAGTTAATTTTGATTGTGATGTGGCGGTGCACGATTTGGGACACAACATTATATCTACAGCAACCGGGGCCTCTGGAACAGTGACTATTACACTAGATCCAGAACCAAATTTGACAACGGCCAATAATGCTACGTTTGTTTCTTCCAGTTTTTTTACTTCAACAACAATTACGTCGGCCACACGCTTTGTTGGAACACTTAGCGCCGGAACTGGCCGTGTCACCATTAAGATGAATGAATCGAAAGCACCGAGTGTTGGTTTTGGAAATTTAAAAATTAAAACTCTCTCCACCGATGCTGCGCTAACTACAACTATTGCGTCGACGGCCTTTGGAAGTGCTGATGTTAAAATTTTTCCAAGGGTGGCGGACCATTTGCAATTTGCCTCTACGCCTAGTCCTACTGGGCCATACGACACCGTCACAGCTTGGAATGGGCCGATTTTAAATATTTATGACAATTTGAATAATATTGTTTGGACGGATAGCACGACACTGGCCACGGGTAGCATGCAAGGAAAACCAGAGGCCAACTTTGCTGGAGGCCCTCTGCCTACCGCTAGTTTCAGCTCTGGATCGGCCTCTTTTGCTGGAACGAGATATTCTGTTCCCGGAAGCAGTCTAACATTTATGGCCACCACTTCTACGATGACGGCCGCTACTGGGCCAATTACGGTTAATTCTGCGGCATCCATTAAATATGCGGTTATCGCCTTAGATGGCCAGACCACTCATTTTCCTGCGGCAGACATTGATTCCGTTATCACCGGAGTACCAAATAGCACCGGTACCTATACCGCCGGAAGCACCATTGGTGCACGAGTATACTTTTTAGATGACGGCCTTAGCATCGTGGGAACGGGAGTAACCGATGATCCAATTGAGACGGCCAACTTTAGATTCGATATGGATGACGCTGCTGCTAATGCTATTGAGCTGGCCACTACGCGTTCGACTACCTCGGATAATGATGGCAGTGGGGCCACGCTAACTTTTGCTTCTTTAAATGCTAGAACTGCTAGTGCTACAGGGGTGAAATATGCCATTAGAATTTATCACCCAATTTGTGATGAACCTAATGGTACGGGCCCGGTAATCTGTTTACCGAGTACTCAATATGAAGTGAAGACAAATCCTAGTACTACTATGTTAGCGGTGGGGTTATCTGGACAGACTTTACATAGTGGTTTTACTGCTCACAATGATGCCTTCCCCGATATTCCATTTGGTGGGACAAAAGTGGCCGGATCATCATTTACTGTTTTTGCCCACGTTACCGACGCTTATCATAACGTATTACCAACCGTTGCTACCGCCTCAATTAGTATGCCTGGACGAGCGGCCAACTCTTTCTCTTTTGTCTCTACTACCGCTACCCTAACAAATGGTACGGGCGCATTTGTTGCTTATGACTTTCGTGCTTCAACAGTGCCTAGTGGGACTATTGTGGTTAATGTTCCGGCCACTCCAAGTTGGGGAAGTGGAACCGCGACTATTTATTCGATTGCAGCGGGAACTGCTGCGCGAGTTATTGCGATAATGTCTTCACAGGCGGCCACTTTTGGAGATAGAAATGAATCGGTGGCCAATGTTTTAGGAGTTGTTCCAGATGGTTCGGCCTGCAGCAGCTTACCGGTAAAATTTAAAGTGGTGGATAGATATTTTAATCCAGTGACGGCCACTACCGCCTCTGGAGTTTTATCTTTTAATACCACAGATACAAATGATATCGCAAAAGCGGATATTCAAAGTATAACGTTTACTAGTGGCAGTGCTAGTATCAACATGAGTACTTACTCGCGTGGTACTTGGACTTTATCAACTGTTGGTACAGTGGCCGGGGCCTCATTCACCGCCGCGAGCGGAACTTATAGAGCGCCAATTCTATTAGCTAGTGCCAGCAAGGCCATTGTAGAGTTACCAGGACAAACGCATACTGATGGTTCTTGGCCACTGGCCACGGCAACTACTCAAACCGCCGGAGTTAATTTCAATGTTAAAGTTATCGCTACAGATAACTGCTATAATCGAATTACTACGACGACTTCTTCTGCCACGGTCACTACCTTAAATACTAGTTCGAATGCTACTTATAATTTAGGAGCGATGAGCAGCGGTACAGTAGGAGGGGCAATTGCTCTGCATAAGGCGATGAGTTCGCAATATGTAACTCCGGTGGTGACTGGCCTGACATCAGTTCCTTCATCGATGTTTACAGTAGCTTCCAATACTGCGGTTAAAAACATTGTACTAACTCTTCCTGGCCAGACACTTATAACTGGAGTGGCCACTACGGCAGAGGCCTTGGCAAATTCACCACAAGATCAACGTGCCGGAACTGCTTTTACGGTTAAGGCATTCTTAGTGGATAACTACTTCAATATAGAAACTACAGGAACAGATGCGGTGGGAGTATCGCTGGGTGCGGCCAATATGGCCGGAGTGGTTAACGGAATTTTTTCTGATACCAATGCACTACTTGGTGGACAATTTACTTTTAACTCTGCAGCAGCTGGATCTCTATCCTTTAATGTCACCAATAGATTGTCTACCAGCGTATCTGGAAGTAGTTTGCGTTTTGTTCCACAAGGAGGAAGTGCGGGTATTACTACTCACTTTACTTCTTCGGCCTATGAAGTTGATCCAGGAAATGCGGCCTACAGTATATTATATTTTCCCTCAGCGGAGACACATCGAGAGGGATATACTACTTGGAGCGGTGGTGCTCGACTAATTAATAGTGCTTATACCATGACGGCCGGTTCGGCAGTTAATTTTATGGCCAAGTTAGTGGATGCAAATTTTAATACAGTAACTTCTGACAATCGTGGATTTACTCTCAATACAAGCAGTCAAACGACTTCAGATATCTTATCGTTTTCTTCTGGAACTTATTTGGGTAGTTACACGGAATATAAACGGACACACACTGGAGCACTACACTACTTGTCGATAACAAACAGTGGTGTTGGGACTAACTATCAGTCTAGTAGCTTTGTGGCCCGTACGAATCCCTCGGCAACGAAACTTCTTGCGCTGCTGCCTGGACAGAGTTTAAAGGAAGGAAAATTATCCTCGGCCAGTGCTGTTAGTGGGGCGCCATCTACACAAACGGTGGGATCAATATTCGATGTTCGTGTGGTAGCGGTTGATCAATATTTTAATCACATCAATACTACCAGTGCAATAACAGGAGTAACTTTTAGTTTTATCGGTGATACTTATGCTACGGCACCTACTGCTACTAATATTTGGGGAAGTTGTACTCTTGATACCGGTTATACTTCAGATGCTGGAGGATGCATCACGTTGGGATCTGCCTTTAATAAACATGCCGGCCTGGGCAAAGCATTGGTTCCGGTTAACACTGCCGGGATAGTTAGCTTTACCTCCTCTTCATATGTGGTAAATGAAGGAAGTGGTAAGCGAATTGTTTATGGTTTTTCCGATCAGACCTTAGTAGAAGGAATTTCGACTTTAACCTTTTTACCTTCAATGGCAACGGCCACCAAAAATGCTGGTGTTGATTTTGGCGTAAGACTATATGCCGTAGATGATTATCACAATATTACTACAGATAGTTCAACATCTGTCTGGTCCATCAAAAATAGCGTTGACTCGCTTACTGCTCCGGTCGGTAGCTACACTTTCTCTTCGGGTGTGATTAATTTTGCCGCTAGAGATAGTGCAGTAGGCGATAGTAAAACATTTACTTTTACCAATAGCGGTTCTTATACCCACACGGCCTTGGCCAATAGAGTAGAATATGATGTGACAACGGGAAGTAGTAATATTTCTTTTTTGGTGGCAGTGGCCAATCAGATTAGTACATACAATTATGGAGTAGATACTGCCGCGGAAGCGTTAGGCTCCATTGCAGTGGGAACGCAAACTGCCGGTAGCTCTTTTGCTGTTTTAATTCGTGCAGTAGATTCTAATTTCAATACCATCTCAAACTTTTCGCCGCCGACATCTTTGGCATTTCAGTTTATTAATACAACTCCTTCGCCCAATGGGGATATTGCCCGAGTGCATGGAGTAATGTCCTCTCCTACCTTCACTAACGGAACCTATCTTTTCACTGCTGCGCTGGGAAGTTTTGTTTTGTACAATAGCAGCAATACTAATGTTAAACTAAAAGTTGTCTCGGAGGGGCCGGACATCATTGGATACTCACCGTATCCAATTCCTGTCACGGCCAATTCTTCGGCGGCGGTATTAAAGATAGTGGATGCGCCAAATGGCAGCGAAATTGACACGCTCGCTTATCCGACTAACGCAACAAGTGCAGATCCCACCTTCTGGGCGGCCAAGTACGATAGCTTTGGAAATTTTATTGGTAACGATACTACTGCGGATTGGACGTTTACAAGAACAGATGGAACATTAATTACGACGCCTTTTAGTGCAATACCCATGGCCTCTGTTACGAATGCAAGTTCTGTCGTCTTAAATTTGATACAGTCCGGAGAGATGGTTGTTACCGCTACTTCGCAGGCAGTAGGCTCTCCCCCTGCGGATTCTTCGGGAATCATTTCTATTTCCGCGGGCAATGCTGATCACTTTGATTTAGCGCTAAGTACGGCCGGAGATATAACTTCTGCTTCGGCCTTTAATATAATTATTACGGCCATGACTAGCAGTGATACTACGGCCGTAAGTTATACAGGGGTACGCTCGATAGTGTTTTCTCCATCCAGTAATGCAGATGGAAGTAGTGAGTGCAGTGGAATAAATTTGATTTCAAATGTGACAGGAACCAAAGCGATAACTTTCGCAGGAGGCTCCGGCACCTTTACTTCCGGTACACTATATCGGCCAGACACTTATACAATATCAGCAGTAGATAGAGATAATGTTTTGATCGGTGGAACAACTACCGCTCACGTAGTGCCAGGGCCAGTGGCCTGTACAAAAATCTTCACCGGTAGTAATGGCGAAGGTTCACTGCTTAATGGAACAACCGTTAATTTAAAAATCGGCCAAAGCACTACCATGTATGCGGCTTCTTATGATGCCGGAGGAAATTTTCTTGGAAACAATGATAGCGTTAGCTGGGTAACTGCCGCCGGGGCATCGATTGCGGCCTTTACTGCATCGGGTGGGACACTGGAAGTTTCTACCACGGCCACCGGCTCAATTTTTAATGCGATAACCGCCTCTTCGGGTACCGTCGGATTGAAAGTAAGTCCAGGAGATTTAAAATATTTCATGCCGCTCTTTCCAGGGGAGAGTTATAGTGCGGGAGGAGTGGCCAGCAGAGCGGCGGCAATTAGTGGAGTGGCCGCCTTTACGACTGGGGCCGATACTACCGTGCGCTTTATCGCGGTAGATAGTCGCTTCTATAAAACGGCATTGGCCGCCGGGCCGAGACAGTTTAAACTTACCTGGGCCAATTTTGCAAACTCACATACAGACCCGGTATTGCAAAATCCAGTTACTACCAACGTTTCTGGATCATTTGTTTTGGCCAGTGGAACAACTTATTTGGATAAAACATTTACTTTCTACACTGCCGATGGATCGTCCCCGATTCTTACTACCCAAGTGTGTGGCACGGACGGATTAGGTAGTTGTGTTAGCGCTTTGCAGGCGCCGCTGGCCACCACGGTTGATCATAGTTGGATTGCTCCCAATACACTTTCTAAAATAAAAGTTGTACTGGCCAGTGATGGCAGTTACGGTGGAGATAATTTACCTACCAGTGGGCCATCCACCACTGTTTGGGATAAGGCAAGCACTGCAACTTCTGCTAGCTTTGTGGCCTACGGTTATGATGCTTATGGAAATTTTATCTCTAAGATGGCAAATGCGGTCTGGTCCACCGTGGATAGCACGGCCATTGTAATTGGCCCGGCCACTGCTACAACTGGGACATTTAATTTAACCGCCTCCACGGCCGGGAGAACACATATTGTGGCCACTCATAGCGGTGTGGCGGGAACATCACCACTTCTATATTTGAAAAAAGATGGAATTGCGTACTACAATATAGATGTTGATACAACACCTGCCGTCACCGCCGGAGTTGACACCTGGGTAATGGTAACGGCCAAAGATGAAAGCGGTGTAACGGTGGCAACCGCTCCTTCCACCACTCTTACTTTTACAATCCCTAGCGCGAATACTGCTGGCTGTGGAACGTTAAGTAGTCTGGAGACCTATGGATCGGTTACGGCCGTGCCATTTAGTAGCGGAGTTTATTCCTTCCAGGCCAAGTTTAAGGTGGCCAATAGTAATCGCGTGATGAGTACTATTTCGCCGGTTGTTGGAGATTCGGCAACATTTACAGTGAGTGCTGATAGCGAAAATAATGCCTGCTATCGTGTTTCCTCTTCTGCGTCGGCCGCTCAAAATTTGGGAGCAGCTATTTCGTTAAATTTAAATGTTAGCGGAACATATTATGTTGCTGCCTTTGATGATTATAATAATTATTATCTGCCCACAGAGTCTTCTTCTGCTACTGAATGGATGCTTGAAAAAGGTGGTGGAAATTATGTGCGTCCAGAAAACTATAACGAAGTTGATCTTGGAACAATCATTACTGGTTTTGAAACAGGAACCTTTACTTTACGGATTGGTACAGATGCTAGTGGAACAGCAAACGTGGTGGTTGCTACCGGCACGACGGCAACGGGAACTTTCGATTATGATGATATAGACTCCGCAGCAATATCTAAGGCAATTTTTTGGGATATTCCAACAACAGAAGCTTGGGCCACCGATGATAATTTGTCTTGGTATGATGAATATAATTCAACAGTAGATCCTAACGAGAATTATAGAAGCGCTCGTCATGATTTCCCAAATAAGGCCATGGTTTTGGCCTATGCTCTAAATTATGTGGAGATTGTCGATGCTACTGCAAATAAAAAATTTATGCGTATAAATGCCAACACTGATGCTATGCCTTCTGGTTGGGGATCAATAAATCATATGGCCGCGATCGCCGGTAAGTTATTTATTGGTCGAGAAGGTGGTTTAACGGTGTTTGATTTTGCCAATGATCAAATTCATCTAGTAACTAGCGCTTATAGTTCAAGTTCTGATAATTCATTTGTAGATGGCAAAATTGCTGCGCGCAACGAGGCGATGGATAGTTGGGCGGCAGGAAGCTTTGGCATTATTCCTGGCGGGTCAAGTGAGATAAATTATTTGGCAACTACGCGATCAAATGGAACGGATTATGTTGCCTATGCAGCAGGTGGAGCGGTGGTGGTGATTAATCTAGAAACCATGGCACAAGCAAGTCGAATAGGATTGGGAGTGATTTCTACAGTTGTAATGGCAACTAATGGGGCGGTTTATTTTACGACAGACGTTGATAATAATCTGATTAAAGATAGTTTAACCTTAAACTCGGTTGTCGCAAGTACGTATACAGGCGTTAACAATACGGATGTTAGTGTTGTTGATTTAAAAGTTGCCGATGGCCTTTCCAGCGTTGGTGGTGCTTTAGGACAAAATATTGTCTATGTCGCGGTGGAAGAGAAAATTATTGCCGTCCATGAAAGTGGTACAAATCCAGATGATTTAACGTTAGCAACGGTTGCGCTAGTACTTGAGTGCAGAAATAATAAAAATATTAAAGGATTTGATTTAAGCAAAAATTCTAATGCTGCCGCAGGGTTGGCAACGACGTCAGATAACTATTTTTGCTTATATACCAATGCACAAACTATTAGTCCGTCTATGGGTTCTTCCACAAGTTTGGGATTTACGAACAATGATGTATTTATATACAGAACGGATCCTTCCAACGCGGCCATGTTTGATTATGGCCTAGGTGGAATAGTTGATGGACAGGGTAAATTGATTTTAAGAAGGAAATAATAGTTAAAATGAAAAGAGTATTAGACACCATTTTGACCTCCATCCTGCTAGTGCTAGCTTTGCTGGGCAACTATTCTTGTACCAAAAATTTAAATGAGGAAATCGAAAAAGGTGGCCTACATATTTCGCTGGTGATTGTTAGTGGTAATAACCAAACGGTTGCACCGGGATCTGTATATGAACCACTTAGAGTTAGACTCGTCGATATGCACGGTAACCCGATTGCCAATACGGCAATAGCATTTCGCTATAGTAATGTTGTGGGCTTTGATTCATCTTTTATCACAATTAGTACACCCAAAACAAAAACCAATTCAGCGGGCTATGCTTCTACTGCTATTAAGTTTGGAGATACGACTTTAGGCTCATCGGGAGGTTCTTTTGACATTAATGTCTCGGCCACAAAATTTTTTGCCTCCAATACCTTTAACTTGAAAGTTCTTCCTGGTAGTGCAATGGAAAGTATTGCGATGATAGATTTGCGTACTACCCACTATACTACAGTTGGCAATACTCACCCATACTATGAGCAAATTTTTGACAGTGAATCAATGACGCTTAGAGATTGTCGAGATAATACTTTTTCCGTTGATACTTGGAATGCTCTTTGTGTTAAATATTCATTAGAATTTGGTTGCGAACAAGAAGCATTGTGTGCACAGGTCGCTGCTCGACGGAGAAATTATGAAGATGCGGGAGTGCCATTTAATTTTCAACTGGCAATTACTGACGTTGAACAAAATATTGCAGAAGAGGCAGATAATTTTCCGCGGGCCCTAAGCTTTTCCTATCAGGAATATCCTAGTTGGAGTGGACGTCAAAATGTATTGCCTCCGGCCAATCAATCAACAACCTATACTTTTTTTAACGGTGAATACACCATACCTGAGGCAGTTACTATCTACAACGCAGGAGTTACCCGAGTTTGGGTTAGTGATAATCGAGAAGGCCAGGCAGGAAATGAGGCCAATCTTTATGATGCAACCGCGGTAGAAATTTACGTGGCCCCCGGATCTCCAGGTGGTGTAGTTGTGGCCAATTCTATGGATGGGCCGAGCTACACTTTTGCGGCAGATATTTTTGATAATACTCAGATAAATCGGGAAAATCTCGGAGCGCAAGTCTATGGAGCACAGACGATGACTGCCACCGATACTTCTTCTTTGGCCTTTTATGCGGCAGTCATTGATAGTTCGGGAAACTATCTGCGCGATGTTGGAGATGTCGCTGGTGATGTTTTGGTTTGGACCACTCCAGATCCAACGATGTTTTTAAGAACAGCCGAAACTGGAACAATTTTGAGAAGGACAAATGTTGCTGGAACAGAGTTAACTTTTACAAATGGTACAAGTGCTGCGGGAACAACGGGATTAATTTATCGTCCAACAAAAATTGGTTACCAAAATAAACTAATTCCCAGATTAACGCTTGATGGAACGACATATACTTTTGAGGGACTAGGATTAACAGTAAATGCTGATCGTCCGAGTTATATTCGGGCGATGATGAATAGTTGTTTGGATAGGACGAGGTGTGATTATCCAAACAATGATTCTGCCCTGGCCGGACAATTTACGCCAGTCGAAATTTCGTTTAAAGATAAGTTTGGTAATACCTGCGATAAGATCAATGGTTACTATGACACTAGAATAAGTATTGAAAGATTTAATTCGACAACCGATGGATCAGACCCGGTTTTATCACTACCGATTACAAATTATCCAAATAGTAGTGGTTCTGCGTATGGAGTAGATAGCAAAGGGACTCGTCCCATTATTTCCTATTCGCTTGAAGACTACAATCAGGAATATTTGCCAACTACTACCACCGGAACCTGGTTACTTGGTACTGATGGTACTCCCACCATACGTTTGAGCTTTGGAAACGGAAGATCTACTGACTTAAAAATAATGTTTAGAGATGCTAATTATCGGCCATTTGTTCATGTTGATACCCAGACTCATACTTTTAACTCTGGAGTGGCGGCAATTGAGGCCAGATATCCATTAAGTACAAGAGACTTTTTAGAAACGATTGCTGCCTCTACCACCTATGATTTTGCTGGCCCACTTCCTGGCTGGTATGGAGATGATGATTATTATACTTATTTTGCCGGCCATTTAAATTATCGTACTAATAATCCTATCACTATTTATCGTGGGCCGCCTAAACGTGTTAACTTGCGCTATGTTTCTGGCACACCAACGGCCATTTGTGAAAACCAATCATATGATGCGGTTAAGATTGTATTTTCTACAGATTTCGTTCCTAATTTATGTCGAGGCCTGAGTGATACCAATCACGACAACGTAGATTATCAGTGTGGAAGCGGTAGTGTTACGCCATGTCAGTTGCTAAAAACTTCTGCCACGCAAACTTCCTATTTGGCAGTTTTAGAAGATGAGTTTGGAAATTATTTGGCAACTGCGGCAGATACTTCCAACACTTCATGGAATTTCTTTGGAAGTCTGGCGGCCACTAGTGCAGATAACACTGCAATGCTAACAGGCAGTCATCCAAGTTTTTGGACTGTCTCTATGGGATCGGGAGTAGTAGCATTATCATCAGCATTTACTGGTACTTTTGATGATTCTGGCCTTTCTTATGCTTCCGGGAGTGCAACCTCTTATGTCACATTAAAAGTTACTCCGGGAGATTGGGAGAAAATAGGAGTGGCCCTAAATTCTTATACAGCCACCGATTCCGATACTTCAGTTATTGTTAAGGCCACTGATGAAAATGGAAACTGGTTGGATGCGACTACTGATGGAACTATAACTTTTTCATTTTTAGCAGGAGCAGTTCCGACAAGATCGCTATTTGGAGAGATGCCGACAATTGGAAATACCACTATAGTTAATCCCACAATAACTTCAGTGCAAGCGACGCTATCTCCGGTGGCGTATTCTTACGATGGTGCGAGTTATTCAGTATATGCCATCCATGCTAAATTTCCGAAGGCCGAGCAGAGTTACACTATGACCGCAACCATGTCTGTTCCTAGTGCTGGTAGTTATACTGCCACTTTTGCCTTTGCAATGAATCATGGCCCGCTTGATGTGGTACATTTTCATAACAATTCAGATCCGACTACCGCTACGATAAATTATACGACACTGCCCACAGGAACAAATAATACTGGTGGTGCCAATGAACCAATTGGTTATACAACTGCCGGTGGAACTGTCTTTACTTTTTCTGCCGACCAAAACTCTTTGCAAATTTGTTCTACTCCTTATGACCAATATGGAAATATTTGTACTGCTAGTCTAGGTGCCGGAATGTTGACTTATGAAAATAGCATTCCGATGTGCGCAACTACTACTACTGGAACGATAATCTCTACCGACACGGCCAGCGTTTGTACATTTATTCCAGAGGGTAGTAAGAAGTTGTATAAAAGTTCTGTGCGTTATCGTGCGGCCAAGATAATTAATGATGCTCGCTGTATAACGCTTAATTTTAACAAATCAGAAAAAGCGGCCAACACATACAACAATAAAGTCTTTATTAGCGATGTTCCGGATAGTGAAACATATCTACTAACTACCGCCGAAGATACTAGGCCTCCAATGTTGGTTGCTACCTGGCGAGATGGAACCTCCTCCACATACGTTGATGGAACAATGAACATTACTATTGCGAACGGAACTTATAGTAAAATTGCTTTTGCTCCTCCTCCCACCACTATCTCTGCGACTACTTATGGTGGGGAAATTTCTGCACAAAATATCATAATCAAAGATAGTGATGATAATCTTGTCTACTCGGGAGTAGAGAGTTCGGCTGCATTAGATTTGGCCTTTTCGGTGACAAAAAGTGAAATTATTCAAACTACGGCAATAAATCCGCCGGATGGAATATATACTTTTGCCGCTGGTAAATTGACCGCCCCTGATGCAACATTTGTTTTGAATGTTAGCTGTCCAATTTCACTTTTTCCTTGCTCTTTAGTCGTGGAAGATAAAGATTCAAGTCGGATAGGTACTCATCCAATAACAGTGTCTAGCGGATTGCCTACGAAGCTAGATTTGACTTGTGCTTCGACCACTGTGGTGGCCGGAAGCGCTACTGATTGTCAGCTAAGCGCGTTGGATAATAATGGAGTATTGGTTTCTGATTGGGATGGGTCGGCCAGCTATATAATTCACACTCCAACTTCTTCAACAACAACTTCTATTCAACTATTTTCTGCTGGCCAAGCAGATGTTAATGAAACACTAACTTATTCTGCTGCTGGAAGTAACAATTACACATTTTCTTTCAATGGAGCCTCGGCGACAGGCATTACCACATTGGCCGCTCCTACTATTTCAGTTCTTCCTTCCGTTGCGCATCACTTAGATTTTTCTACTTCTCCATCTGGAACCTATGATGTTGGAGAGACTTGGTCTTCGCCAACTATTGTTGCTCGTGTCTTTGATAGTTACAATAACCGTTTGTGGGATAATACCACTGGCAGCATCATCATGAAGGCCGTGCTACATTCATCTCCAACCACTACTCGTTATTTTTCCACAAGCAGTACGACAACCGTGCTTGCTACAAGCGGAATTGCCACCTTTGATAATTTAAAATACTTGGCCCCAGAAGCGTTGCGAGTGTTTCCTACCTATTCAGAGACAACGGCCAATGGTACGGGAAGCTACTACAAGCAAGTTTTAGTTATAAGCGATACCGCGGCACATGTGGCCATGATTTTAGATGGCCAAGGATTTGTGAGTGGTGGCCAAGATAATTTTGAAGATGCTTTCACCGGTACTGCCGCCACTAAGACGGCCGGCTCTGCTTATACGCAAGCAAGAATTTATATCACAGATGTTGGTTTTAACGTGGCCACTTTCTCTAGTGCTACTTTTGCTTTTGCCCATCCAACAGATGATGGGGCGCAAATGCCGGCCTCGATCACTGTCACCAACGGAATTAGTGCTCCTTTTGCTTTTACTTTCTACCGTGCGGGAAGCCACACAATTGGTCTCTCTTCTGCGTACTGTTCCAACGTTGATTGTCATTCTAGCTCCTATTTTGCAATTAATCCTAACACGGCCAAACGAGTATTAGTGGCCTTGCCTGGCCAAGAAGATATTTCTCGACTGGAACAAGGCAATGCAACGGTGGCCGATGTTTTTGCTAACTTGCCGCCTGATACGCAAGTTGCAGGTTCGGCCTTCAGTGTAGTTGCTTATGTTACAGATCAGTATCACAATTTGCTCTCTACTACGAGTGCACCAACTTTAACTTTGAGTATGTCAGATAGTGCTTATTCGCTTCCAACAAATTTGCTGGGAACTGTTTCAGCAGTTAGCGGTCTGGATGTTTTTACTTTTACTGGATTGAAAAATTTCAAAGCGTCGACAGTGGCGGGAGTTGCCGATAAATATATCACTATTACTTCAACTTCCTTGACTGGAACTTCTTTGAATTACGAGGTAGTAGGTGGTACTCCCACCAAAGCAATTTCTCTTTTTGCTGGCCAAACATTGGCCGCAGGTTCGCATAACGCAGGAGTAGCGGTGGCCGAATCAGCAGTGAGAGGGCCTTTTACTTTTGGCACTTGTCTAGATGCCACGGCCCAAGTTTTGGTGGTCGATGATTACTACAATATTGATACTACTTATTCTACTGGCAGTGCAACAGTAAGAACAGGATACTCCACCGATTTAGTAACTGTTGGAACGACAACAACAGTTCAATCTGGTTCTGCTCCTTTTGTTTCTGGGGTGGCCAGTTTTATTATAAAATCTTTTCAACCCAATGCTTCTTATTCGTTTTACATAGATGAACATACCGAAAGTTTTGCTACGGGAGATCCTAATGGTTATGCGGTTGTCAATTCAGCTTTTGATCGCTTTTTGACGGTGATGCCAAATCAAACATTCACCTCCGGCAATCTTGTGAGCGGGACTCCCTTTAACGGAAGTACTGTTGCGGCCGGTAGTCAGTTTGCGGTAGAAGTGGTGGCCGTTAATGCTTGCTTGGCCAAAGTTACCAATCACACTGGGCCAGTTTTTATGACAACCTCTCCGGCGCTAAGTGCTAGCATCTTGCCTTCCGGCACGGTGGCAATGGTGGGTGGTTCGGCCACCTTTACCTTTAGAAATTACACCGCTTATCCCGAACAATATACCATAGCTCAAATTTGTGATGGTAGTGCGACGCTCACCACTGAATCGGCGTGTACCGCCAATGGACGTGTGTGGAAAACCAACACTTCTGGTAGTTACGCGGTAGGGGCCAACAACGCCACTCCTTACAAAGTACTAACTATTTTGCCTGGACAAACGTATGACAACCTTTATTCCGCCGCTGGTATCAGTGGTTCACCTACAACTCAAATTGCCGGAAGTGCAGTTTCTCTTGAGTTGCGTTTAACTGATCAGTGGAATAACACTATCACCACTGCCGCGGCAGTAACGGTTAGTAGTTTATCAAGTAATCACAGCTACGACCCCTCTCTTTCCTCTATTACCTTTAGTGCAGGAATTGCCGCAACAACCTTTACTAACTATGCGGCCAAGTCAGGTTACAATTTGTCGGCCACTTTTTCTGGGGCCACTTTAAGTAGCACGACTTCTTCCGATTATAGTGTTGTTGCCGGCCCCGCCCAGCAGACGGTAATCTTGTTACCCAATGAGACAATTGTTCAAGGAGTTCCAGAAGGATCTTTCTCTCTGGCCATTCCAACTACAACGGCCAGTACCGCTACGGCCGGAGTCTCTTTTTCTACCAATGCGTATGTGGTGGATAAACATTTTAATGTGGCAACGACTTATGTTGGCCCTGTGGGATTTGCCGATATTGGCAATAATGCTTCTGCTGTTTTTTCTTCTACTACTTTTACTTCCGGTTCCGTGGGATTAACAGTAACCGAGACCAAGAGAACGGCCAGTGCTTGGACGGTAACTCCGACTGCTATTTCGGCCACCAGACAGATGCAGCTAGATTCGGCAGTTGGTACTAATTGGTTGTCAAATCCGTATAGCGTTCGCGCAAGAACAACTAATCAAAAAATATTAGTTCTGCTTCCAGGAGAATCGCTTGAAGAAAATGGCAATGTGGGAGCTCCACTTATCACTGGTAGCGCCGCCACTCAAACTGCCAATATTCCATTTACTCCAATTATTGTGGCGACCGATAGCTATAATAATCGCACAACGTTAACTGCTTTTGTTAAGCTCAATTTTACAAATGATGCTTTTGCTACCGCAACGGCCGGAAGTGCTACATTGGTAAATGGTACGGCCGGTTTTGAAGTAACCAATATGACGGCAAACACGCATCCAAACTTTTTAGGAACGAGATATTTGATACCGGAAAATTTAAGTGGAACAGTTGTCGGTACGGCCGTGTCTAGTTTATACAGTGTTGCTCCGGGAGTAGGTGCTTCCATTGTCGCCTATTTTGATGAGCAAACTTTCTCGCAGGGTGCCGCAACTCTTAATACGGCCCTAACTCCGACTCGGCCTTCACAAAATTTAGGGGAGTCTTTCCCGGTGATATTCTACGAAGTGGATGAAAGATTTAATGTCTTAACAACTAGTACTACTAATATTACAGGAATTGGAGCAACTAGTTCCGCCTCTATCGCGGGAGGAACTGGCCCGTTAGTAAATGGTATGTTGGCCTTTTCGGCAACTGATAGTGATTCTATGGCCGGAGCTGGCCGTCATTTTACTTTTTCTAGCGATAGTTACGGAGACGGTTCTTCACAAGATTATGTTATTGAGCATGGAAGTATTGATCACTTTATAATGCTGGTAAATGGGCAGAGTGACCCGACAGATACTATCGCTGATGTCACTGCTGGTAGTGGAGTTAGCGTAAAAATTGTGGCCAAAGATATTGCCGGAAATACGGTTACGGATTTGCCGCCAGTATCAGATATGCAATTTGGTTGGAATCAATATGCCAACGGATTTACTGACGCTTGTGCTAATCTAACTTGTGTTAATCAATTACCAACTACCATTGCGGCCACCTCGTTTACCAGCGGGACTTTTGATTTGGGAGCATCTTATACTTTCTATAACGCTGATTTGAGTACTAATATTATTTTAGATGTTTCGGCAACGGTTAGTGGTGTTGGCCCAATTTTTGGTTTTTCTACTCCGGGATTTGATTTGCTTCCTAATGCGACAATTGCCAGTGTTGAGATTATGAATAGCGTCGGCAGTCCAACTGGAGGAGCACAAGAGAGTGCGGAATTACTAGTGGTCTCTAACACTACGGCCGCGGTAACTTTCTATGGTGCCACTTACGACTCTTATGGAAATTTTATTGAAAACAGTGCGGGGATAGAGTGGTTTACCAATAGTGCTTTGATTGCAACGAATGCTTCTGTGACACTTACTCCTCCTTCGATGAGTATTGGGGCCATGACGTTTGCCGCCTCAAGGGCCAGTGCTACGGATGATTTGATTTTGCACATAACAGATCAAGATGCCACGGCCTTCCAGTTAGCTTGGTCAGGCGCAGATACTACGGCCGTAGCGGGTGAAAATGAAGAATTTAAAATCATTGCATTGGGAGGTAGTGGTACGGCCACTTCTTATGTTGGAAATAAAACTATCAATCTTAGTACGAATGCACAAAATGGAATAGAAACTTGCAGCAGTACAACTGCGGAAGTAGTTTTCATTGATGCTAACACTTCTACGGCCGTAACGGGAACAGAGCTGACAAGTGCCACCTTCTCTTTCGTTGCCGGAGTTGCGACAATAAATGCTAATTTCAAAAAAGCTAATGCTGCCACCAATATTTACTTGCGTGCAAGTGCCTATGCCATCGCCGAGGGTATTAGTTCTAATATTAGCATTGAACCTAATGCCACGGCCGCTTGCCATCAGTTGCGTTCTCAAATAGCGGGAGCTGGAGAAGTTTATACGAATGGTTTCAATATTGCCTCTGATGCCCAGGCCACATTTTATGATGCGAAGTATGATTTGGCCGGAAACTATATTGGCGACGTTGCCGCCGCTTCTACGACATTTTCATTTTCTTCAGGACTTGAGGGGAACGATGCGCTTGACACTATTAGGGCATTAGGAAATGGAGTCGATGGTGCTACCAAACAAGAAATAATCTTAACCTCTACTGATCCAGATATCACCATCAGTAATGTTAATGTTATTCCTGGCAGCTTCTCTTACTACGTCTCGCTGTTGCCAGAAACGGCCATCAAACAGGCCTGTGCTACTTCCGCAGAATTAAGTGCTTTGGCCAACGGATCTGCAAGTGCCTTTTCTGATTCTATTGCTGGCCAAGTGGCCGCTGGAGCAAATATTAATTTACAAATTGTACAAGTTGATAAGCATTGCAATATTACTTCTGATTCAAGTCAACCTTACCTCTATCACTCTTTCAGCTTTTTTAATGCCTCCAATATTGTTAATGCGGAGGGTACAACTTTTTATGCCACGGCCGCTACCGCTACTTCTCTTTATTTTGCACTTGATGGTACTTATGGAGATTCTATTTCTGCAGGAAAAATTTATAATGCATCCGATGCCTATTCAAATCGCATAGTGTTGCGCTCCTGTGGTACCAGCGCCAGCTGTGGTACGGTTGCTACGACTACTTCGTTACCAGTTGATATTGTTGCGGCCGTAGGAAGCGGCGTGCCCTCGCTAAAATTTAATGGGGTTGGTATTACTACTAGTCAATTAAGTGGCTCGGCCTATAACTCTACTCAACCATTTACCTTCTCTGTATCGGCTTCTGATCAATATGGAAACTCAGATGGGGCATTGGTTAGTGCTACTTGGAATGTCGTTAGCACAATAGGATCTAGCACCTATAAAATACCATTTATTCTAGAAGACAGCAGTACCACTTTCGTGGCCGCTACAACTAACACCGGAACATATCTAATTTTGGATACAGCTTCACCTGGAACGGGAACGGCCTTTTCAGGTTCTTTGAATGTTTTAGCGACAGTTGCCGGTGTAACTAACTCATCCGGAACATTTACTATCTATGAACAGGGTGCGTACTCTTTTACTGCCAAATATAAAAATGACACAGATAGTGCGGAGGTTGCTCGTGTTGGTGAGGCGGCCAAAGTTATCATTACTGCTAAAACAGGAGTAGGAGGAACGGCCACCAATTACAGTGGAACAAAGAGAATAAAATTAAATATTACAGGCCCAGGAATAGACTCAGAAGTTAGCTGTGTGGATGGACTATCACATGATCCAATTTTGCAGAGTCAGCCTTCTGGAACGATAATAACTTTTACTAGCGGAGAAGCAACCATTCCTGGTGTTGTCCTTTTGAAAACTGGTGCGCAAACAACTATTAATGTCGATAATAGTTTAGAGATCAACAAATATCAAATTAGTAATAGCAGCGGCCCAACGGCGGCAACAACTCAATCAGGGTATAATCCAAAATGTGTTAAAATTTTAACCTCTGCTACGGCGACAGAACTTACAAGTTATTCTGATGTAACATTTAATCTCAGCACTGTTTCGAGTGTAACTCTTTCAACGAAAGGATTGGATGCTTACGGAAACTTGATATCGGGAACGCTAACATCTCCTTCGGTTACCTGGTCTGGTGATTTGACTTCTATTTTAACAACTACACCTATAATAACGTCTAGTGCTGCAACATCTCAGGTTGTCTTTTTGCCAAATATTGCTTCTGGAACTGCGGTATTAACAATTGCTTCTGGATCGTATAAAATTAATGAGGCAGATAGTGTAAGTATAAATGTTTATGTAGTACCTGGGGTACATAAACATTTAGCGCTATTATTACCAGGAGATGATTTAGTAACGGAGAGCGCGGCCACCCCCACAGGTTTTGATTGCAGTGTTTCACTAAATAGTTCTGCCATCAACACCGCTTCTCGTTTAAGTATTGGTGCCGGAGATGCTACTACTTTCCGCATCTACTCTTTAGATGAACGATGTCAGCTCTCCAGTTCTCCAAGTGATAGATATGTGCGACTATCGTATACGGCCCCATCGGGAAGTAGTGTAACTAATTATAGCGGAACAAGCTTTACCAATTTTGTATCGTATGCTTCGGGCAGCACCTTAATTTCTTTTAGCTCCGGTAGTAGTCGTCATGATGTTGCCACTAACACTTTTTTCGCTGCGGCCAACAATAATGTTACGGTGACATTGGCCGATTGCACTACTTCTTGTGGCGGAGTTTTCACAACCTCCGCATTTGCGGTTGTTTCAGATCCGGCCGCCGCTTTCACCTTTAAAGGACTAAATGCGCTTAATAACACCACGGTTATTGCTGGAAGTGGGTATCACGCAATATTGAATGCAATCGATCAATATGGAAATATTGGTAGCGCCTTCGATGGGGCCAAAACATTTACCTGGTCTTTTGAAAATGTAACAGCTCTTGATCAAGCGGCAATTGGGGGAACCTCTATTATGCCTTCCGGTAGTGGGGCCGTTACGGAAACTTTTGCTCTGGGTACAATTGGTTCTTCTAGTGCAGTCTTTACTTTTTATAATGCTAGCAATGCTTCTACAAAAATTATCGCCACGGATGGAACTATTTATGGAACATCTCCGGCACTAACGATCAGCAAGTCTGCCACGAGCAACGTTTGTATTCGCACGGCCTTAGATGGTGGAGGGGCAGTTTTTGATGCCACTTCATTAACAACACTTACTGCAGATAGTTCAGTTCCTATGTACTGTGCGACTTACGATACAGTAGGAAATTTTGTTGCCAATGCTACTACTGCTTCATGGTCGGGAACCGGCTCAATAGTCACTGCCTCAGATCTCTCACCTAATACAGGCAGTACAACAACTTTTAATGCGCGAGTAGCAGGAACGAACATTGGACAAGTAGATTGTACAGTTGCCAGCGTAGGGACTGCACATTCTGGCCAATTTTCAATTGATCCTGGATTATTTAATAATTTCTTATTAACTGTTTCATCTCCAACCGATGCAATTCCATTGGGTACGCAGGTAACCTTTACGGCCGTTGCTCGGGATGCTGACATCAATGTTCTGGGGGCCAGTTTCGCTCCGGGTGCTATGGCCTTTACAACTTATGGCATGGGTACCTCTCCGGAAGGATCAGCGGATACTGGTTTTACTTTTGTGGCCGCCAACTTTACGAATGGAACGGCCGTTGTAAACGCAACCTTGTATGAGGCAATTTCTAGCAAGCAATTTTCTATTGTTGAAACGACTACTGGATCACACCCTTCTGGTTGGTTGTTGTTAAGTACGACAACTCCTGTCTTTGATCACTATGCGGTACATACTCTGACTGGGACACAACTCGGGGATAGAGCAACCGCCTTTGGCCTAACTGTCGATGCTCGCGATGCGTGGGGTAATCCTGCGGCCAATAGTGAAACTTTTACTTTGTTTGCTAATAAGACAGGAGGAGATGAGCCGCTAGTAGATACCATTGTCAATGGAACGTCCAGTGGCGTTGCTACCTCTTACACTTTCTCCAATTTACTTTATGGTGTTTCGCACGCAATAAATATTCGGGCCACCAGCTCTGCCGGTACTACCCCGGCCTCCTTGCAGTTGCCGGCCACCTTTGATCCTTCTATCGCTGGCCTTGAATCATTTGCACTAGATTTTGCTGGATTAACTAGCGGTACATCTGGGTCTGGAATTGGGGCCACTGTTTACGCTAAAGACTATGTTGGGAACGATATAACTGGGGTAGATGGGGCCTTGGATGCGCTTTCTTATTCACTTAGCTGTTCAGGTGCGCATAATGCTCCAGATGGAACACCTCCAGCTGCAGTAATGTTGACCTCTCCCAATTTCGCGAATGGTGTGGCCTCCAATCGCGCCAGCTTTACTTTCTACAAAGCAGAGAGCTTCAATCTCAGCACTTGCTCGGTTTCGGCCGCAGGAACTTCTGGTGCCGCTGCGGCCGTGGTATTTACTGTTGATCCAGGGACAACCTCTAATTACTTTATCACTACAAATACCGCTATGCCGATTAATGCGGATGGAGCAACGGATTTTGATGTTATTTTATCAGTGTCAGACTTGTGGGGTAACCCCATTGCTTCTTCTGGCCATGGAGATCTAACGCTTGTTCCTCAAGCGGCCTCAGGCCAGATCGTTGGAACAGTTACGAATAATACAGGAACATTTGATTTATCCGCAGCGTCTTCTGGTACAGTAATGGGACTTCACTACAATGATTTTGGAAATTTATTTTTTACTCTATCGAGTGCTTCGTCAGGATCTGTTCCTAGTAATTCCGTAACATTTACCTTTCAGTCGACGGCCGAAACGGTAGAGGAATTTGTGTTATCTGTGGTTACAGGAACCTCCGCAACAGCGGGATTTCCATTTGCGCTTACTGCTACCGCCAAAGATAGTGTTGGAAATATAATTACTGATATTGATTTGCTTTTAGAGTCCGGCGCCTATGCTTTTGCGGGATTAGAAGATCTTGCTTTTGAGTCCCCCAGCGGATCACCACCAAGTTATGATAGTTTTCTAGTTCCAGATTTCATCGGTGGTGTTATGAATACCAATATTACGTTCGTTAACGCCGGATCTTTTGCTAATAATTCATTCATATTTGCCAATAACATTGCTAACGAGCCTTCCTCGGTCTTAAGTGATAATTTTTATGTGCATCCAGGGGCAACCAATAATTTAAGCTTCAGTGGCCCTGCACTTATCACCGCTGGGGATTGTAACGCATATAACTTATCTCGGGCCGATGTGTATGAGAACTCAATAACTGGCAGAGCAGAGACCTTTTCCTTTATTGGTGCCTCGACTGGTTCATTCTACACGGCCGCCGGTTGTGGAGTGAGCACAACTACTCTGCTATTGGACGCTACGGACAATGGAGACGTTTACTATAAAAATATACATCGAGAGAATTTAACTCTTGGTGCAACTTTTGGAGCGGTCAGTGATTCTATGGCCGTTACCATGGATCCCAATAGTACTCTTGGATCGCTTAAAATATTAAACGTGGCAAATAATGGAGGTTCATTAACCTTCGTTGCTGCAAATGAATTTGATGCTACTGCCTTTGATGGAACGGTAGATTCGCTTACTTTCTATTCTGCGGTTTTTGACCAATTTGATAACTTCTATAGTGAGGCCTCTGCTACATGGTCTCTTACCACCACTGATGTTAACGTTGGATTAGCGTCGCCCACATTAGCTACTTCGGCCACTCTAACAAATTTACTTCAAGGAATTGAAGAGACAGTGGTTAATGCTTCTGGAGTAGATTTTGCCGCAGGCCTTACTGCGTCTTCTGATGCAATAATTTTTGGTGAAGACGGGGCTTATTATTTTGTATTTACCTTTGCGACTTCTCCACAAGCAGGCCAGGTGGCCGTGACCACAATTGATGCTAAAACGAAGGTAGGGAATCCGGCAAATTCATATGATGGCATAAAGGAAATAATTTTTACTACTACCACCAAACCAACACCATCGCTTGCGTTGCTAGAAAATATGTGTGTAAACACAAGCTTCACAAATTATGCAACGATAAATGGAGTAGCATTAGATAGTGCATCTACTGCTACGGTTACGATGTCTTTCGTAAATGGCCATGCCGATGCTACCACTATTTTCACTGTTGCAGAAAATGTGGCCGTAACTTTCACTGCTGCTAGGGTTGGCCGGCCAGCATTGTCTGGAGAAACGATAATTTCCTCTATTTTGGCCGATGCTACTTCTTGCGTGAGAATGTTGGATGAGCCATATATTGTGGGAGGAGAGGCCGTCGATATTGCAACCTTGGGTATTTCTAATATGTCAGTTGATAACTCGTTTGAAGTTTATCCTTCGGCCTTTGACAAATTTGGAAATTATATGGCGATTAGCACCGCTGCGGCCAACAGTTGGGGTGCTGGTGGATCTTTGGCATATACGGTTGCTGATTATACAGGTTGTATTGCAGGTGTAAATTGCGTATCGCTTGTGGGCGTAAAAGAGGGAACAGGAACTTTAAACTTTACCTTTGGAACATTTACCTCTACGACAGCGACAATATACATTGATGTGGCCGGTGTTCCCGCTGAACGTCTGGCAAATAGTGTCAGCGAAGTCTGTGATAGTTCCTCTGACACATTTTGTAGTGCGGTCCGGGATGTATTAAGCGGTGATGATATTTTAGCGAGCTATTATTGGGACGCTTCCGGGGAGTCATGGAGAACTTCTTATACGAATGCTTCCTGGTATACAGAGGCATCTGGCACAAGCAGCGTGCGTGGGCCGAAAAAAGAATTTCCATCACATGCTTTCATCATTGGTACATCAAGCGGCATTGATATCGTTGATGCTAAAACGAACAAAGTATGGATGAAATTTGCCAAAGGCGTCAATCGTGCATATCCAAATTGGACAGGGCCTAACGCCATTACAGCTACCGATGGTAGAATTTATGCTGGATTTAATGAAGGTTTTGTAGAGCTTAATTTCAAAAGAGATAGATTTTATCGGGTAGAGACCAACACTGGTACTACTTCCCAGTACTATGGAAGTGGTATTGTAAATCGTAACATCGCAACTACAACAGGTGGTAGTATATTTAATTCCATGATGTCCTTAGGACAAATTCGGTCGCTGGATACACTATCTACTTCTACTAGAAATTATTTGGTTATTGGGGGTTCAACAAATGTTGCGCTGGCCAATATTGCTTCTGGAACGGCGGCCGCGACTTATGGGTTTGTACAAATTTCCGATATTGGAGATACTTCGAGAAAAGTAGAAATGTCGCTAAATGATACAGCGGCAACTCCTACTGCTGGGTTTGTATATTTTACCAATGCCAATAACAATGTTGTTCGTTATAGGGCCAATTATCCAGTATCGCCATCTACAGCTCCCGCATGGAATTCTGCCTATACGTATTCTACACAGATTTCGGGCACATCGTGGAATGAAATAAATGATATGAAAGTGATTACCAACGCTTCAAATATCAGTGACACCGCTCCTTCAACTAATAATACATTATTGTTGGCAACCGATACGGGTATTGTAGATATTCATGAACGAATGAATGCAGCTCAATCATCTGTTCGTAGGATTATTACAAAAGGCGATGATTCGACTTTCACTTTCGGTGGCCCAGCGACTTACGGGAATGTAGTTTGCTTGGGTAATGAGACGGGTAATACAAATACGCATTTGCGACTCGGTGATGGAATGACATTTCAACCAAATGATCTTTCTTATGTTTTTAGATTTATGGCACTATCTGATTCTGCTGATAAGGTATTAGTAGAGCATACCCATCAACCAGCAGACCTGTTAAATTCTAGTGGAAATTTTCAATTATATATAGATTCGGGGAATAATATCGTGGTAGAAATTCGTGCTTGGAATCAAAGTATTACTACAAGAAAGACATTCTTTATAACTGGCCCTACAATTACTATAGGTGCGTGGTATAGTGTTAAATTAATACTTTCAAATACCAACGGTGGAACATCACATTTGTATGTCAACGGAATAGAATACGCCTTAACATTTGATGCCGGATATAGATTTAATACAGAGTATGTGGGAGCTGACACTAGAGAAGTTTATGTTGGAGCAGATGGAAGTGGGAATAACGCATTTCATGGATGTTTTGATGAATTGGCCATTATTAACGATGGCACATCATTCTCAGGGGCCATACCTGTGGCGTTTGAATTATATCAAAAAAATGCAAACGTTGCTATGCTGTACCACTTTAATGAAACCGGTGACAAGTTTTATAATTCTGCAGAATACGGAGTTGTCGCGGGAAGTGTATACACCTCTGCCACCGTGTCAGGTGATCCAAATGTTTGGTCTGCCTATCCATATCTTCCTGGTGATGTAAGCGACGGTAATATATTTACTCAAATTGCTATTAACACCACCACGGCATCTCTTGGAACATTATCGGAAATGATTGCAGCTAAGTATGTCGGAGTTGATTCTTCTTCTTACATATATAAAATACCTTTTGCTCATAAGATCGAACTATCTAAAGCGGCGTCACACTACACTTTTAATAGTTCTAATGTAAAAAGCATATTCGCCTTCCAGCGTGATGATGTTAATGATTATGATTTGGCGTTTGGAACAGAGGATGGTTTTATTAAGCGGGTATATCCACAGGTAGAGTATGATTCCGATTATCCTGGCGATAGTTATAAAAATCCAACTGTCGCAACTGCTTCGGCCTGTAACACAATTTTATCCTCAGATCTTTCAATGCAACGCCAGGATGGATGGTATTGGATTAGTAGCAACACAAATGGCACCTTCGCTGCTTATTGCGATATGTCTTCTGATGGAGGAGGTTGGACGAGAGTGGTTTATGATAATCCACAAGGAACCATGGATAATGTGACTATGACTACAACTACGAAAATGTGGATGAGGTGGGATGGTGGAATGTCGTATATTAATGGCCTTTTTAATGTTACGAGCAATTTGAATAATATATCGATGCAGGGAATTAGTCATGACTCGTTGAAGTTTTCGTCTAGATTGTATTCGATAGATTCATGGGATAATGAAAATGTAACAATAACATTTCCTGGGGGATCAACCCAGGTATATTCCAAAGACTATAATGCCCTGCCAACGGCCGCATATAGTACTGGGTGGAATAATATTAATAATATTGATATTGATAACGATTCATATGAATATGATGGCCATTGGATACAAGATAAAACAGTCGCTCATTCAGACGATACAGCTAGCTTTACTTTTATCGGAACTTTTAATGAAAGCACCGCCAACGAATCCTGGGCCATTGATAACATCATGATCTGGATCAAGTAGAGAAGCAGAAAATTTGGACTACAAAAGTATGTCTATCTAAAATCAATCCCATACACCGATAATTGTTGAGTGAGAAGGTAAAGTTTTCTGCAAAATCCCCGATAAGAAGCTAGGTATTTGGACTAATTTGATCGGCCGCAGGAGGTGTTTATTAAATTACTAAATTTGCTACTAGGCCTACTACCAGTAAGTATAAGTGGCCTGCTTATCTTCCCGGCCTTGGGCCTAGACTATGTCCAACATGGCCGGCCAGTGCAGTACGATTTTCCAATTAGAGAGTACTCCGTCATCATTACAAAGGAAGGGTATTATCCCAAGAGTATCTTGGCCTTTGAAGGGGAGCGGATTCGTTTTTTTATCACGAGCACTACTGAGCTTCCTAGTTGTTTTAGTATGCCCGATAAAAATATCTTTCTTGCAGTACAAAAAGGAAAAGTAGCAGAGACGGAGGTCTATTTTTCTGCTGGTGGAGAGTTTGAATTTTTTTGCCCAACGGGGAAAATCAAGGGGCGAGTCTCGGTGATAAAACGTGAGCGCAAATATAATCAACCAGTGAGCAAAAGCGAAAATAAAAATATTCACAGCAAGAACAGTTATAATAGTGACGCTGGCAGCAGAGCACTGGCGGCATCCGCTTGGATGCCGAAGGATTAAATATGTCAGTTTTTTCAGATGCCATTTCAAATTACCTTTCTCCCATCAAAGATCTTTTAGATGATCCGACGGTCTCAGAAATTATGATCAATGGTGCGGAGGAAATTTTTGTAGAGCGTAAGGGATTGGTTTACAAAGTTCCTAACAAATTTCAAAATGAAGCAGCTCTGTTGGCAGCTTTTCGTTCAGTAGCACAATCAGTGGGGCGAGTGATCGATCAGGACAGTCCGCGCCTAGATGCTCGTCTTCCCAACGGCTCTCGAATTCACGTAGTATTGCCGCCGATGGCCAGAAGAGGAACGACGGTGGCCATTCGAAAGTTTGCTAAAGAAGAGTTAACCTTGAAGGATCTTATTAGTAGCGGAGCGCTTTCCGCCGCAGGAGCGCGTTTTTTGGATATTGCCGTTTTTTTAGGAAAAAATATTATTGTTTCGGGGGGAACAGGTTCTGGAAAAACCACCTTGCTTAATATCTTAGGAGGCAGAGTTCCTAAAGCGCAGCGCTTGATCATCATAGAAGATTCTGCGGAATTGCAAATACACTCAGAGCATGTAGTTCCTTTTGAGGCAAGAAAGGCCAACGATGATTTGCGAGTTAAAGAAGTCTCTATTCGTGAGTTGGTTTTATCGGCCATGCGTCTAAGGCCTGATCGCGTAATTGTCGGAGAGGTACGGGGTGAAGAGGCACTAGACTTAATTCAAGTTATGAATACTGGCCATGATGGTAGCATGGGAACCGTTCATGCGAACAACCCGTTAGATACTTGTACGCGCTTGGAAAGCTTGTGCCTGATTGGTGATACCAGGATACCTCCCGATGCTATCAAGAAGATGGTGGGGAGTGCGGTAAAAATTATTGTTCAATGTGCGCGCTATCATGATGGTGGCCGGCGCGTTTCCTACATATCCGAAGTGCTGGGAGTGGATAACCACGGAAATTATATTGTTAAACATATTTTTCGCTGGGTACAGACGGGAAAGGATGCTAAAACAGGGAAATATATTGGAGAGATGGTTCCTTGTAATTATGTGCCATCATTTTTTTCTGATATAGTTGTTAACAAGCTTCCGTTTCCTCGAAGCACTTTTACTACACCTGATTGGGTGGAAAAGTTAGAACAAGCAGATGCGGCATAATTGGCCACTTCTTAGGTATTGGTCATATTAATTAAAATTAGAATAAATAATCCTAAAAACCAGTATCTCATTTTGGGTTACTCCTTGCTTGTATGCTTGCAAACTAAGCACAAAATTTTACCAGCTTCCTCTATTTAACTAACCATCTCGGTTTTTCTGGAATTTAATTTAGTATAATCGCTTCTGTATAGTATTTGGCCGCATGAAGTGGGTGGAGGGGGCAAGAACTTGCCCCCTGAGAAATAAACTATTTTTCTAATTAATTTCTGGCCGGTTTAAACCAGCAGAGTGGGCGAGTGCCAAGAGTGTAGTTGTCTTTGGCGGCACAGAAGCCTTCATTTTCATCGTCGCTATCATCACTAGGATCAACGGTGACATCTTTGTCGCAAAGAGCGCCGGCAAAATAAGTATCAAAACGACATTGAGTCGGAGGATATCCGCCAGTATTTGTTCTAGATACAACTGTTTGATCGGGAGTAGAAAATTTAATAGGGGTTGTTTCGTTCAATAGATCTTCAAAAAGTTTGCCTAGCGCAAGTCCGGCCATGGCCGCTCGTTGGCACATTGCAATCTCTTCAGGATTTGAAAAAGCTTGATTACATTTTTGAGTGGCAATTGGATCCACATTCATCGCGGCAACAATATCTACGTTGTTATCTTCCGCAAAATAGCGCTTAACACATTTTGCCGAGCTGTAGTAATCAGCTTGGCCTTCGCTACTGGCCCAGATTGTGCCAAACCAACTGGTCTTTTTTGGCGCTCCACCAATGTGGTGTCCCATTTCATGGCATACGACCATGGCAAAGCCATCAGGAGTTATTGCCTGGTGTCGGGCCAGTCCGCCAAAGAGATTTATTTGCCAAGTATTGCCGGTTTGTTGCGCATAGGCGTTGACGGTGTCGTCACTCCAGGAGGAGTTGATTTTAAGAATATTACCTCTTCTTTCAACTACTGGAGTGTAGATATTATTAATTCTAGTAATAACATCGTTAAAAATCTGTTCAGTCATTGTTCGGGAAGCTTTTTTATCATGCACGCCAATATGCCAATCATTTTCTGGTAAAAATGAAGGAAGCATTTTGGAGGTTGATGTCGAAGACGAACCATCAAAACTGAGAGCTACAACTACTAATGCAAACAAGAGATAAATTCTGTTCATATGATCCTCCTTGAACTTGAAGTAGACATCCGATTGTCTACTTTTTTTGAATTATACTCAGGGGTAAATTGTTTCTAACTTGATTTTAAAAGTCTATTGTAAAAATAGCAGAGTGTTCCGATGTAAGATAATGTTTGAGTTATTGCGCTATTTTATATTGTCGCAGGTTTGATTTTGAGTGATCTGGTAATTTAGTTGTCTAATTTTCGACAGGCATTTTTCAGTGAGCGAATAATGAATCCATCGTCGTCGGCGTAGCAATACATGATGTGGCCTTTACCATCCACGTTTCCATAAATGTTTATGGAGGTGTTGATTAATTTGTTTCCGTCACCTTGAGCAGACTGTTCTTTAAAGCTAACTTTTATAGAAAAGATACCGTTACTATCGTAATCAAGATTGCCGTTAGTGGTTGTCATATTAACCACGGTGTAGCGGCCCATTACATCATCGCCAATTCCATATACGCGGGTTCCGCCTGCATTTAAGATTGAGGTGATTTTATGAGATTGACGAACTAAATTTCGCCCTTCAAAAGTTTTTCGACAGGCCGTCTGTTGGGTAATGTTTTTTTTAACCTTGCTAACGTAGGCGTAGATCTCGTTGGATATCTTAACGCTAGATTTTTTATCATATCGGACTTCGACAATCTTAATAGCAACGATAGCTACGATGCCTAAGATAGAAACACCTACTACCGCATCCACATAACCGAGGCCACGGATTGAGTTGAAAAAGTTGGTAATTTTTTTTATGAGCATTACTTAATTATAATAAAGGATTGTAAATTATTAGCAATATAAAATTTTTTGAAAGGACAGCAAAGAGACCGCCTAATTTTATCTCATATTATTTTATGATTAATGGACATGGATAATGTATATGGATAATGTATATGGATAATGTGGGGAAACTACTTCTTGCTTTATCTTCGCGCAAACTTTGTTAGAATTACCTGTTAGATGCGCTATATTGGAGATTATTATGTCAGAAAAAAAGAATAATTTTAATCGTAGAAAGACTTTGCTTATTAATCCAAAGTTTCAGTTAAGTGTGATTCGACAATTTTTTGTTTTATTGTTCACTGTTTTTTTTACGTTGGCCTTGATTTTTATCTGGCAATATAGTCCACTTATGACGGAAGTTTATACCTTGGGGTTAGATGAGAATCATCCGTTTATGATCGCTTTTGAAAAGTTCCAATTTATGATGATGATTGTTTTTATCTGTGGAGGCATTTTTAGTATCAGCATGTTTTATTTGGCGGCGCTAGTTATATCTAACAGAGTGGCCGGCCCACTATATCATATATGCAATCACCTCAAGGATTTGCGAGAAGAGATGGCCACCACCCCGTTGACTGCTGGAAGTAGCAGTACTTTTAAACATATTAATTTAAGAAAAAAGGACTATTTTTTTGAAGTAGCAGAAGAGATAAACCGATTTTTTGATGCGGTGGAAAAAAAGAGTGCTAAGGGATCTACAGCATCAACAGAAGAGAAGAATATTCCCCCTTCCTAGTTTTTCACCCGTTTTATTAATCCTATTTGTATAGTAATTTATTGTTTACAGGGAAAATGGCCGACCATTTCATTCCATTTGCAACTTTGCGTTTTGTGATCTTTTTTCTTCTAATCTTCTGATTTTCCGTTGTTAGTGTGCCAACAGCTATTTGGCCCATTTTCAGAAAAGAACACTCAAGTTTTAGGTGTAATGCTCCGAAAAGTCATCGAAAGCTTGGAGACTCGTAGGCCTAAATGGGGAGAGTTATATGAGATTTATGAAAAGTAAAAATGCCATGGCCCTGATTATTTCGCTATTTCTCATTGGAAGAGCGGGGGCGGGAACAATCCCAGAGCAGTGTGAGAATATTGAGAAAGATCAGTTCATTGCCTATTGCTTGGCCATTGTGAATGGATATGAAACTCAAGGAGCAGATTTTTGTGCAGAGTGCTTGGAACCACCAAGTAGCACTCCAGCTTGGGTAGAGGCCTTAGGCATAGTGGCCAGTCCGCTGGCCTACTTAGGTATAAACTATATGTGGTCAGATGCTTACAAAGATACACAGATGGGGTGGGCCGACGCTTATTCTTCTCGATATACAGCTGGTTATGCTGCTTGCACTAGCCAATTCGGAGCATATTCGAGTTATTTAACAGAGCGTGGTGCGCCACCCATGACACCAGATCAGGCCTCAGATTTTACGGCCGGATGTAATGGGACTTTGATGAGTCCTTCTGCTTATGCTGGTATGGGGGGGTTTTATCCTTCTGGCTTTGGGGGAGTGGGTAACGGTTATGCATCAGCAGGATATTCTCCAGGCTTTTTATCTGGAATGGCCGGCCCATACTATGGTTCCGGTATGATGGGTTCTGGTTCTATAGGAGGAGCAGGACTTGGATTGGGACTTGGCCTGGGCCTAGGTCTTGGAGGAATAATGGGAGGAGGGCTCTATCCTGGAGCTGGAATTAATTTGGGAATTGGGGGCAATATTGGTGGTGGCTACTACGCAGGTATGCCAGGAGCAGGCCTTGGCTATCCAGGAGTTGGCGGTTACTACGGGATGCCGGCCATGGGATATCCCGGAATTGGTGCCGGTATGGGGATGGGCGTAGGATTAGGAGTGGGCCTTGGTATGCCAATGATGGGAGGTATGGGAATGATGGGAATGAATATTCCACAAATGGGAATTGGGGGCGGAATTAATTTTGGCATTGGAGCTGGTGGTGGCCTCAATATTGGAGCGGGAGGAATGCCTTATGGTGGTGGATACTACGGGGTTCCGGCCGGAGGTGCATATTACGGTGCAGGTATTCCCGGCGGTGGTGGGGGGTATTATGCCGGTGGACTTCCTTATGGCAATCCTTATGGTGGAATGAGTGGCTACAATGGAGCAATGGGAATTGGTTATAACGGAATGGGCAATAGCGGTTATTGGGGCAATACCGGTGGATGGAATAGTGGTGGTAGTAGCTACTATCAGCAACAGCAATTGCAACAACAGGCAATTTGGCAGCAACAAGGGGATGAGTTTTCTCGTTCTCAGACAAATATGCAGGGGAATCAGATGGCCGGAGCTGCGCTTTATCAAAATTACACCAACGCGGCCAGTGATCTAAATCGAGGAATGTATGGAGTTGGTGGTGGTGGTTATTACGGAATGGGCGGGGCCCCTTATGCTATGGGCAATATGGGTGGAACTTTTGGAATCAGTGGTGGCGCTTATCTAGGTTGGTAGAAGTTTTCTTTGAAATTATTTCTTGTTATGCATCAATGTTTTAATTTGATGGCGGAATATAACTTCAATTTTATTTGAATCAATTAAACGTTCAACTACCCCCGGGCCAAATTGTGGATGATCGAGAATATCGCCAACCATAAAGTGAGTGTTCATTGCGTAGGGGCGAGACTTAGTTTGGGACTTATTAACGGCCTCTAGCCAGATATCGGAGATAGATTGTTCTGGACGTTTGGAAGAAATTTTGGATGTTCTTAGTTGTCTACTTTTGGATTTAGATGGATCCTTGTAGGCATGAATTGATTGGCAAGTTTTGCATTTTACCTTGCCGATGGCCGAATCGCTTTTCATCGAGACGATCAGATGTGCTAGGGCAAGTTTGCATTTACTACACTGTGATAAAACCTCTTTTCCTACCGCAACATCAGACATAAAGACCCCTATAGGTTTGTTGTTAAAGCGACAGTTCTCTGGGACAATGAAGAGCTGTTGTACTTCAACAATTGTGTTACTTTTGACTAGAAGAAACGGGACATATTATAACTAAACCTGTTGAAAGTAAAGAAAGTAAAGAAAGTAAGAAAGTACAGAATGTAAATGTTCATTGCCCTGGAGAATAACCTTGAATCTGCAAGAGCAAGCAAATAATCTTCCGTCACTTCCTGGATGTTATTTAATGAAAAGAGAAGATGGCCAGGTTATTTACGTTGGTAAGGCAAAGAGCTTAAAAGCAAGAGTTGTTTCTTATTTTAATAATTCGCAGAAAAACTTAAAAAACGAGTTATTGATTAAACATATCAAGAAATTTGACTTTATTGTCACAGCAACGGAGGCAGAGGCCTTTGTGTTGGAAAATAATTTAATTAAAAAATATCTACCCAAATATAATATTCTTTTAAAAGACGATAAAAGCTATCCATATCTTGCTGTCGATTTTAATGAGGATTTTCCAACCCTGAAGTATTTGCGACGAGTAAAAAGTGGGGCCTTGCGAAAAACCTGGGGGCCTTTTCCTACGGGGAGCAATATTTCGCTAGTTATAAAAATTCTAATTAAATTTTTCAAACTACGAGATTGCTCTCTGAGTGAGTTTAAGTCAAAAAAACAAGCTTGCCTCCTGCAACAGCTTGGCCAGTGTAGTGCTCCGTGCGTAAAGCTTATTTCTGCTCAGGAGTATGAAGTCGCTTTGCGAGGGGCCTTGGATTTTTTTGAAGGTAAGAGTTTTAAAATTATAAAAAGAATGGAACAAGAAATGTTGGCACATGCAAAACAAGAGCATTTTGAGTATGCCGCCACTTTGCGTGATGATATTGCCGTTCTATCGACATTCGTTAAGCAAAACTATGGGCAAAATAGTGTTGAGCTAAATCTTGGGGGTGGAGTTTCCGATTTAGATTGTGTTGCTTTTTATGCTGGAGAGTTGGTTGATGTTGTAATTAGTACAATAAGAAATAATATTTTAGTGGGAAACAAAAGTTTATATTTTTCGAGAGAAAGCTGTTTTAGTGAGCAAGATGATGTTGAGGATGAAGTTTTAACTTTAGTTTTGCAATACTATACTGAAGATAATGGTGGAATTCCTCCGAAAATAGTGACCAATTTTTCCAGCGAAAAAAATGATTTATTATCCAAAGCGTTGTCCATAATAGATCCTGTGGCAACAACGGCCATACTCCCGTCAAATGCTAATCAATTGTTGATAGATGCGACCTTGAAAAATGCGCAGGAGTATCAACTGTTTCGCAAAAAAAATAATACAAATCGTTATGAGGGGCTGGAAGTGTTGCAGAAACTACTTGGACTAGCTGAGCGTCCAATTATTTTGGAAGCATTTGATGTTGCCATTTGGCAGGGAAAATCTCCAACTGCCGCACAAGTAGTTTTTTATAACGGAGTGCCAGATAAAAAACAATATCGTCATTATCATTTAGAAGAACGGCCAGAAGGCAATAATGATTTTGAAATGTTAAAAGAGTTGTTGGGGCGTAGAATTGGCCATGGTAATCTTCCGGATGTTTTTGTTGTTGACGGGGGGCGAGGACAATTGGCAGTTTTTGTTGGTGTGTTAAGCGATTGGGGGTTAAAAATACCCTGTGTCGCAATTGCAAAGTCAAAAGTAATTCATCGGGGAAAGGATGCTGGAAGCAAGGGAGAAAAGGTGGAGCGAAGTGTCGAGCGACTATATCTCCCTGGGCGAACTAATCCTTATGAACTTTCCAAAAATCGAGCTTTGTTTTCGATTCTTGTTGCCATGCGAGATGAAGCACATCGTTTTTCTCGGCGACTGCACCATAAAAAAGAGCGTCAGCGTCTTTTTAAATAGTTTTTCCTAGATTATTTAGTTTATGATGTGTACAAATTTTCGGTTATTAGAACCACACTCAGGGCATCTTGCCGTCTCTTTGATCACCATGTTGGTATAATCGGAGAGATGAGAGAGAACTAATTTAGAACTACATATGTTGCACTCATTCATGAGTTTTTTCACATGATCCACATCACCGTAATACTCTTCGAACAGTTCAATTTTATAATCTAAATCCATTTCAGATGATGACATATAACTCCTCAATGAAAAAACGTCCGCATTAAGTCTGAACATCAATCACTTCTGATTAAAACTTTCGGAAGATGAAATGGTAACTTTACAGATTTAATTTTTTTATACTTTAACTGTGGACTTATGGATTTTTTTTCCATAAAAGTGGTAGGCAATTTTTTTTACTAAAATTTATGGAAGAAATATTTAAAGTTCAAAATAATAGTTTTTTTAGCGAAAAAAAGTCTTTTCTAGAAGAGCTGTTTCCTCCCGCTTACTGGGCAGAATCTTCCGCGCAGGAAGAGTTTTGTTTGCCTATAGATAATCTTGATGGCAATGAAGTTGAGCAAGATGCCGAAAGCGGGCCCGAGGTGGCCGATGATTTTGCCTTAATGGGGGCGGACATCATTTTAAAAGATATTGGAATGGATTCTCCTACGCAGTTGGGAGAAATTATTAGCAGTTGCCATAGCTGCTTCCATCTGGACGCAGCTAAGCGCATAAAGCGTTTGGATATATCCTCTGCGCAATATGATAATCTTGGTAGTGGCAAAAAAATAAAGGCGTTGTTTGTTCTGGACTATCCGCGAATTGTTGATGAAAAAAGTCGAGCTTTGGTTGAGCAGCAAGATGATCTGCTCGATAAAATGATCGCGGCCATGAAGTTTGCTCAGGGTGATTATTTAAAAAGTTATTCAATAAAATGTTCACTACTAGAGGGTGATTTACAAAATTTTGAAGGCAGTTATTCTAATTGTTTAAATTATCTACACTATGAGATTTTTTATTATCGGCCACAAGTGGTTATTACAATGGGTGCGATTCCGACCAAGTTTTTTCTAGGGCCCGACTCTAGACTATCATTAGTACATGGTAACTTTTATCCTAAAAGTATTGGTTATAAAAATCGAGTACATAAATTTGATCTTGTTCCCATTTTTCATCCAGAGCTTTTGATTATCAATCCCAATATGAAACGCACAACTTGGAGTGATCTGCAAAAAGTAATGGCATTCTTGGGCATCTGATTTTTCCCCTAGCTACTCTTCGGATATTATTTTTTCTGGCAGTAGTTAATTATATAATCTGCACCAACCGCACCAGACTTTCCCCAGTTAAAAATATGATCAGAGCGCAATTTTATTAATTGTTCTTTGTTGCGTTCTTTATCTTGCAGGGACCGGATGACAATTTGATCGATCTCATCCACCCGGGATAGTTCAACTACTTCGCCGGCCAAAGGACGAATTTTAATTTCGAGAGGAACAATTCCAATTTTTTCATAATCTGGATTGTGCACTTTCATGGGAGTTTGAATGTATATAACAGGTTTTAACATAGAAAAAGAAAACTCAAATCCAATACCCGACCAGTCGGTAATTAGAAGATCGGCCTCCTTAACACTACTACTTTGGGCCGAATCGGTTTCAATCTCAAGATTGTGGTGGCCCCTATATTTTTCAATAATAGCACTTAAAAGTGTCGCTTTGCGCTTTATAAATTCGGGGTGAGGCCTTAGCACAAGATCAAAATCATGAGGTAAAAGTTTGGTAAGAATTGGATCGATAGAGGACTCTAAAAGATTTTGGGCATTCCAGGAGGGAGCAATTAATATTTTCGGGCGAGATTTAGCTTTTATTGATGTTGCGTTTTTGTATGCACTTTCCAAATCTTCTAACCAACTATAACCGACGTCTATGAGAGTCTTGGCCGGTAATTTATAGATTTCTTCAGTTTTGCGAATTTCTTCAGTGTGATGTTTACCTACGCAAAAGATAGTGTCGTAGTGGTCAAACGCCCGAGGATTATAGACCATATGAGTGCTATTTATCGCATGAAAAATATAGATGTGATTTACTTGGTTAGTAGAGCGCTTGATGTGAAAATTATGTAAATCACTCATAGTAAGAATGACTGTTTTAGTACTAATGAAAGGGAAAATAATTGGCAAGAGTCCTTTTATAAAAAAGGGGCGAAGGCGGTTATTTTTTTTAGCAATTTCCCAAATGGGATCTTTTTGATCAGAGGTTATATACAAAAGAGTGTAACCAGATTTTGCCAGTAATTCATCAATAGTGGCACGAAAGTTCTGATAATAAATTCCGCTTTCGGAATAAAAAGTAATTTCCGGGTGTTTTTTACTAGCGCTAAAATATCTTATTGCTTCACCTATTTCATGGAAGATTCCCATTGTGCTACTCCAAGCGGTTATTTTTTATAAAAAAAGTTACTTAGAATTAATTCAATATCATCAAGAGAAAGAGCTGTTAGATTATTTAGTGCTCGGTTGGGATCAAACATTTCTGGGATAAGAGCAAAAACTTTTTCTCTATTTTCGTGCAAAAGAGCGAAAAGATTTTTGGCATCAAGTTTTTGATATAATCGATCTAGTCGGGCCGCTAATCTGTTGGCACCAGATAGTTCCGTTAAAATAGATTGCATGTGATCGTTACTATCTTTTTTCAAATTAAGCTCAAAAATTTGTGGCAAGAAGGCCCCGGCCGCTAGTCCATGAGGAGCGTTAAGATGTAGGGTCAGCGGATAGGAGATGGAATGCGCAATGGCCGTCTTGGTATGACTAATACAAAGCCCGGCCAAGAGACTGGCATAACTTATTTTTTCTCGATGTTGAGCGTTAGTCAAATCATCAAGCAGTGGCGGAAGATGATCTAAAATATTATTGATGGCCTCTAATGCAAGGGCCTTATTGTAGACTGTCCAGTTTTTATTCCATAATGATTCGAAAGCATGAGATAGCGCATCAAGGCCGGTTATGGCCGTAAGAGAAAAATCCAAAGAACTCATTAAGTCACTATCAACGATGGCAATCTGTGGGAAAATAAGAGGAGAGTTAATCGAATACTTTTTCTTGCTTGTCTCATCCCAGATGGTAGCGAAGGGAGTTACCTCGGAGCCGGTTCCGGCAGTAGTTGGAATAGCAATTAAGTCATAATTTTTTTTCTCTACTTTTTTGCTGTTTTGCAAGTATTCAAGCAGTACGTTTTTATTATTAGTTTTAACAACGCTTAAAACTTTTGCAACATCAATTACGCTACCGCCACCAATTGCTACGATGGTATCGCCTTCAAAAGAGCTAAATTCTTTTAGATGTTTTAACAAATCATCAACGGTAGGATTAGATTTTACAGAGGTAACTTGGATTTGGGCATGAGGGAAAAAGCGCTGCCAATTCATGCGCAAAAAAACATTGCTGGATAAAATGGCATAACGTCTTTTGTCTAAAATTGCCGGAAGTTTATCGATGGCCCCTCTTCCCGCAAAAACTTTTACTGGATTAAAAATTTCATTTATGTTTGTCATTTTTTTTAACTAATTCCATAAAACTGTTTTTGTTATTAATTGGCGTTTCTGTTGGGCGACCGAGGTCTTTGCGAGAGTGGGTTGATAGGCGAACTTCGATAAAATTAGGTCCAGGAGAATGCTTCATTTTGTTTAAGGTAGAAATTAAGTCATCTTCGTTATCTACTAGCGCAAAATTTTTATATCCAAAGTTGGCCGCTACTTTGGAGAAATCATAGCTGAAAGCGACGGTGGCCTGTCCACCGACAGACTCATGGGCACCATTGTTTAATAGGATATGCAATAAATTTTCAGGGGATTGAGAGCCGATGATAGGTAGTGCTCCTAAATGCATAATCAGCGCGCCATCACCATCCAGGCAGACAACATTTTTAGAGGTGAATTTTGCCAATCCCAAGGCAATTTGTGAGCAATGTCCCATACTACCAACCGTTAAAAAATCGCTATTGTGTGGCAAATTATATTTTTTGCGAATTTCAAAAAGTTCGCGTGATGCTTTCCCGGTAGTAGAGACGATTAAAGAATCTTTACAGGCCAAGGCAATTTTTTCAATTGCCGTTTCACGAGGCAACTTATAATCATACCCAGCGTTTGCTTTAGGGTATTGCTCTTTTTCCCAAAAATCTTTAGGGCATATAAATGCCACTGGCCGCTTGGACTCTTTTGCATAATTGATCAAATCGTTAACACTTTCTTGATAATTATTGCCAAGAATTTGATATTTAATCTCCATCGCCTCTAATAGTGCATTTTGCACACGGCCTTGTTTTACATGTTGAGGCTCATCTTTTTCGCCAGGACGGCCGCGCCAACCAATTAATAAAACCATTGGGATGGAATAGACCTCGGGGTCTGCTAAGGAAAGGAGTGGATTTACCGCATTGCCCAGCCCAGAGTTTTGCATATAGACAAGTGGAATTTTCCCGGTGGCCAAATGATGTCCAACGGCCAGCGCAATGGCACCGCCTTCATTGGCCGCCGTGAGGTGCATTTTGCTATCGACGTTATTAGAAATATAGGCGCAAAAATTTTGTAAAAAAGAATCAGGAACTCCTGCAAAAAAATCGATGTTATGTTCGCGGAGTAGTTTATAAAAATCTTCAACTTTATTCATAGGTATTTCTCAAGATGTGGTGGATAATAAGAGATATTCTTATCAAAGAAATAGGAAGATGTCATTGCAATATTCGGCAACGCTTGCTCATTTTAGAGATAGATCTTTTGAAATTGTGATAAATCCAGCGAATATTTTTTTCTTCGTAGGGGTGACAAGAAAGGCAGAGGCCCACATTTAAAATTTTTAGCTGCTCCTTACGATTAAATGGTCGAGCATCTATACGGGTAGAATTTGGAGGGCCATCTTTTAAAAAGGCAGTCCAGGCATCGGCAGGAAGCTGATCAGAGAGAGCGCTATAGCGTGGATAAAAATTAAAAGTTGTGTCAATGCTATTATAAGATAAATCGCCGCGTCCGGCCCCTAGTGCATTGCTAGAGAGATGGCAAGAGATGCAGCTGCGACTTTTTTTGCCCGTGGTATGAGGCACGGTGGGGGCAAAAAGGCGAACAAATTTTTTATTCTTTGGTATATCGGTAGAGATCGTCATAACCATTCCGGGAATAAATGGAACAATTTTTTCTTGATTATTTGGGCCGGGAACGATTCCCAGGGGCGGAGCATCGGAGAGAAAGGAGTCGGAAAATTCTTGCCAAATTCCGCGGCCACTTTGTTGAGTGTGGCAACTTAAACACTGCGGGGCCCAAGAAGAGTGGCAACTATGACATGCCAGGCGTTCATGTCCTGGCATGGTTTGGGTACATTGAATAGTCGGGCCTTTGAGGCGAAAAATTTTTTTAGAATTTTTTCCCTGCATAATTAAATCACCTTGTGGATTAAGAAAGGCAAAAGGCAGCGCTTTATTGCTTTTGCCAATTTTTAAAAACTGTCGCGGTCTCTCTTCCTTCCCATTATTGCGCAGTCGAATTATTTTTCGATCTTCATCACTAAGCTGATCCCATCCGACGGTAGGAAGGGGGCCGTTTTGATGGCAATCGATGCATGTAATTTCTGTCTGTTTTTCTTGATGGAGATGTATGTTGCCATCACCCATAGCTTCGCGAGAGGTATGACAATCTATGCATTCCATTCCCGCTAAAAAGTGAACATCTGCCTCCTTCTTTTCAAAAACACGTTGATCGGCCAGTAGGCGATAACTTGCGCTGGAATGAGTTGGTAGTTCGGCGGCCGTTAGTTTGCTTTCGTGCCATCCTTGATAGTTAGTACTTATGCGGCCAGAGCGACTATGGCATCCAAAGCAATGTTCACTTTTAATTTGGAGAGTAAGGGCAGGGTGATAGTTTTTATTATCTTTTTGGCCGTCATCATAATTAAGATGACAGGCCATACAGCCGCCTCCCCGCGATAGTTCGTTAATTGGGCCACTTTCTTTTTTTACATTCCCAAGATGACACATGGTACATAATTGTTTTAAGTGAGTATCGGCACTACTTCCGCCAAGTTGTTTAACCGAGTCGGTTCCATTAGGGATTTTTTTTTCACCAAAAGCAAAGCGATCAACGGCAATAACTCCGCGCATACTATTCATTAGTGATTTATCTACACGTTCAACAATTTCGGCGTGACAATTAGTTGCCCCACAAGTCAAGCGTGCTTGCTCTATATTATTAATGTTCCCTGGAAGAAGAATCATATTTTGGTGGGCAGTGGTTTTATTGGCAGAAAAAATATTTCCCAAATGACAACTACTGCATCCAATGGCCTTTGGATTATGTGAGGTTGCAAAACCAAATTCTTGTTGATGACAAAGAAGACAACCCTCGCTGCGGCCATTCACCCTTGGAGTATCTTGGGTGATTGCTTTTTTATCCGGGAAGTAGCTGTAAATGGAGTTGTAAATATTGGTGTTAGGCCAGGGGTCTTTGGGAATAGTAATGGCCCAATAAGCGCCTCGAAAGAAGAAAACAAAAAAGATAAGTGAAATGAATATTAGGCCAAAGAGAGAGAAAAAAAATTTAAGCAAAGAACGCAAGCGCCAAGAAAATCGAGGAAAGAAAAAAAAGAAAAGATAAAGTATTAGCAGAATATATGGCAAGATTGCGGGATCATTTTGCCAATGCAGAATTTCTTGAAGAGGAAGAAAATACCATGGGCCTTGGGTTTTTAAATAAAACTCACTATGCAAACCGATTGGAAAAAAAATTGCCAGAAGGACAACTAAGAAAGAGACGATTGGCCAATCAGAGAAGGACGGCCAAATTCTCTTGGCATGGGCCAAGACTGCGGCCAATAGCAAGATAGTTGCCATTGAAGCATGCTGCAAGTAGAGGGTTTGCCATCCGTTATTATTGGTGTTGCCCAAAAGAAAATATTTTACGGGAGGCCATAAAAGTTCAGAAAAAATCTGTGCGGCAAGTTTTCCTTCGCTATCTCCTTTGAGGATGTATCCAGAGAGCATGATGAAAAGAAGAATAGGAAAGGCAAAGGCCGCGGGCCACCAAGTGGAAAAAATGATTTTATTTTTTTCTTTAGCGTTAATTCCAATCATCATTTCGACGCTATGAAAAATGGCAAAAATAATTAACAATTGTGCCGACCAGTAATGAATAGAGCGAAATAGTTGGATTATTGGATAGCGAATAAGAATTTCTTGGATGCTCAGATAGGGCGCCCGAACATCATAAAAAATAATTAGCGGAAGGCCGGAAAGAATGGCCAGCCAGAGTGCTGAAATAGAGAGCATTCCGAAATTGCCCATTATTTTATGATTGAACTTTTTAAAGAAGTTCATATTCGACCTCGGCAAATTTCTTTTCAGGATCGATCTTTATTGCTAATTCAGTGAGATTTTTTGTGGCCGGGCCCGTAACGGCCATGCCGGCCAGATTGAATTGTGATCCATGACAAGGACAGATGAGTGTTCCATCGCTATTTATATTTAATGGACAACCTAGGTGAGTACACCGTCGGAGGTAAGCGCGAAGCATGTTTAGATCTTTTACTATAATCACCTCATCAAATAGATTTGCACCACTATTAATATTTTCTAAAAGAAGTCGTATTTTTTTTTGTCGACTTCTTATTTTTATAGTGGGGATAGAAAGGGTTAGGCCGAAGAAAAAAACGCTGAAGGACCAAGCGGCAAGCTTGAGAAAGTTTTTTCGATTTAATTGCATGGCCGTTATTTTTTTCAAGTTATAAAGAGTTTAAATTTATCGATAGAAGCTGCGAGATCATCAGATAAGGTCTTTAGTTTTTCAACTTCACGAGCAGATTCATCGGCTATGGAGTTGTTTTTAAAAGTTACTTGCTCAATTTGTTTCATTCCCGTATTTACCTGAGTAAGTCCTTCCGCCTGTTCTTTTGAGGCGATAGAAATTTCGCTAATGATCTGATTAACTTCTTCGATGCTTTCTACAATTTTATTAAGAGAGGAAGAGGTTTTTTTTGCAAGTGTTGATCCCTTGCTAACATTTTCCGAAGACTCTTCAATTAGCTCGGTGGTTTCGCGGGCGGCCACCGCACTTCGTCCGGCCAAGTTTCGAACCTCATCAGCAACCACGGCAAATCCTCTTCCATGACTTCCAGCTCGGGCCGCCTCAACTGCGGCATTTAAAGCTAATAGATTAGTTTGAAAGGCAATCTCATCAATTATTTTTATAATTTTTGAGATGTTCTGGCCGGAGTTACTAATTTGTTCCATGGCCTTGAGCATCTGCTCCATTTCGCTGGCCCCATCATTGGCCAATACCTTGGCGTTTCCACTTAGCACCGCCACGCTCCCGGCATTGCCCGCATTGCTTTCAATTTGGGAGCTGATTTGAATTAGGGAGCCAGAGATTTCTTCTAAGGATGATGCTTGTCTACTTGAACCAGAGGTTAGATTGCCTCCATGTCCAGACATAATTTCTGCTGAGTTATTGACTTGTGCTACCACCCCTTTTACTTCCGCCAAAGTCATATTAAGAGAGTCGATGGTAGAATTAATAGCATCTTTTAAAACAGCATGATCTCCCTTGTAATCGCCAGAAACTTTCAAACTCAGATTGCCATGCTCCATCTCTTTTAAAATTTTAATAACTTCGGCATTAGGCCGAAGAATTTCATCAATGATTTTATTGATACCCTCTGTCATTTTTTTATATTCGCCATTATATTTATCAAAATTTATTCGGTAGTTTAATTTGCCTCGGATAGTTTGGGCGGAGATTTCTACCAATTCCTGATTAACTTCGTTTAATACATCAATCATTTGATTCATGGATTTCAAACAATCCCCTAGCTCCGTTTTATCGTTAATATTAGTAATCTTTATAAATTTACCATCGGCCAATTCAACCGCCTTTTGCTTAATAAGTAAAACCGGGGCAACAATATTTTTTCTAACAACAAAGATGATGATGAAAATAATTGCTATCATGCCAACTGAAAAGCCGATAAATAAAAGTCGAGTTAAGGCCTCTTCCGTCTTGGTGCTCTCTGTTTCATCTATGGAAAAAGCGATGTTGCCAACATCCGGCCGTTGGGAGTTTAGTGGGCGAAGCATAGACTTATAATTTCTATTTTGCCATAAGATATCATCTACCTCTTTGTCTTTTAGGTTGCGCTGGATTTCGGGGATAAACTCACGATTGGTGGAAAAGATAACTTGATTTTTGTTATTAATTATAGAAACTTCACCGTTTAAAATCTCTTTTATCTTGGTGGCCGGAAGCATCAAAGAGACGGCAACTTCGCTAAAGCCGTTAATTTTTTCATTATCGTCAGTGGTAGGAAAAAAGATCCAATAAAGAGCATTGTCTTTCGTAGTTTCTAAGCAACTTCCCTCTTGTTTTGTTTGTAGCATCGTTGCAAAACAATTGCCACGAGCATGCTCATCAATAAGAGCTCTTCCCTGATTTGCTATTTCATCTGGTGCAATACTGTTGTATTTTCCATCAAGACTAACAAAATTCCAGGTTATGATGCCGGAGGCGACATTATCGGCAGAACTTAAGGCCAATCCGCGAAGAATTCCGTTGGTGTTGGTCTGCAGCGAGGCATATTCCCCTTTATCGATCAAAGTGTAGATGCTCTCATCATTGAGGTATTTCATCATAAACCTTTCAAGGCCCAAGCGGTACTCAAGTACTAAGCGGTTAAAAGTTTTTTCCGCCATATGGCCAACTTCATCGTGGAAAAATTTATCTTTTTTACTGTCGTAGTAATAAAACAGAGCAATGGCCATAAATGCACAAATAGCTATTATGGAGATAAACAGAGAGAGGAGCTTCGTTGATATGCTTTTCATAATTAATTACTATTCCTTCACAGTTATTCAACATAACATAATAAGGCTAGGGTAACTTGCCTCAATTTTTTTTTCAATAAAAAATATGGTCGGGTAAATAGTTCTGGGTTTGAAAAAAATTAATCGGCAAAATATGCTTAGCGATAAGGCAAAGATTTCTAAATTTTTGAAGATAATTCGGCCATTGCCGAGTAGACGCATTATGGGAATTGCTAAAATATTTTTTATAGTGGCCAGTTTTGGGATGATCTTAATAGGAAGTAAGCAGGTCATGGCAGAAAAGACCAATAAATATATTCAGACCCTATCTCTCTCTTTAAAAGTGGAATTTGATTCAACAATTGCCGGACAGGTGGATATTGTTCGGGAAATGATGTTAGAAGATGGTTCAAAAGTGGTAGTAAGCAATCGAGTTGGCTGTAATGGCCGGCCGGATTGTTGGTATCATGAATTAATTTATATCGATCGTTATGGAAATGAACTAGATTATCCCAAATATCGAGTTAGCAAAAAGTATTACAATTTAAGTGCAGGGAAAGAGATTGGACGTGATCTGCAAACGGATTAAATAGTTATCGAACGTACTTAGATAATAGAGGCACTTTACGCAAACTAGGCCGCAAAAAATGCGAAGCAGAACGCAAGCGTCTGATAGCGAAAGTTCATGGTAATAAGTTATTATGGCGAGATAAAAATTTGCAGGAAAGAAGTGAAGCGGTCTATGCCTTGGCGCAAAAGGCCTTTAGATCATTTAAAGAGAATTCCCATGCAGTAAATGGCCCTGGCCAAAATTTAGGCGCGGCACTACTAAAAGATCTTCGCGATCCACATGTTATTAACCCTCATCTTTCTGCTGAATTAGTTACGTGCATAGTTTATCAAGAGACGGCCACTTACCTTGATCCTCATGATTTCAATTACAGCTATTGTCAAAATACCCCGGTAATGTCTTCAACCGCACATGGGTTGGGCCAAATAACCAGAGGTACTTTTGATTTTCTTCATTCCGTCGGCCACCTGCCTTTTACTACCGTGGATGTCGATCGTGGTATTTCTCGCCGGAATCTATTTGAACTAATGAGTGGCAGTGTCGAAATGCAGATCGAGGCAGCAATGCGAATATTAAATTTTAAAATCAAAGACAAGGTGGAACTAAAATATAAGAGTAAAAATAAATTACTGTCTGCTCGAGAGGCAATTATGGCGGGGGTATATAGTTATGATCAAGACAATTCTTCAGAGTATTTAAATAACGTTGTCAACAAATGTTTGCCCTGTATGCAAACACTAAAGGCCAGCGACACTCCTTACAAGTGTTTTGGTATGGGTGTAAAATAGGGAAGTTTTTATGAAAATTTTGATAGTAGTTTGTGCCATTTTTTTCAATTTTGTATTGGCCATAATGCCAGATGAAGCTGTGAAGTTTTTTGATGAGAAAAAAATTGCGTTTTATGGGAAGTTTTTGCTGGAAGATGATTATTACAAAATAGTGGTACAGCAGAACGAATTGGCCCATCAACTTTTTTTTGCTAAAAATCATACCGCAATGCGGTTACTGGAAGAAACATCTGTCGCAGAAGGATTTTTATATTATCGTATTGAGCAAATATCCAAATATGATGCTCCGCTATTGCTCACATTTTGGAATAAGGGAGTGCATGGACAGTTGACGATGTTTTTTAACTTAGAGAGCGGGAAAAAAGTTTTTGAGAAATCCTCAAGTTGGGATGTAGTAGTAAACAATAACAAAGATTCTTTAGAGGTGGTTAGTTCAGAAGAGTTAATGTCCGATGGAAAATATCGAGAACAGAAAACAATGTGGCCATAGCTATTTCTTTTTAATGGCCATGAAGGTAACCGTTATTATAAAAGTTCGATCGCCAATTTGACGAATTATTTTGTCGGGGACTTTATTGGCCATAAAAATATTTTTACTCCAAACGGTATTCATATCTGCCGGACTGTGTGGCCGAGTACCGGCCTTCTTTGACCAGGTTTTGTTTTGTAGTATCTGTTTTCCATATAAGTCAGTACCAACAACAACATAATCATAGAGAAAGAGTGTCTCTAAGGTGATAATCGCATCATTTGTATCCTGGTTTACCTCTTGGTTGCTCCAAAAAAGATCGGTATATCCCAGCTTGGGAGTAATACGTCTGGCCTCAATTTTTTTGTTTCTAAAATTATGATATATCCACTCTCCGGCCTTTTGATATTTAACGTGTGTCAAAAGGTAGTAGTTATAATTAGGATCGGCCTGTGAGAGATCTACCGCATTATCTTTTTTATGATCCTGGGCGCTGATGCTACCAATGATTGTTAAGTTGGTTAGTACAATGATGGTCCAAAGGGAGAAGAGTTTGTTAAGTTTATTACTCATACGACAATGCTAGCAGCTTTTTGGGGGCCTGACGGACTATTGCCCACAATTACATACCAGTGCATGCCACTGTAAAAATTTTTGACAGGTAAAACTATTTGGAATTGCATCCACTACATATATTAACCATCACTTAAGTTAAGTATGGCCGGAATTAAAAAGAGAGTTATAAGGGTGGAAAAAAACAATCCAAAAAATAGTGATATTCCAAGCGGCCGTAAAATCTCGCCGCTCTCTCCCAAGGCCAAGGCCACTGGCAACGCCCCAAGTAGCGTGGTAGTGGTGGTCATTAGAATCGGGAGCAAGCGTAATCGGGCGGCCTCTTTAATAGATAGGGTAATATTGGCCGCGAGCGAGGCCTTCTTGTGATTGAGATAGAAGTCTATTAGCAAAATAGCATTGTTGACGACAAGGCCGGCCAGCAGAATGGTTCCTAACATAGAGTTTAATGAAACGGTACTTTCGGTAATAAATAATCCAAACAGTACTCCCGTTACGGCCAGTGGAATGGTGGAGAGAATAATTAGTGGGTATTTAATGGAATTAAAAGAGAGAGCAATAATTAAAAAGACAAGAATAATTGCCGCTAGCAGTGAAATTTTAAAACTATCAAAAGCACGATCAATTTCTGGATTAGGTGTCGGATATTCAATTTGTAAATCCAGTGGGCGGTCAGCACCGTCAATTATTTTTTTTGCCTTATTTATCAACTTATTTTTGGCGGTATCAGAAAGCGGCCCATCTGCGGAGTTAAAATTGATATATAGCTCGTGAGCGCGGACGTTGTTAATAAAATTAATTGGCCAGGCCTTACTACTTTCGAGAGAGATATCGGCAATGGCCTTTAGGGGAATAATTTTATTTTGATAGGGTACTGGAAGATTAGATAGTTCAGAAACATCATTGGCCAGTTGCTCTGGGCGGAAAGATAAATAGAGAGAATTAAGCCGGCCTTTATCAATAACCTGGTCTATATAGATTCCGTTTTGGGAGGCGGCCTTAATAAAAGATTGCGCTCGTGTTACTTCCAAGGGTAAGGCCCAAGGCCGATAGCGCATATTAATAGATTCATTGCGTGCTTCGTGAGGTAAGTGACGAATTGATGTCTTGAGTTTGCTGCTAACTTCAGCTTGCAGTGTTTGAGCAAAGGAGCTTACTTCTTCGTCAGTGGTAGAACCAATCAGGTGGACCAGAAAGTCTGTATGGTAAGGGATTGGCATGCCGCCGGGGTCCCATTTGTTAGGAGAGGAGTTAAAATCTGGAAGCGGCGGAAATTTTTTTTCATACTCTTTTTTTAGTGGTTCAAAGAGCGATTTATTGCGCAGTTCTCCGGTAATAAATCCATTTTCAGGATTCCACATGTAGGTAAAAAAGTTTACGATTTCGCCTTTGGCCTTTAGATAGGCCTCAACTCGCGCTACATGCTTTTTGGTCAAGCCAATATCACGATTGCCAGGGAATTCCATGGAAATATCAAATAGTGTTGTGGCCGGAGTGGCGATGATCTCTTTTTTAATCTTAGGGAAAAGCAAAAGAGAGGCGGAAAAAACAGTGACTGCTAACACAATGGTAATAATGCTTTGTCGTTTACTGCTAATTATAAAATCTAATAAACGCACATAATATTTTTGCAAAAAATCACTAAATTTGGTGGTGTCCTTTTGATCGACATTTTTAGGAAGCAGATAAAAAAGAATAGGAACTATAGTTATGGCCGCCAGCAAAGAGACAGACAGATTAAATACAATGGCCTTGGATAGATCGCCTAAAATGGCCTTGGTATAAGAAGCAGTCAAGATAATGGGAAAAAAAACGGCAATGGTAGTAAGAGTAGAGGAGAGCATCGGCATGGCCACTTCGCCCACTGCTTCATCAATGACTGCGATAATTGGACGGTGGCGTTCTTGCCGCAAATGGCGAATAATATTTTCCAGAGAAACAATGGAACAATCTAAAACCATGCCTAGGCCAATGGCCATACCGCCCAGGGAGATGATGTTGATGGTCAGGTTAAAAAGCTTCATTAAAATAAAAGAGATAATTACAGAAACCGGAATGGAAATTCCCACGATAATGGTATTTCTCATATTGCCAGTAAAAAGATACATTATTAAAACTGCAATTATTCCACCAATGAGAGCATTGATTAGTAAATTTATGATCGCTTCGTCAATAAAGGTGGCGGGATTAACAAGTAGTCGAAAACTTATATCCGCATTATTTGATTTGAAATGCTCAAGTGCTTCAATGGCCAGACGACAAGTTTTCTTTACATCAGCAATAGAAGATATGCGGATACTTAAGTAGTTTGCCGGAATTCCATTTAAATTATAAAGCGAGTCTCGGGTAGTGGTTTTGGTTATTATTTTCCCGATGTCTCTAATGCGCAGATTTATATTATTGTCCAGATCTTTGCGTAAAGAGATGTCTAAAATATCCTCGAATGAGTGAAGGTTACTGGGTACGATTAATACTTTTTGATTATCACTGTCTTCAATGCCAAAGGTGCCAACGTTCACATTTTCCAGTGCGGCCTCAATGGCCGAAACTATTTCTTGGATGCTAATATTAAAAGTTAAAACTTTATCACGATTAAGTTCCAGTAACGGATAGGAGTTTGCACTATCCCAGTAGTTTACTTGCTCTACACCCTCGACTTTTTTTACTTGAGGAATTAGTGAACGGTTTAATAGTTCTTGTAGCTCTAGAGATCCCAATTTGTTGTGGGAGATGGCGAGCAACATTTGGCCAGCAGATTGGCCGCGCGACCAGATGTTGTACCAGAAATTTCTTCCTTCAGCGGCCTTGACAGAATCAAGAATGACTTTTAGGCGTGAGCGCATTTCTTCTTCATCTACATCCCACTTAAAATCTAATTCTATGGATGAGTAATTATCGGAGTAGGTAACACGATGGGAATCAATTTCTGGAATGGCGGCAATTTGTGCCACGATGGTTTGGCCATAGCGTTTTTGCGAATCACTGGGGACTACTGATTTATTGTTGCCGAAGCTGATATTGAGAGATGGTTTGATCATGTTAGGATACATTTTTACGGGAAGATCAAAAATAGAATAGATGCCCAGTAAAAGAAGGCAGATTAAAATTAGGAACAACGAATAAGAGTTGTTAATAATTTTGCTGATCATAATAATATCACTTTGCTGAATTGGAAAAGATGTTTACTTCTTGTTTTTCGGCCAAGGGTTCAACGGATGATTTGGTGATTATGGTTAATCCGTCGACCAGAGTGTTCGCAGTAATTTCTACCTTCCCTCGGATACTGCTTTTAATCTCCACTTCTGCAAGCGTCACCAGGTTGTTTTTTTCTAGAAGACGAAGGACATTTTTATCTCCTTGCTTTTTGATATATTGCTCATCGACCAAAAATCCTGAGTGTTTATTGAAATTAAATTTAGCAGCTGCCACCATTCCCGGGGCCAGGAGGTTTTCTTGATTGGAAAGCAAGAGTTCAATGGCCATGGTTCCAGTATCTGAATCAAGAAAAGGATTAACGATAGTGACAAATCCTTCTAGATTTTTATCATCAACGGTTATGGCCGCTTTATCTTTTATTTTGATAAGCTTGGCATCAGCAGGGGGTAAATGAAGCTTTAACTTATATTCCTGCGGATCGTATAATTGATATAAAAGAGTGTTCTGTGTCACAAAAGAGTTTTCCGAAATGGCCTGTTCAAAGAGGTATCCATCCATTGGCGCTCGCACTTTAAGTGGTAGAGAATCTAGTCCTACAATATTTTGCTTAATAATAGAGATAATTTCTCCTTTTTTCACAAAGTTTCCTCTCTGAATAATTTGATCAACCACGATACCATCTATAGGAGAATAAATTTTAGCGACTTTGGCCGGAGCTAAGTGGCCCCAATAGGTAACTTCGTTACTTAGTTCTGCAATATTTAGTTTTTGCGTGTAAACTTTGGGGAGATTTTCTTTTTTACCCTTAGGCCTGATGCTGGCCTGCAGAGTAAATAGATTAGTAGCACAGGCCAGAAAAACGATGGCAAGTATTATTTGTTTCATAGTTGCTCCCAATAACGGTTAATTTCGCCAGATATTTTATCTAACTCTAGCTCTGTTAATTTTATATTATGAATCTCTTCTGCTAGCTGCAGGCCATATTGTTGTAACTTAATTTTATCGTCAATGAGCAGTTGAATGGCAATGGCCCCAGCGCTATAGCGCTTGAACATATTTTGATAGATCTCACCTTGGATTTCATGTTTTTTTTGCACAAGCTGGTAAGAGGATGCGTAGGCACGAAGGTTGCTGCAAAGTTTGGAGATTTTATTTTTAACGGCAAAACTGTTTTGGGCCAAGTCATAAGTTGAATTTAAAAAAAGATAGTAAGATTCTTTGCTTTTTACATAAGAGTCGAAGCTGCTAAATAGGGGAACCTCAAGGTTGAGGGAAATTCCATAAGAAGAATAGGAATTATCTAGAGCGTGATCTCGTATATTTTCAAAGTTCTGATTATAGTCGGCCAGCAGATAAACTTTAGGAAGAAAATCTGCCCGGGATATTTTATAGTTCATCTCGCTAATGGCCATCTGTTTAGATAAGTTTTGATAGTCACTAGAAGATGTTTGCTGATAGGCGGATAGAAAAGATCCAATTAATTGATCTTCTTTTTGAGTGAGGATGGCGGTTAGAAGATCGTTTGTTTTGCCATCCAATTTTTCATAATTTTCTAGTGATAGTTTTAAGGTCTCTTTTTCCTGTATTTGTTCATTCGAAATCAGATCAAATAGAGCTATTTTTAAATTTTTTACTAACTCTTCTTGGTTAGCAAGACGTTCTTGCGATTCAATATATTCTAGATTGGCCCGCCAATATTCCTCTTTAGAAATATGGCCGCTTTTGTATTTTGCCGTGGTAATTTCAAATAGTTTTTTATCTACCGCAACCTCTTCCCCGATGAGGGCCAAAGTGCGTTCGGCCATAGAGAGATCTAAAAAAATTTTCCGCAGTTCGTAAGTAAGTTGCGCTTTTTGCATTTTCAAAAGATCCTTGCTTTGCTGCAAAGAGAGTTGTGCCATTTTTTTTCCATTAACATCGGCAAGTCCATTGAAGAGATCATAGCGAGCAAGTAGGCCAGCAGAAAGAGCAAAAGGGGTTCTAATATTAGTGGTGGCCAGATCAAAAGTGGAGGGATCTTTGAGATGTTGCATGGCCTCTCCACCGGATATTTTCATATCAAGTTGGGGCAAAAAAAGTTTTTTAAGAGACAGGCGATAGTACAAGTTTTCAGTGGCAATATTGTTGTCGATTTTTTTAATTTCCACATTACGGGCCAAGGCCATCTTTAAAATTTCTGCAAAGGTTGTAGTTGCCGCTGACGCTGACGCAGAATTTCCCCACAAGAGAGTTGTGATGGAGACTAAAAATAGCAAAATAGTATTCATAAAAAGGTGCTGATATAAATTATAAGAGATACCTATAACACAGAGGATCGATTGTCTAACTAGACTTGTAATTATTACAGTGCTAAGGTGACAGGACAATCACGGCACAATTTGGCCAAAGGAATTTATATCACGAACCAATTACAAGAGGCCAAAGCGGATGATGCGTTCGACTTTGTTGCCCTTTCCCAGAAAAAATCTTCGGCCACAGAATTACAAAAAATGGTCGCTAACGAAAACTTCTTTATCCTTCCCAAAGGCATTTCACCCAAAGAACAATCAAAGCGAATTGATAGAATTTTAGGCTACCGCATTGGGCGAATCGAGCAAAAACATTTGCAATCATATTGCGCCTATTATCGGCCGGCAGCGGACGAAAGGAAAAAACATTTTGAGGGAACGCAGACTTGGATTGGACTGCACCCTCAAGTATTACAAACTCCATATTCTGAAATATGGCACTTTTTAAATATACTACGGCCATACAACCCTAAAACCATAGTAGATTTTGGCGCGGCCTATGGACGTATTGGAATAGTGATGAAAGGTATTTTTCCACAGGCCGAATTTATTGCGTATGAAATTATGGAAACTCGAGCGGCAGAAGCGCGGCGAATGTGGGAGCATCTCCAACTGGATCGCTGTGTTATGATTCAGCAAAATATCCTAGAAGATGAATTCGCTATTCCTCCTGCAGATGTATATTTTATGTACGATTTTAGTTCTCCTCTGGATGTTCGTGTTATTTTAAAAAAACTTTTGGCAAAATTAAAAAGCGATCGCTTTTTTTTAGTGGCCAGAGGTAGTGGAATTCGTTCACTGATTCAATTGAAGTTTCCTCAATTTTGGTCAGTCCATGGAGTTATTCATCACAATGATTGGAGTATCTACTCATCGTTTTGCGATCTTTACTAGTAGACTGTTTCGGTTATATATTCCTTCGGAAATTTTTTCCATCATGCCAAAATATTTTCTCGCAGTAGAATGTGACAGTGGTCTTAATATTTTCTTAAATTTGGAGGTAATAGCGATGAAAAACTTGATCGACTGGACAGCTTCTTTGAGTGTGGGAATTGACTCTATAGATAATCAGCACAAAAAATTAGTGGATCTTTTAAACAAATTGTACGCGGCCATGACTGAAGGCAAGGGTAGTGAGATTCTTGGAAATATTTTTGGTGATTTGGTCAATTACACCAAAACTCATTTTGCGACCGAGGAACAATATTTTGCTAAATACAAATATCCAGATAGTGCCAAGCATATCAGTGAGCATAAAATATTAACGGATAAGGCGAAGGCCTTGCAAGCGGATTTTAAAAGCGGAAAAGTGGCCATGTCTCGCGAGGTAATGCAATTTTTAAAGGATTGGTTGAATAATCATATCGCCTTTGAAGATAAAAAATATGGCCCATTTTTGAGAGAGAATGGTGTTAAGTAGTCAAAACTGGCGCATAGAGATGAGTTGGTAAATGAAAACACATTTATGTGCCAGTTATAATTTTTCATAGAACTAAAAAATAGCTAGCTATTTTTTAACGTAGATACGAACTTTGTCTCCGTTGGCGCTGTTTACATTGACAATATCCTCATCTAGTTCACCAGCAATTTCGTCAATGTGAGTTAGAAGTTCGGCCAGATCAATACCATGATCTTTTTTCATTTGCTCATAAGTTTGCTTGGGCATCATTTTTAGGCCAAGAGGTGCCAGTTTTAAGGGGATTTTTACCATAACATCATCTCCATCTGCACTATTAACCTCAATGCAAAGTTTACCAACTAAATTTTTTACATCAATTTTGCTGGCCGCCTTGGTTTCGCTGAATTTATTTGCGTTATCCCCGATAGCATCTAATAAACGCTCCGCCTCTTTTTCAGAAATCTTTCCATTTTTTAACATTGATAAAATTCTTGTGCGCTCTTCCATACATTTCTCCTTATAAATTAATAAATATATCCACCTCCTATCCTCTCATTGCTTTAATTAACTGCTCGGCCTTATCAGCATCAATTTTTCCGGCATCCAACATATCGAGTACTCGGATTACATCTCCTCGGTCATCAGTGTTACCAGAAATGGCCTCTTTTACTTTTCGTTTAATTTTTTTCGCAACATCTCCAACAATACCTTCAAAATTAACGGAGAAGTCGTTATTCGTAACGTCTCCTGACACAGTTTGTGACAGAACTTTATCTTTTGGATAATTGCCGTTAATTTCTATGTCCCCGCTTACGGATTGTAGCAATAATGTATTGTTGCCAATATACTCAACGATCTCTACCTGAATATCTCCAGATATGGTGGACACATTAGAGTTACAAATCAAATCAAAATGAGCGTTTCCTATTTCAATGTCGCCAGATAGTGCTTTTATCGATACTTCCTGAAAGTGGCCATTGGGAATTGAAATATCACCACTAGCAACAGAAATTTCAAGTTTTTTCGAATTTAGCTCTTCTATTGAAATGTCCCCATTATGTGTTTTTATTAAACCATTAAAAGAGATCTCCTCAATTTCAATGTCTCCGTTATATGTAACAATTGCTCCTTCAATTTTGGCCTTAGCGGGAACTCGTAAAATTATTTCTCCTCCACTATTAAATCCAAGGCCGCTTGGCCTACGAACATCTTGTTCTTTAATAATTAAAACCTCATTAATTATCTCAATGCGAAATGCTTCCTCGGCACTATTTCGTCGCAAGCTTGGAGTTTCAATCGCTACATCTTCACGATTTTCTGTCATAATTTGTAAATCGTTATTGTGTAACACCACATCTAATTTTAGAACATCACCACTTAATAATTTGTAACTCATGTTTTATCTCCTTATATTTGACTGTTTTTTATTTTTTCCATCGCCTCATCAAATGAAATTTCTCCCGCATCGAGCATATTTAGAATATGTTTTCTCTCATCTGGGGTAGTTGAATTGCTGCCTGGGCCTTCCGAAATGCCCAGTGATTTTTTTGCCTGCTTTAATAGATTTTTGATTTTTGGATAGGAGCAATTTAAAATGGCCTCAGTCTTTTTGATGTTGCCTTCTGCATATATGAAAACTTTGACAAAATTAAAAATCTCATCATCAAGCTGGCCACCTTTGGGGAAATCAAAATTGCCCGTAAGTCCTGATTGGCATGAGCTGCACTCAAGTACTTTTATTTTTAGGCCCGCTGAACACATGGGGCATATTGTCTTTGCTTCCATACGAAATCTCCTTAAATGATTTATGTAAACTACCCATGCATGTTTATTTTGTCAATGCAGATATTAAAAATATTAACACCGATATTAATATTTTTAACACAACACGCAATTACAATTACTTATGTGCTTGCTTTTAATTACAAGACGAATTTTCTATGCGCAAGCAAACTCGCAGAGAGATTCCTTCGCGTCGTACGTACGTATTTAAAATTGCCTTGATAGCTATAATAAAAAATCCTCCTTATACCGAAGAGTATGCATGATATGCATGAAATCGCTCCTATTTCTTTGCGCCACTTTTTTTTGGACATCATTGATCTCTTTTGCTTATGGCGCGGGGCCTTGCAATATTTATATTCACGGACGGGATGCTAAGCTGGGATCGTGGGATAATTTACCGCATTATATAAATTGGAATTCATCACTAGAGTTAGAAAATGCAGCAGAAGATTTGGCCCCCAAGCTGGTAGCAGAGATTAGCAAATGTAAAAAAGCACCAATTTTTCTTCGAACATATGATTATTCATCGGCGGTAGTCTATTACATTTTGGGGCTTGGCCGTCGCTATGCAGATTTATATCCTCAGCATAATTTTGTTAGAATTTATCAGGCAACAATCGCAGTATATAGCTTTGGAGGGGCCTTTAGTGGAACTCCTCTGATGGATTATGTCTGCGCGAGTGGAAAATCAAAGGCAATTACTAAGCTTGTCGGTGAAAAATGTATCCTCTCCATGACCACCGCAGAAATATATCATCCCTCTTCGATTATTAATTCTCCGGGGGTACCAATTTATTTGGTATTTGGAACTCATGATCGAGAGTATGGAGAAGAAGTGGCTGAACTGCTGAGGGGAAGTGGACTTACATGGGAGGAGCGTTATCAAAATAAAGAAAGCAGCAGAAGTGATGGAGTGGTGCCTTTGGCCTCAGCAATGGCCTGCGAAAATGAAGTGGCCATTACGGACGTTGAAGGAGAATGCAATAAAATTAATAATGATTACTTTATTGATTTTTTTAGATCAGATGAACACTCCCATTCTGACTTGGTTCGTGATCGGGAACTACTAAGAGGAGTTTACGATGAGAACTAAAGTGGGAATTGCTCTGTTGCTGGCCATATTGCTATCGATTTTTGTTACTTCTCAGTATACTTCATTGAAATCTATTATGACTGATTATACCTATGCGGCCAGAGAACGAACTCCCTTTTCTATGCGAACTATTTTGAAATCGGATGTTTTAGGGTGGGGAAAGACGCATTTGGAATCTACTTCTTTTCGCAGTGGAAGGGAAACAGAGGATGATTTTTCGGAAAGCTTAACGGCAGAAGATTACCAAAAAATTGTAGATGTTAAAATTAGAAATCTACAGGATTTAAAAAAGCGACGACAGTTAAATAAAGAAGCAAAAAAGAAAGAAGTTGCCGAAAAGTTGAAAAAGAAAAAAGAACTAGTAAAAAAAATTTTGGCAGAGCTAGAAAATGCTCCATTAGATGTTGCAGACAAAGATGCTTTGGCAGAGAGCGTGAAACGTTATAGACGTACTTCAATTTATCCGCCGAATCTTATTCCGTTGGGTAAAAATCAAAAAGATCCGTTGGCCAGGCCAGAAGGAAAAAATGGAACTTTTTGGCAACCGTTGCCCATTCCTAATTCTAATGGGCCGGCCGAAGGAGAGAGTCCTTTAATGGGGGCGTACGCAATTTCTGGCAGTAGGACACAAAATTATTATACTATTGCCGAAGAGGAGGTTGAATTTGCGCTGTCAGTAACAGAGAAAAATGGGCGCGTTCCCGCCAGCATTAAGGCAGAAGTATTTAATCAGAAAAAAGAGTTTGTCACAGCAGTTGCTTTTAATGAATCAAGAGAAGAGGGCCTCGGTTATAGCTATAATGGCCAACTGATATTACCAGAATTATCGCCCGAAAATTTGGTGGGAAATTATTTTGTTAAAGTAGAAGCTACCGTGCTGCCAGATAATGATACCAGAGTAAAAAAAAGGCCATCGCTCTATTTTTTTGATTCTTTTGCTTTGCAATATCGTCAGGCCAAATTTAAAAATAAAATTACCGAGCGGTTGACAGAAGATGGTGATTTGGAATTCGAGGCAAAATATCAAATTTATCAAAAGGGTGATTATATTTTTCAGGCCACGCTATACGATATGAATGGCCATCCAGTGGCCTTTGTGGAAAATCCATTATCGCTTGAGGCCGGCCGTTTTATGTTGCCAATAACATTTCATGGGATACTCTTCTATGACGGCCGATTAAACGGCCCATTTATTTTGAAGCATCTTGCCTTGAAATATGTTCGGCCCAATCTCTCGACGGTTAATGCCGGGATAGATTATCCAAATCATCAAACACAAGAATACAACTGGGAAGACTTTAATGCCATGCCCTGTGATGACAAGGCCATGATGAGTAAGCTAAATAGTATCGAGAGTTTTTTAAGAGAGTTTCAGTAATTTTTCAATTCTAATTTGTGCCGGAGGATGAGAGTGATAGATCGCACTGTATAATGGATCAGGAGTCAGTGTGCTGGCATTATCTTTATAGAGCTTGGTAAGTGCTGCGATTAAATCTTGGGCGTTGCTATTTTCGCTGGCGAAGCGATCGGCCGCAAACTCATTTTTTCGCGATAAAAAAGAAAATAGTGGGGTGATAAAAAAAGTATAGACTGGGGAAATTAGTACAAAGAGTAAAAGGGCTAAATAGTTGACGTTATTGATCACTCCATGAGTGGAGAAAAATAGTGGTATGTGGTGAACTTGGCCCAAGATGAAAAAACCCAAAAGTGATGACGAGGAGGAAATTATTAGATGCTGCAGAATATGTTTTTTTTTGTAATGGCCTAGTTCGTGTGCTAGTACGGCCACAATTTCATTGGGTGAGAGTGTGGAAATAAGGGTATCAAAAAAAACGATGCGTTTATTTTTACCAAGGCCCGTAAAATAAGCGTCTCCATGAGAAGATCTTTTAGAGGCATCCATGGTGAAAATACCACTGTTTTTTAATTTGCATCGATCAAGAAGATTGCTAATTTTGTCCGTAATCTCAGTATCGTTGAGGGGAGCAAATTTATTAAACCAAGGGGCAATGAGTGACGGATAGAGCCAGACCATAATTAATTGGAAGATGGCCAGAAAGGCCCAAGCATAGATCCACCATAAATTTCCCATGAAATCAAAAATAAAAAGTAGAGAGTAGAGTAGAGGAGTGGCCAAAACAGCAAAGAGGATGACTCCTTTTAAAAGATCAAGCATGAAAAGCTTTGGGGTTGTTTTGTTAAAACCAAATTTTTTCTCAATGACAAAAGTTGCATAGAGAGTTTGGGGCAAATCTATGATGGCAGAAATAAGAGAAAAAGAAAAAAGATAAAGTACCCCCTGATGTAGTGGAGATAAATTAAGAGGATGTAGAAGATAATCTAGATAATTCAGTCCGCCTCCATAAGTCCAAGCTAACAGCAAGGCCAGGTCCAAAAGATAAAAGAAAAAAGAGCTATTGATTCTAGTTACATTGTAGTCGGCGGCCTTTTGATGATCTGCTAGGGAGATAGTTTGTTGAAATTGAGTCGGTACCATCGAGCGATGTTTAATAATGTGCTGTCGCTGCCTGATTTTTAAATATAGCTCGATCAGAGTGCGTAGTGCCAAAAAGGAAATAAATAAATAAGTATATTCAGAGGTTGTTTGCATGAGTGAAGTTATCCGAAATAGTGGAGTGTTCTAATATTTCAATGGGAAATTTTTCCTTTAATTTATCTAGGATATGTAAAAGTTCTGCTTCTAAACTTTGATCACAGAACATTTCAATTTCACGAAACTGATCATCTGGAGAGGAATCGAGAGTGGAATAAAAAGAAATTCCTTCATTGGCCTCCAAAGTAAAATAGACAAAGGCCGAATTATTTTTATGCAGGCGGATGATAATTTTTACTAAAAGTTTGTTGCTGCTTATAAGTGTAGTAGACAAAATATCTCTCCTATTTTTTGCGACAATCATGGAGAATTAATTTGAAATTCATACCCATTGACTTAATTTAGACTTCCATTAGAATGGATTATAAGTCAAGTGATTTTGTCCGTCATCAAGGAAGAGTGATTTGTGGCAAGACTTTTTTTAAATCTATTTTTTACGCTTAGAGTGAGAGTTATATTGGTAACGTTAGTACTACCATTGCTTTTTAGTTGTAGCTTGTTCAATAGGTCATCAGAGGTTGGCAAAGAGGGAGAAGCGCAGACAGTGGAGACCGTACCCAAAGTGCAGTACGATCAATTGATGACGAAGTACGAGAAATTGCTAAAAGTAGTTAGAGAAAAAGAGAGTGATGGCGAAGTGGTCGTTGATGCCGAGGCGGAAAGTGGTGTAGAGAATAAGAAATATCCGCCCAGCGATAAGTTATCTGCTTTGAAAGATGATCTGGTAAATTCTAATGGTGTCGCCTTAAATGATACAGTGGACGTTTTTTCTGATGGCAGTGGGGCCAATCAAAAAATTGCTCCAGCGGCCAATTTGGATAGTTTGACAGTGGAGACCCAGATTGTTCAATTGCGTAAGGCCTTGAAGCTAGTTGAGCAAAAGAAATTTAATCAGGCCATTGGGTATTTAAAAGATTTAGAAAATTCTTCAGTTTTACAGATAAAAGTACGGGCCAAATATCAAGTGGGAGAGATGTTGTTTTTTCAACAGGAGTACGATTTGGCCATGCAAGTCTACGAAGATATTATTGCTAATTATGCCTTTTCTGGAGTGGTGTTAAAAACTCTAGGCCGGCTTATTGAGTGTAGTAATAAATTAAAACTGGGTAAGAAGCAGGAGCAATACTACTCGGTGCTTATGAAGTTTTTTGAGGCGTCATAACTTTTGAAAGGATTTTAAGAGAGGATGGCCATAAAATTTTTTATTCCGTCTGTTTTTCTATTGGCGTTCATCGCTGTTCCACTTGAATTTTCTTGGGCCCAAGATAGTTCCGCTGATATGGAGGGAGAATTAATCGATAGCATCGCTAGTGGAACCACTATCGTTGAAAAGGGTGGATTGGAATTATTAGATGCTGAAGATGACAAAATTTTAGAGCAACACGAAGAACGGATGAAAAAGGCCCGAGATGAGGATTTGAATATTTCGACCATAGAAGAAATTGATGATTTGGAATCAATAAAAAATGATATTGGTGATGCTACTAAAGAGAGTGAAGCTTTGGCGCCGGATGCAACAACCGTCGTTGATACAAAACCAACAGACTCCCTAGAATCAACAACGGAGGCAACGGCCACGGCATTAGAAGTAGAAAAAAGTAGTAACGAAGTTGTCATCGTTAATGAAGAGGGAGAAAAGAAAAAAGAGGAAATTGAAATTTTTGATGTGGGAGATGAGGAGAGGCAACTGCTAGAGTTGTCGAAATTTGTTTCAGGCAAGATTTCCAGCAAAGAGTGGGATGAGATTGCAATGCAGTCAAAAAGTGAGAAGTATATTGTTCAAAAAGGTGATTGGCTGTGGAAAATTTCGGAAAAGCTTTTTGGTTCAGGATTTTATTATTCAAAAATTTGGTCATTAAATCCTACAATAACTAATCCTCATCAAATTGAACCAGGAATGGAATTGGCATTTGACACTGGAACTGCGGATACTCTACCACAAGTTAGTGTCAATGGCCTCGATGGGAAAGAAGAAACAAGTGCGCCTGCCAATGGCCTACAGGATCTAAGTCAATTCGGAGAACTTGGGGATGGTGCGGCCTGGTCGGATGAGCGTAAAAAATTGATTGATCAAGGGGTATATTTTCAGTATGCCTCAGAATCTACCTACGATGATCTAAAAACACGTGGAGATAAAAGTTTGGTAAAGGAGTACAATAGCTATCAACCTCCAGTAACGGATATCACTATTAAAGAACCGGGAGTGGAGTATGATCCTTCTGGATTTGATAAATTTTCCAAAGTAAAATTTGATTTTAGCGAAGGGTACTACCTTAATACTTTTATTACCTCCAATATCTTGGCGGATGTCGGAAAAATTTCAGCAATTCCTAATGAAAGAACGTTTATCCACAAAGCAGATCATATTTTTGTTAAGTTTGATCGTGGCACCAAAATTCGCCCAGGGGACATGTATTCTTCTTACTCGGCCCATGGAAAATCGTCACATCCTATTTCTGATCGATCCGGATATCGTTACACGATTACTGCACAATTAAAAACTATTCGTCCGATTAATGATCTTTGGGAGTGCGAGGTAGATGATATATCTGGAGTTGTTACGCGTGGTGATCGCGTAACGCTTTACATGAGTAAAATAAATAAAGTGGTAAAGTATTTTAATAAACGTCATATTGAGGCTGCCTTCATGGACTCTCCTCGTGATCAGACAATCTTTTCGGCGGGGGATGTTGTGTATCTGGATCGTGGCCGCGCTGATGGTGTAGAGCTTGGAACTGTTTTTGAAACTTATGATTTTTATGATCGAGGTACTGGGAAAAAGATCTCTGCCCTTCCGGCCTATAAAACGGGAGAGGTAACAGTTATTACTGTCACTGATAATTTTTCAACGGCCTTAATAACTAATAGTTCACATGCGATGAAAATGGGAACTATTGCAATTACCAAAACAGCAGAACAGGTTGCACGAGAGCAGAGAATGAAGAACAAGTTGGTAAATAAAGATGGAAAGTTAGTAGAGTCGGGAGTGTTGGATGAATTAGATGTGGAATTAAATTTGGATGATATCTCGGAAGATTTGCTGGACAAGGCCGACAAAGTTAAGTTGTCAGAGGATGAGTTAGAGGAATTGGATAGACAAGAGCGAGAAAAATCTATTATAAAAGATCACGAATCTGACTTACAAGAATTAGAGCGATTGGAAAAAGAATTAGAAAATATTGAGACAAAGAGTAAAGAATATAAAGTTGACGAAGATAAATTACTTGAACAAGAGAATTTGGATACAGTAGAGAAAAGTGCGCAAGAGGCCCCTGCAGATGCCTTCATGTCACTAGACGATATTGAAAGTGAATCTGGAGTGCAATATCTTGATCAAGATCTTAATTCAAAGGATAACCCGTACGGATTAACGGAATTTGATCTTGAGGAAATTGATGAGTTATTAAAATCAGATCCCTCCTTGGCCAAATAAATTTGTTCATTGTTTCTGCGGGTTTTTTATTCCGGTTGACGAACTATCAACTTCGCAAACATAATGGTTAATGCATCTCGTGCAAAATAGAATCAAATGCTAGCGTTATAGAGGAACTTTTTCAATGACAACAATTTCTAAGAAAATTTCAAAAACATCCAATGTGCCAAAGATTGTAAAAAATATCAAACAGACAAAACTCAAAGGCCACGGAAAAATTAATAAGAAGGCCGTCAAATCAAGCAAACATGATGAAGGGGAGGATGCGCCAATAAAAGGAGCGGCCTATGATTTAGTGGTGGTGGAGTCTCCTTCTAAGGCAAAGACTATAAAAAAATATTTAGGGCGCGGATATCAAGTGGTGGCGTCTAATGGCCATATCAAAGATTTGCCAAAATCCAAATTGGGTGTAGATGTAAAAGATGATTTTTCGATGGAACTAGTTCCCATAACAGGGAAAAAAGATAAAATTTTAAAGATTCAGCAGTTGGCCAAGTCTGCGACTAAAATTTATTTGGCACCTGACCCGGATCGCGAAGGAGAGGCCATCGCCTATCACATTTCAGAAGAGCTGGGAAAAAAGAAAAGCATCTATCGCGTTCTTTTTAATGCCGTTACCAAGCAGGCGGTTAAAGCGGCCATTGATCATCCAACGGAACTTAATCAATTTAAATATGACTCTCAAAAAACGCGACGAATTCTTGATCGTCTGGTCGGATACAAAATTTCTCCAATTCTCTGGGAAAAAGTTCAGCGAGGATTGTCCGCGGGAAGGGTTCAGTCGGTTGCCTTACGAATCATTACCGAGCGAGAAGCGGAAGTTAAAAAATTTGTGCCGACGCAGTGGTTTTCCATTCATGCCCCGATGGCCAAAGGTGGGAAGAGTTTTGAGGCCCTCTATTACGGAAAAAATAACGATGAAAAAGGTGAATTATTAGATATCAAAGAGGTTAAAAAGATTTTAAAGGATGTGGAGAAAAGCGGAAATAAGTTTAGTATTGTCGATGTTTCCAAGAAAGAACGAAAGCAAAATCCCTCACCACCTTTTACCACTTCCAAATTGCAGCAGGATGCGGCCAATAAATTAGGTTTTACTGCGCAAAGAACCATGATGGTGGCGCAGAAATTATATGAGGGTATTCAATTAACCAAGCAAGGGATGCAAGGTTTGATTACTTATATGAGAACTGATTCGGTGAGAACAGAGCCGGAGGCGCTTAATGCACTTCGGGCCCATATAAAAAAGAGTTACGGAGCAGATTATTTAGCATTATCGCCAATTATGTATACACGCAAAAAAGGAGCAGGAAAAGTTCAGGACGCCCATGAGGCCATCCGCCCAACCAGCTTGGATCTTAGTCCTGATGATGTCAAAGGTGATTTATCTAAAGATGAATTGAATCTATATACGTTGATTTGGAATAAATATTTGGCCAGTCAGATGAGTCAGTCGATCATTGATCAAACGGTAGTCACTTTCGAATGTGGTGGACACATTTTTCGGGCCAATGGTTCTGTAATAAAGTTTCCCGGCTTTCGTACCATATATCTTGATTCTTATGGTGAGGGCAAAGAGGATGATAACATTCTGCCAGATTTTAAAGTAGGGGATAGTATAAAGGCCAATGGTGCTACTGAATCAAAAGAACATTGGACCGCACCACCTCCTCGCTATAATGAAGCATCGCTAGTTAAGGAATTAGAGGAGCAGGGAATTGGCCGTCCATCAACTTATGCAGCAATTATTTCAAATATCCAAGATCGTGGATATGTAGAAAAAATGGAAAATAAGTTTTTTCCCAGCGAATTGGGATTGGTTGTTTGCAAAATGTTGGTAGAGAGTTTTCCGGAAATTATGGATGTCGCCTTTACGGCAAAGGTAGAAGAGCTTCTTGATCAGATTGAAGAGGGTGAAGTTAAGTACAAAAAAGTATTGAAGGATTTTTGGAAACCTTTTGAGAAGACTTTGGATAAGGCCAAAGAGGAGATGAAAAATCTCAAAAAACAGCAGATTCCCACTAATGTAAAATGTCTAAAGTGTAAAACGGGTGAGTATTTTATTAAGTGGGGAAAAAATGGGCAATTTTTTGCTTGCTCAAATTATCCCGAATGTACATCGACTGAGGATTTTAAAAAACACTTAGATGGTAGTTATGAAATTATTCCTAAAAAATATGCGGATAGTACTTGCCCTACCTGTGGTAAGCGCATGGTGGTTAAGCGTGGTAAGTATGGCCGTTTTTTGGCCTGCGAGGAGTATCCAAACTGCAAAACAGCTTTGCCCTATGTTTTGGATGTAAGTTGTCCAGAGTGTAAAGTAGGGCAATTTACCGAAAAGCAGAGTCGGTATGGAAAAATTTTCTATGGTTGTTCCAATTATCCAAATTGTAATAACGCTATGTGGACAATGCCTAAAAAGTTTAAATGTAAAAAATGTGGATATCCAGTTATGGGAACAAAAGAGTCAAAGAAAAATGGAAAATCTCTGCAATGTCCCAAGTGTAAGTTTACAGTACCGATTTCAGAAACTCCTTTTGATGGCGAAGAAAAGAAAGATTAATTTAATCTTATAAAAAATATGAGTGATGAAATTCAAAAAAGTATTGCTCCGGAAGCGCCTCCAGAGAGAGCGCAATATACTAAAATTAACATTAAAGCATTGGAGTTGTACGCCAGTGATTTTCAGATAGATATTTTTTTGCGCCTATCCCAACAAAAATTTGTAAAAGTTTGTAAGCGAGAAGATAGTCAAGCGTACAGCAAAAGCATAATTGAAAAATATAAGGCCAAAGGCATAATCGATATGTACTTAGAGACGGAGGATTATGTTAGCTTTGTCTCTTCCATTCGTCAGATATTGACAAGTAAAATAAGGAGCGCAGAAGCAGCAGGCCCGGCGCAACAACTCGGCCAATTAAGTGTAGTGCATGATGTAATAAAAGTTTCTTTTAATGAGGGATATATTAATGCCGACACGATTGCCTTGGCCAAAGAACTAACCTCGGAAACTGCCAACTCGATTGCCAAGATTGATATTTTTGAAAAGTATGCGGAGTTTAAGGCCAATTGTAGCGGTGAATATTTGCATGCGCTGCTTTCTAGTTATTTGGCCTGTGCCATGGCCGAAGAATTTTCTTGGTGCAATTCAGAAGTGAAACAAAAAATTGTTTTAGGAGCACTGCTTTGCGACGTCACGCTATCGCCAGAAGATTTTAAGGAGATGCGAGAGAAGAAAAATAATATAACTGAGCTTTCAAAAAAGATTTTAGATCATCCCCTTAATATCGCTTTGCGTTTACAAAATGAAAGAGATTTTATTTCAAAAGAGACTTTGGCGATTATTCGCGAACATCACGAAAGACCGAATGGAAAGGGATATCCACATGGAGTTAATTATGGCAGTGTAACCGTGCTTACGGCCATCTATATTATTGCCAATTATTTCATTGAACAGATGTTTGATCAAAGTTACCAGGAAGATTTTAAGCAAGAAAAAATGGATCGAATCGTCGAGTTAATAAAAGAAAAATTTTATAGTGGCAACTATCGCAAGGCCTCAGATGCTTTAGAAAAAATCTATCATTCGCGTTTTAAGATATAAGTGCCATCGCGGCCATTTTCATTTTTCTTTAGATTTATGATTGCCTGAGAACTGTAGTAATCCTTTTTTTTATTTTCTGCCTGCGGATTCTTTTAAATCGTTTGCTGGGTTAAATTTAATTCTATCTTCAACTTTTTTATATCTATGGGAAATTCCTTTTTGGCATAATTTGGCATAGTCAGAGTGAAACACTCAGATAAGCAGACTACTTTTTGTGCAGTTTTTTTAAGCAAGATCAATCACGAGATGTCGGTTTTAGTGGCGATCTCTTAAATCAATTCAACGTTGGTTTTACTGCTGAAGGCGGTGGTAGCTACTATCTATTTTGCCCAGTAAGACGATCGAACTCTCATCACTTCTTCGTGCCATAGATCAGGGCCTTCACCTTCTCCGAAACAGGCCGTTTCCATAAGTCGACTTCGTTTCTTAATTCTTGAACAGTATACTGCCACAAGATACCACCGGCATCCGCTTTTAGTTCTACCAGAAACTGTGCAGCATCATCTTCCTTAGCGCTTAGTACCAGCGATGCCAGTTGCTTGCCCCACGAGAATCTCGGTATCGATTTTATCTGCTTTTCATCAAATTCGGCTTGTTCATTAGAGAGCTGCTGAAACTCATCATAGTCTCTTGCCTGCCAGTTGGGACGTTTCCAATGGGCCCTAAGTTGCGGGTTCCCTCGGATAAATACTTCGTAAAACCCATCCGCGTCGATGACTGAAATCTCATCTTGAGCAGATTTCATCACCTGAAATAGTATTTCCTGATCCGGAAGACGATTGATATTAACTGCAGAAAAACGTTTTATGACTTCAGCATACTGCTTCAGAAAATGGAGTGAAGGCATCTGTGGGCCCAGAAACAAATCTCCCGGAAAAATATCCATCACTAGGCTGAAATTTCCGTCCGCTTTATATATTCCATGAAAGGTGGGAAAGATACCCAGTTCTGAAAGCAAGAATGCTCCTTTGGCCTCATGCATTTGCTTAAGAGGATCAATGGAATCCTTCATAAGTGTCTTCACCACTACCGGACGACCATCTTTGAGATAGGCAAGGCGGACAACCCCATTTTCTGCTGATTTAAGATCCGAAGTAACAATCGTAGAGGTAATCTGGATGTCCGTCACTTCTGGAATCACTTTCATCCTCTGATAAAGCGTTTCGGCACTGAGTGTACTTGGATTTCTGAGACCTGTTTTGTAACCCAGTTGATTTGCGGGGATTTCTTTTGAGTAAATGACTGAGGACGGATGAAGTCTGGCAGCATGAACTTGACCGTGGTTCCCCGCCGTTTTGAGATCTCTTTGCAATGAGGCCATTACTGCTAAGATGCAAGTACTTATCTCCCCTGCTAAACCACAGAAGGGAACAAATAAAGCGCTCATCATTGTTATACAGAGAATGACCGCCCTTTTCTCAGTAAAGTACCTATTCAACAATACTTTCATATTTAAAATATCGGAAAAATACGATTTTTTTTGAATTTCAAAAAATTTCAAAAAATTAAATGTTTTAAAAAATTGATTCCCTTTCCTACGACAGAGGTGTATGGAAAAATAATTGACACAATACATTTATTCATCCCTTAAATCGCCACTACTTCTCCCCACATTTCTCAGTATCTATGGGAAATTCCTTTTTCAAATAATTTAGTTGATAACCAGACATTGTTGCTCGGGTAATGTATTTTTTTTGGCATTTTACTTTCGCCAGAGAAAGCGATTTGTCCAAATGTTCTGAATAAATTGCAGCAATTCCCGGTTGATTAATCTTCCCTCTCAAAAGTTAGTTTGTTCAAAATATTTTTCGCGCTGTTTTCATAAAAACAGCTACTATTTCTTATCTCTGATTGTTTTGCTTTGGTAATTGTCATGGCCTTCAAAATTTAATAAGTGCAGGCGAGGTTAGCTCAAGGGTATCTGGCCTGCACGACCTTGCCTGGCAAAGTACTTTTCCATTTTGTTAATTCCGTAATCGATTATCGCATGTCTTTGGTTGCAACTTTTGCACAAAATTTTCATCGAGTCAGTATTAGTTTGCCCCCCCATGCCCCACGCGATAACGTGATCAAATTCAAGGGCATGATATGATCCGCAATTTTCACATTTGCCCTGGGCCCTTTTATAAACTTCTCGTTTCACCGAGGCCGGGATATAGCGCGATCTGTTTTTGGCCCCTTCATCATTTTTTTCTTTTACTACTTCTGTTCTTGCAGAAGTTTTTGCGGCCTTCGCGCAAAATTTTTCCGCTTCCGCTTTTTTGATGGCCTCATCTAACATTTGATCTAATAAATCTTCGGTGGAGAGTTTGGTTTTTTTATGGGCCACAAGTCCTTGAAGTTTTTTAAATAGGGATCTAGAGTCCTTTGGCGAATTTATTCAACGGTTTCTTTCCAAGCATAGTCGCTGGGAATCACCTGTATATATTGCCGGAGAAAGCTATGGTGGGTTCAGGTGTGCCGCTCTTGCCAAACGTTTACAGGAAAACTATGGCGTTGGACTAAGTGGGGTAATCATTATCTCTCCTGCCCTTGAATTCGTACTACTTGATCCTTTCGATTACGATATCTCTCCTTGGACAGATCTTTTTCCCACTCTTGCCTTAACTGCGTACTGGCATGGAAAGTCGAAAAAATTTAGTGTAAAAACTCCAACTGCAGAAATATTGACCAGTGCCGAAAATTTTGCTCAAGACAAAATGATGCGCCTCTTGTCTCAAGGTGATACTATACCTGAAAAAGAACGAAGCACTATTTTAGAAGAGATGGCAGATTACTTAGGTCTGGACCATGAAGAAGTTAAGCTTGCCAATGGCCGCCTTCCTTTTTGGCATTATGCCAAGATGTTATTGAAAAAAGAACAGATGGTTATTGGCTTTTATGATTCTTCTGTTAAAGCACTAAATCCCTTCCCAGATCGCGAAGGCCTTCCCTATCCAGATCCATCACTGGCAGGACCTGAACGTCTATTTGCCTCTGGCATTAATGCTCATATCCGACATTATTTAAAATTAGACACTGAACGAGAATATCATCTTTTAAGTCATGAGGTAAATCATGCCTGGAAGATGGAAGAGACTCATGCCTTTAACCGACAAGTTGGGGCAACCGATGAGCTTCGTTTTGGAATGGCGCTTAATCCGCACATGAAAATAATAATCGTTCATGGAAACCACGACATGGTAACCCCATATTTTGCCTCTAAGCGACTAGTAAGTCAGATGCGACTAACTCCAGAACAAAAAAAGAAGATTTCGCTTAAAAATTTCAATGGAGGACACATGTTCTATACCTGGGAAAAATCCAGACAAGATTTTTGCACTACGATTAAAAAATTTGTGGAAGAATAGGAACAAATTCACCTTTGGCGTAATTTATAATTATGATTTATAAATTGTTAATCGACTAAAATTCAAAGTTTTTTCCTTTTTCTGAACCACCACACCAATAGAGATTGTTGTTGGTGCAAACAAGCAGAGGTTACTTTAACTGTTGCCCGCCATCCCATAAGGACATATTGGACAGCCACTTGGCCGCCGCCCTAATCTCAGTTAAAGGGCCCAAAGATATTTCTCGCTTTAGCATTCCCACCAATTGGATTTTGGGAATATTCGGTATAAATTTTTCAAAGAGATAAAAACCTTTACTGATACTGTCTTCGGCCCACTTAACTTCTATCATCATCATTGGTTTTCGGTTTATGGAAACAAGAAAATCTATCTCTTCACCACGTTTAGTGCGTAAAAAATTCAATTCAACATCTTCCCCATAGATGTCATGAATAAAGTGCAATTCTTTTAATAGGGCACAGGCCACTAAATTTTCTAATTTTACGCCATTATCTCCTTCAACTTGGCCGTTGTCGTAAAAATAATATTTGGGTGCCTTGAGAATAGAATCTTTTATTTTTTTTGAAAAAGGAGTGACCTTGAAAATAACATAAAGGCGTTCAAGAATATCTAGCCAGTTTTTTACTGTTTTTGGATCAATACCTAAGTCATTGGCCAAATTATTGTGAGAAATAGTTGATCCAACTCTATTTCGAAGGAGTCTGATTAAGTTTTCTATTCCCGTGATATTGGTAACGCGCTCCAAAGTTATAAGATCTTGCCGGACAATAATGTCCAAGTGAGAATTCCTCCAGCGTTTGTAATAGGCCATACTTCCTTCTAAATATGGCCCAGGGAACCCACCAATTTGCAAAAGAGTTTCAAAAGATTTTTGCAGATCAAATTTGTTATCATCCGGAGAAAAATTTTTAAGTTCTTTCAAATCTAATGGATGTAGGCGAAAAGCAAAAAATCGTCCGGCCAGAGAATCCCCTACTTTTCTATAGGTATCAAGCTTAGCACTACCTGTGACCAGCAGAGAGGGAGGAATGCCTTCGACGTCAAAAATTCCCTTTAACCATCTTTTCCATTGCGACATTTTATGTAGCTCATCAAGGATCACGAGTGGGGTTTTTCGATCCCAATCTTTTTTTTCTATACGAGTACGATGGTGTCCATGGTCATAATTTAGATACTCATAATTGGTAAAGAGCATTTTTGAAAGAGTCGTTTTTCCTGATTGGCGTGGGCCAGAGAGTAGAACTATTTTGTTGGGTAAATCTTTCAGTATGGGAATTGCTAGATATCTTTTCACTAGACTATTTTGGATAGTATTCCCAAAAAGTCAAGACTTTTTGGGAATACTATCCAAAATAGTCTAGGCTTTTTTCAGTGCTAAAATCCGTTACGAATGGCCAGAGAGCGCATCTCGCTATTGATTTGACGATAAAGCTGCTCATCGATATGCGGAGGTAGGTCTATGAATTCTACGGCCACTTTGTTGCAAAGCTTTCCACTTTCATCCTTAAAGTCGCTCTTATTATTGCAGACAATTTTGGCCAGAATAATTTGGTAATTAGCATTGTTAAATTGAACAGTGAAATTATGTAACAATTGTCCCGCATTGAAGTTGTTAACTTCATTTTCTGGAACCCAGAAGCTAACTCCGCCAGCAGAAATATCGTTGCCTAGGAATTTGCTCTTTTCTATTTCAACCGAAACTTTTAAAAATTTATTATCTGCACTAAGTCGACAATTTGCCCGCTGAACGCCTTTGAAAATAGGATTATTCAGGCGAATGATATAATCAATACCGGTGAAGTGCAGCGTAGTGTTAGAAAAATATTGGGTTTTATCCAGCTGTGTTTTTATTAAGACATCTTTGGTAAAGGCGTGTTCAAAAGTAGCTTGCGAATTAATTTTGGTGGGAGTTAGGAAAATTTTATCTTTGATGTTTTTGTCAAATTGTTCTACCTGATAAGTATCCACCAGAGAGGACTCTTTTTCCCAGATGTAGATATCCACTTGGGCCTGTTTAAGTTTTGCTAAAAAAGAAGTTACCTCGTCGGGATCTAAATTTTTTAAGTAGTACTTGGTATTATTTTTATCCATATCTAAGATGTCTCAACTAGTTAAATGATTCTATTTCTTCTTTTGATATTTTAATACGATCTTTTATTTTTTCAAAGATTGAGAGGAAGAGACCTTTGAAATCTTGTTGGTAGTGCCAGTGAGCAAGAGTATATATTCCCATTCTTCGTTTTACCAAATCTTCAAAAGTTCGAATTTTTTCATTAGTAATAATATCAAAAATATCTTCTGGAGAGATATTTTTTTTACGCTCAAATGGCAAGATTTTAGAGCGGTAACTTAGGGGTTGTTTGGATTTAGAAGCATCGTAGTTTCTGCCATTTTGTTTAACAATTTTGGCCGAGAGTTTTTGTCCCATGGTGCGATAGGTGGTTAGTTTGCCTCCGATAATTACAGAAATATTTGTACCGATGGTAAACACTTTGTGATTGCGAGATACCTTATGAGCATTCTTTGCAGCGCCGGTACTATTTTCTAGCACTAAAGGACGAATTCCTGCATAGCTAGAAATTATCTGGGAGTGGTTGGCCTCGAAGTCGGGGAAATAAGCGGCAATGTTGTCTAAAATATAGTCAATTTCTTCATTTGTTGGGCGAATGTTAAAATCAGCACTTTGCAAAATAATTTCGGTAGTTCCAACAAGAATTTTATCTGGATATGGCATGACAAAAATTATTCTTCCATCCTTGGTTTGTAAAACTGCTGGAGTGTCAATGTTAAGCGATGATTTTTTTAGCCAGATATGCGAACCCTTAGTAGGTAAAATTGCTGGAGACCAATTGCTAAATCCAAGCTTGGCCAAAAGAGTATCAGTAAATGGGCCAGTAGCAAAAATTATGTTTTTAGCACGGATGGTTCTTTTTTTTGCGGCCAGATTATCATATAGCTCAACAATGTGGCCATCTTCGCTATCTTCTTGCAGGGCAGTTATTTCGACATAGTTGAGTGCCCGAGAAGCTTTATTGGCAAGGATTCCATCATAAATGCTTTCCAATGTTATTTTGCAATCATCGGCGATGGCATCGTAATAGATTACTCCACCAGTTAAATTCTCTTGTGTCAGACATGGATATGCTTTTTTGATATTTGTACGTGAAAGTGCTTTAGAGGGAGAGTTTTGAAAAGAAGAGAGTAGATCGTATAGCTTAACACCTAGGTGCATGGCCAAAAGGCCATTGGCAGACTGTTTATAAGTGGGGATTAAAAAAGGTCGCTCAATGCAAAGATGAGGTGCTAATTTTAGCCATAGGTTTTTTTCATGCAGCGCCTCCCAAACTAGGCCAAAATCTAGAGATGCTAAGTAACGAATACCGCCATGAAACATCTTAGAGCTAGAGGAACTAGTTTGTGAGGCAAAATCGAATTTATCAATCAAAAGCGCTTTAACGGAGTGTAAAGAGAGATCGCGAAAAATTCCTGCCCCGACGATACCGCCACCAATAATAAGAGTATTATACTCACCATCAATATCAATAAGACTATTGCCCATAATCTGATAATAGCACGACGTTGCCGGTGCAGGTTATTTTATAATTAACAGAGTTTGTAATTTTTTTATTCTTATTATCACTGGCCAGATTGGGAAGCGGAGTTAATTGGTAAGTAATGCCTATGACGGCATTGCCATTTAGGCGCAGTGCATGTTCTTTGAGCTTGTTAGTCAGGTAATGATAGATATGATTTATTCCCTCGGATAGGCCATCTTTGGATGATTCGAAAGGATTTTGTTCTATTGCCTTATCATCTTCTTGACGGTTTGAAAGAGCAATTAATTCTGCTTCTGAGATAACTGTTTGCTCAGTGATTATATCGATATATTTTAAAATATTATAATTGGGCAGAGAGGGAGTAGTTGACACCAGAATGGAGTCAATAGAGGCCATCTTTTGAGTTAGATTCATGGCCGTAGTTTTATTTTGTCTGATGTTGTGTCGACTAATTGGCCCCTTGAAAGTATTTTGCGTAGTTGAACTGGGGCGCAATTCCTCCGAGAGGCCCATTTTCATTGAAATATTAAAACGTCTAAGCTGATGCGCCAAGTAGACGGCTGAATATTCCCCGATCTGGGAAATAAGTATTGCGCCATGATCGAGGCCTTGTTTTAATATTAATTCATTATCTTTGGTTATAATTTTATGTTCTTTTAATATTTCAAAAATTTCCTCGGCCTCCTCCTTGAAAGCTATGTTGGTTATAACAATGCTATAAGGAGGATTGCCACTAGAGGAAATTTCGCCATAAGCAATATTTTGCGCAAATGTTTTTAGATCAGAAAAATCTTGTTGGGGAGTTGCCTGGGGAGTTTGCGTGGCAGGGTTCTCATCAGCAGTTGGGACTATCAATGGTTCAGGCGAAAGAAATTCCTCTTGTGGTGAGGGCCTGTCAGCTTGATTTTCATCAACTTCTGCATCAACTTCTGCGTTGATTTCTGCAATTTCTTCTTGCGCAGATAGCGTATCAATAGATGGAATTTCAAATGAATCATCCTCATGGCCGCTATCAGTAGAAAAATCAGCATTGTCTTCTTCAGAAGGAGGAAGTTCTGGAATATCATCTAGGTCATTTAGTGAGCTTTGTTCTAGAGAAGTTTCTGTTTTTTCAATGGACTCTTGATCGGCGAAGGATTCGTCGGTATCAATTGGATCTTGCGCAGATAGCTCATGAAAATATTCAGAGAGATCTTCAATCCTGGTCAAGTCCTTCTTATCTACCACCTAAAACTCCTAGCTTATTAAGGCCTTCCTCAACTAGACTCCATGGCACTGCTTAAATTTTTTTCCTGATCCGCATGGACAAGGATCGTTGCGGCCGACTTTTTGGATAGATCGTTTAACTGTTTGCGATTTTCCTTCTTCGGCAGCGCGGGCACGCTTATGTGCCTCCATTTGAGCATTAAGCATCTCCTGCTGTTTGCGTTTTAGTGCTTCAACTTCTTCTTGTGTGTATAGCTGAACATAGAAAATGTTATTAACGATAGATTGCTTAATAACTGTTTTTGTAGAGGTGAATAATTCGAAGGCCTCTCTTTTGTATTCGTTCAAGGGGTCTTTTTGTGCGTAGGCGCGAAGATTAATTCCTTCTTTTAGATGATCCATGGAGAGAAGGTGCTCTTTCCAATGGTGATCAAGTATTGATAGCAAAATTTCTCGTAAAGCATTACTTACTTGAGTGGGTTCATATCTCGCAAACTTGTCTGTTAATAATTGTTTGGCAGTAGTGGCCAAGTATTTTTCTACATCGGCATCAAATTTTTCGTAGCACTCGGAAGAGCTTAGTTCTAGTTTATTATTAAAGGTATGCTGAAAGGCCTTTGTGATGGCCATCCAATCCCATTGATCGAGTGGAACTTTTCGTGGTGGTTTATTATTTTCAATTAATGTGGTTACCACATCTTCAACCATTTCGTTTACTAATCCAATATTGTCGTTGTCGGATAGAATATCTCGGCGTAAGGCATAGATTACCGTTCGTTGATCATTCATCACATTATCGTAGTCTAATAGGTGTTTTCGAATCTCGAAGTTATGTGACTCAACTTTCTTCTGCGCTCGTTCAATGGCCTTTGAGATCATTTTATGTTCAATAGGTTCATCCTCTTGCATTCCTAAAGTGTGCATTATTCCAGAAATTCTTTGCGAACCAAAAATTCGCATAAGATTATCTTCCAGAGAGAGGAAAAATTTAGAGCGGCCAGCATCTCCTTGCCGGCCGGATCGGCCTCGGAGCTGATTATCAATACGTCTTGATTCGTGTCGTTCGGTTCCTATAATGCAAAGGCCGCCCAGTTGGGCCGTTTCGGAAGTTAGTTTTATATCGGTTCCTCTTCCGGCCATATTAGTAGCAATTGTTACCGATCCCTTGGCCCCCGCATTGGCAACAATTTGTGCTTCGCGAGCATGATTTTTTGCATTTAAAACTTCATGAGGGATCTTCTTTTTTTGGAGATAGGCGCTAAGCTTTTCCGAATTTTCAATAGAGATAGTACCTACGAGAGTTGGTTGGCCCTTTTGATGTAATTCTTCAATAAGCGTCACTACTGCACGGTATTTGGCATCTTCATTTTTATAGATAACATCCGCCTGATCGTCTCTTATCATTGGCAAGTTGGTTGGAATAACAACTACGTCGAGGTTGTAAATTTTGCGAAATTCTTCCGCCTCAGTGTCGGCCGTACCGGTCATACCGGCCAGTTTTTTATAAAGTTTAAAATAATTTTGAAAGGTGATAGATGCCAAGGTCTGGTTTTCTGCCTTGATAACTACTCCCTCTTTGGCCTCTACCGCTTGGTGTAATCCATCGGACCAGCGAGAGCCATCTTTTAGTCGGCCGGTAAATTCATCGACAATAATAACGCGATCATCACGGACGACATAGTCAACATCTTTGGTAAAGAGGTGATGGGCGCGAAGGGCCTGATTGAGGTGGTGCAAGAGTTCATTATTTTGCATATTGAAAAGATTATCGACTTTGAGAAGCTCTTGCACTTTACTGATACCATCGTCAGTAAAAATAGTCGATTTTGCCTTTTCATCCAGCGTAAAATGAACTCCCTTTTCTAGTTTGGGAATAATGGTATTGGCGGTTTTATAAAGATGAGATTTGCCTTCGCTGGGGCCAGAAATAAGTAGTGGTGTTCTGGCCTCATCAATTAAAATGGAGTCAACCTCGTCAACGATGCAAAAAACATGCTCTCGCTGAACATAATCTTTTAACGAGAATTTCATATTATCGCGGAGGTAATCAAACGCAAATTCATTATTAGTTCCATAGGTAACATCTGCTTGATACGCCGCATGACGTGCCTCTTCACTCATATCAGAGATGATGCAGCCAACGGATAGGCCCAGCCACTGTAAAAGTTCGCCCATCCACTTAGAGTCGCGTTGGGCCAGATAGTCATTTACAGTTACTAGGTGGGCACCTTTTTGGGCCAGTCCATGTAGGTATAGTGGGAGTGTGGCCACTAGAGTTTTTCCCTCTCCGGTTTTCATCTCCGCTATCTTTCCATTATGTAAAACCACACCTCCCATTAATTGGACATCAAAATGGCGCATTTTTAAAACACGAATAGATGCTTCGCGAATAGTAGCAAAAGCCTCTGGTAAAATCTGGTCCAGCGTTGCTCCATTGGCCAGCTGGCCCCTAAATTTTGCTGTTTGAGCTTGTAATTCGCTGTCGCTCATCTTTTGCATTTGAGGTTCGAGACTATTGATAACACTAACTATTGGACGGAGTACTTTTAAATCTCTATCTTGCTTAGTTCCAAAAACTGTTCGTAAAAGATCAATCATGTAATTTTCTCCTGCCTGTTCTCCATGGCCTTGAGCGGTTTTTGCCGTGATTATTAATCCAGTATGTAATAATAAGGATCAACTGGAATGCCGTTAACTCTAATTTCGTAATGAAGGTGGGGGCCTGTTGAATAACCAGTGTTTCCCACTTGAGCAATGATATCTCCACGTTTAACTAATTGGCCGGATCGGACGTTTGCCGCCTGAGCGTGAGCGTAGATGGTCTCTACCCCGTAACCATGATCGATTTGTACTTGAATTCCAAAGCCTGGTTTTCGTCCAGAAAAAACAACTACTCCATCCGCTGGTGCAACTATTGGTGAGCCGATCGTTCCGCCAATATCAAGTCCTTCATGCATTTTTACTCGGCCAGAGTAAGGACTTTGGCGGTGTCCATAATAACTAGTTATCCATCCTTGTGAAGGAAGGAGGGTTGGGGTTGAGCTCAGAAAAGAGTCGCGATCTAGCAGGGCAATATCTATTTCGTGAATATCGACTTCTAATTTTTTTGCGCGCTCGCGCAATAAATTAAACTTGTAGTCAAATAGCGCATATTGTTTTGCCATAGCAAAAACTTTTTTTATGGCATCAGACCATTGTTGAGTATAGGTGTAGCCGATTTGTTGTCCATGCTTTAAAGCAATTTTTTTTTCGTAAAGACTTTTTAGTTTTAGGAACTCGGCATTTTTTTGTATTTGCGCGCTAGATTCATTTGAATCAATTTGTTCTTGCATATTGTTCTCATACTCTTCAAAGGTATCATAGCTTTCGGCAAAATCTTCTTCAACTTCCCCATCAATCTCCCCATGATTGCTTGTTGATGAGGCGGGATTATTATGGCCATTCGTCGGTTCTGGGCCAGTTGCTTCAATTGGTTCGCCAATACTGTTCGGGGCCCTGCCAGAGGAAGGCCGTGGGCGACCAACCAAATTTGCCTCAATGGGGGTTGTCAGATCAGTTTTTTCTACCCCGGTAATTATTCTTAATTTTTTCTCAAAAATGCTGATTCGATCGATGTCATCTTCCAAAGAATTTAGTTTCATCTGGAATAGGCCAATTTGTTCCTTTAATTGCTGATTTTCTCGATTGAGAAGATCATATTTATAAACTTGTCGTACTAGATTCCAGTAGTCATAGGCCAGAACTAAAAAAACGAAAACAGATATGGCCGAGAAAAATAGTGCGGCATTAAAAAAAACCGTCGGAATTCGAAAGGAACGAACGCCTTTGTCTCTTTCCGGAACTACCATGACTGTAAAATACTTGCTCATTACAATTGGAAATTCTATTGCCTGGGAGTTTACTTAGCAAGCAGAAAGTTATTGGGCGAGAACTAAAACGACAGAAATATTATCTTGTCCACCATTAGCGTTTGCCTGTTTAATCAACTCCGCTGCTGCACTATTCAATTCATTTTTTGTAACAGCTTTGGGATCAGAAAGATGTTTGTTGATAATGAAGGTAATGTCGGAATCACTTACTTTCCCGTGCAGTCCATCAGAGCAAAGTAGAAAAATATCATTACGTAAAACTTTATAGGTGAAGACGTCTACATCGACATTTTCTTCATAGCCAACAGTGCGAATTAGAACATTTTTCATGGGGTCATCAGCGGCATTTTGCCGGCTGTAAATTCCTAAATTTAATTTTTCTTGAACTAGAGAGTGATCCTTTGATAGTTGAAAAAGTTTGTGCTGGTTAATTAAATATGTTCGAGAGTCTCCCACATTACCCACGTAAACCGTATCGCCTTTAAAATATAAACTTGTGACGGTAGTTCCCATTCCTTTTAGTTGTGGTTCGACGGCCCCTCGTTGATGGATAATGGAGTTGGCATAACGAATGGCCTCGCCTAGTGCATTCACTGGATCTGCTTGTAAATTTGCCAGTAAAAACTCTGGTATTTTAGTAACAGCAACGCTGGAGGCGATATCTCCGCCGCTATGGCCACCCATACCATCGGCCACAATGTAAATATTTTTCGCAGGATTTAGATAAATAGAATCCTGATTAGTTGTCCGTTTCATTCCAATATCGGTTAATCCCGAGGAAATAAGTGCCATTTTTTTGCTCCGGCAAAAAGAGAAATAATTCTCAATATGTAACAATTTTCCGACCACTTTTAATTATTGTCAACAATCAATATCGTGTTACCATGAACGAATGATGGAACAAATTGACGAATGTTAACGATTGGAGGAAATAAATGGGCCACATCGATATTAAAGATTTTATCAAAAATAATTTTAAAGTCTCAGACTTTGCCTATCTTCATTGGGAGGGGACTTTTCAGGATTATCTGAACACAGTTGGGAATAATCCCAAAGTAACCAGAAATGCCTTTCAGCGAATATACGATATGATCACTTCTTATGGTTCGCGCACTTATAACGAATACAAAAAAGAAGTGGTTCGTTACAATTTCTTTGATGATCCGTTTGACAATGGTGCGGATGCAGTTTTTGGTATTGATGTGCATTTAATGAAGTTGGTCAATTTTTTTAAGGCCGCAGCTTCAGGGTATGGAACAGAAAAACGTGTATTGCTGCTGCATGGCCCAGTCGGTTCAGCTAAATCATCTATCGCCAGGTTGTTAAAAAAAGGATTGGAGCATTATTCGCGTACGGATGCCGGAGCACTCTATACGTATGAGTGGTTTGATAATGAGAAAACAGAAATTTTGGGTGGAGAATCTACCTTTCCTTGTCCCATGCACGAAGAACCAATCAGATTAATTCCGACCACACTACGTCCGCAATTTCTTACGGAACTCAATAGAGGAAGTAAGGAGCGAAAAGTATCCATCAAAGGTGATATTTGTCCGGCCTGTCGCTATATTTATAATCAGTATATGAAAAAATATGATGGTAACTGGACTAAATTGGCCGACCATATTCGGGTCAAGAGGTTGGTGCTTTCAGAAAAGGATCGAATTGGTATTGGAACTTTCCAGCCCAAGGATGAAAAGAATCAAGATTCCACGGAACTTACTGGGGATATTAATTATCGAAAGATTGCACTATATGGATCAGATTCAGATCCGCGCGCTTTCAACTTTGATGGGGAGTTTAATATCGCCAATCGTGGATTAGTTGAGTTCATTGAGATGCTCAAACTAGATGTTGCTTTTTTGTATGACCTTTTAGGAGCATCCCAAGAGCAGTGTATTAAGCCCAAGAAATTTTCGCAGACAGATATTGATGAAGTGATCATTGGCCATACTAATGAGCCAGAATTTAGAAAACTGCAAAGCAATGAGTTTATGGAGGCCTTGCGGGATAGGACTGTAAAAATAGACATTCCATATATTACGCGTTTGGATAACGAAATCAAAATCTATCACAAAGATTTTAACCCAGATAAAATTCCTCATATTCACATTGCTCCGCATACTATAGAGATGGCGGCCTTATGGGCCATTCTAACCAGATTAGAGGAACCAAAAAAATCAGATCTAACAAAATTACAAAAGCTCAAGTTATATAATGGTAAAACATTACCGGGGTACAATGAGGATAACGTAAAAGAATTGCGCAAAGAGGCCATGCGCGAAGGACTAGAGGGGATTTCTCCGCGTTATATTCAAGATAAGCTATCCAACTCTTTGGTTAAAAATGGCCATACCGGATGTTTAAATCCTTTTATGGTGTTTAATGAATTGGAGAGCGGATTAAAACATCATGCGCTAATTAATTCTCAAGAGATGCAGGAACACTATCGAGAGATGTTGTCGGTGGCACGTCAAGAGTACGAAGACACCGTTAAAAACGATGTGCAAAAGGCCATCAGTGTAGATGAAACGGCCATTCAAACTTTGTGTGCCAACTATATTGATAACGTTAAAGCGTATACTCAAAAGGAAAAAATTAGAAACAGGTTTTCTAATAAACTGGAAGATGCTGATGAGCGATTTATGCGTTCTATAGAGGAAAAAATTGATATTCCTGAGTCGCGCAAAGATGATTTTAGAAGAGAAATTATGAACTACATTGGTGCATTGGCCATTGAAGGAAAAACTTTTGATTTTAAAATGAATGAGCGACTACACAGAGCGCTAGAGTTGAAACTTTTTGAAGATCAGAAGGATTCAATTAAACTGACAAATATCATAGCTAAAGTGGTAGACAAAGATACCCAGGAAAAAATTGAAGTAGTTAAATCGCGGCTGATAAAAAATCATGGCTATTGTGAAATTTGTGCGACAGATGCGCTTAATTTTGTTGCCTCAATTTTTGCGAAAGGTGATTCGGCCAAGTCCCAGTAGGTTATATGAGTATTAGACTTTCCTCGGGGGAAATGTAGTATGGGACATTCGATTAAAAGAGATCATGCGAGATTCAGAAAAATTGTCAAAGGTAGAATTCGTACCAATCTTCGGCAATACATTTCGCGGGGAGAAATGCCCACGCCCAAAGGCGATGGCACGGTAAAGATACCTATGCCGTCAATTGAAACACCACGTTTTCGCTTTGGTGATAATCAAGGTGGTGGAACAGGCCAGGGAGAAGGGAATCAAGGCGATCCGGTGGATGGCGAACCACAACCAGGAGAAGGAGAAGCGGGAGAAGGCGAGGGAAAAAAGGAAGTTGAAGTCGAAGTTTCTATAGAAGAACTGGCCAGTATTTTAGGCGAAGAGTTGGCCTTGCCTAATATAGAACCCAAAGGCAAAAAAACAATTCAATCGCAAACTGATCGCTATACCAGCATTGGGTTGGTGGGGCCAGATTCATTAAAACATTTTAAACGTTCATATAAAGAGGCCTTAAAAAGACAAATTGCTGTTGGCACCTATAACCCAGAAAATCCAGTGATTGTTCCAGTGCGCGGAGATTTTCGTTTTCGTTCGGCCAAAAGCACTGTGCAGTATGAGAATGCTGCAGTGGTGATCTATATCATGGATGTTTCAGGTTCTATGGGTGATGAGCAAAAAGAGATCGTTCGGACGGAGAGTTTCTGGATCAATCTTTGGTTAAAGCATCAATACAAGGATATTGAGATTCGTTATATCATTCATGATGCGACGGCCAAGGAAGTTGACGAGGAAACTTTTTTTAAAACACGAGAAAGCGGTGGAACTTTAATTTCTTCCGCTTATAAATTATGTCGAGACATAATTAAGGCAGATTATAATCCAAAAGAGTGGAACATATATCCTTTCCAGTTTTCCGATGGAGATAATTGGTCAACAGATGATACAAAAGAGTGTTTGGATATTTTAGACAATGACTTAATCCCGGCGGCCAATATGTTCTGTTACGGGCAAGTGGAGAGTCGCTACGGTTCTGGCCAGTTTTATAATGATTTGATGAAGAAATATGGAACAGAAGCGGACAAGGTAATATTGAGCAAAATTGAGAATAAGAGTGCGATATTGAACTCGATTAAAGAATTCCTTGGAAAGGGAAAATAATCAGGAGTTTTTTTTGGAAAGTACAAAACCTATAAGCGGAGAGTTGTTAAGATTAAAAGAAGAAATTCTCAAGTATGCGCTCGATTATGGCCTAGATTTTTACGATGTTATTTTTGAAGTCTGTGATTATGAGACCATAAATGTCTTGGCCGCCCATGGAGGCTTTCCAAACCGATATCCTCATTGGCGTTTTGGAATGGAGTATGATCAGCTTTACAAAGGATATGCTTACGGGTTGCAAAAAATCTATGAGATGGTGGTAAACACTAATCCCTGTTATGCCTATCTTTTAAATGTAAATAATATTGTTGATCAAAAAATTGTTATGGCACATGTCTATGGCCATGCTGATTTTTTTAAGAATAACTATTGGTTTGCTAGCTCTGATCGCAATATGATGGATGTTATGGCCAATCATGGAACAAAGATTCGCCGCTACTCTGATCGATATGGGCAAGATAAGGTCGAGGAATTTATTGATCGTGTTTTATCGTTGGAAAATTTATTGGATGTAAATATTTTATTTGAAAGAGGTCTCGGGAAAAAGGGTAATAGGAATAATAAAAATGGTGATAAAGAAAAAGATTTAGAAGGAGAGCGACAAGATGAGGGTATGAGCAGTGCATTGAAATCTTTTATGAGCAGCAAAGATCGTGATGATCGACGTAAAAAGGATGCCAGTAAACCAAAAGAAGACGAAGCACCTCCTAAAATCAGTGAAAAAATTGAAAAGAATTATCGGGATATAATGCTATTTCTTTTAGAGAACGCTCCGATTGAAGAGTGGCAGGCCGATATTATTGGTATTTTGCGGGAAGAGGCCTATTACTATTTGCCGCAGCGTCTAACTAAAATTATGAATGAAGGCTGGGCCAGCTATTGGCACTCTACGATAATGACTCAAAAGGCCTTGCGCTCTAGCGAAATTGTAGATTTCGCAGATCACCATGCCGGAGTTATGGCCATGAGTCGCAAACAGTTAAATCCTTACAAAATCGGCCTGGAGTTATTTCGTGATATCGAATATAGATGGAACAGTGGCCGTTTTGGCAAAGAATATAATGATTGTACCGATATGAGAATGCTCGAAGAGTGGGATAAGAAGTTGGGTTTAGGGCGAGAGAAGATTTTCGAAGTTAGAAAAAGTCATAATGATATCACCTTTATTGATGAGTTTTTCACCAAAGATTTTTGTGAGCGACAAAAGATTTTTACTTATACCTTCAATCCAAATACTGGCAGAAACGAAATAACTAGTCGGGATTTTGAAGTAATCAAGGCAAAATTGCTATCACAGCTGACCAATTATGGGACACCGGTAATTGAAATTGAAAAAGCAAATTTTGCCAATCGCGGAGAATTGCTTCTTCGACACAAACACAATGGCGTTGAGTTGGACTTGCAAATGGCCAGCGAAACCATGAAAAATATATTCTTTATCTGGAAAAGGCCTATTAATTTGGTGACGATCTCTGAAGGCCGCGAGGCCTATTTTGTTCACGATGGAAAGGAATTCAAGACGCTCAAAATGTAAAGTGGCACATGAAAAATTACTAATGCCTAGATTTCATCCCTTTGATTGCCGAGTTCATACTATTACTAGATTTTCGTTCTTCTTCTTTGATAGGACAATCTATTTTATCATATTTAAAGGTTTCATTGTCTTTAAAGTAATCCATCGGTTTATGATCAACAAAATCCCAGGTTTCTCCGTTGTACGAAGAGATTGATAGTTGATTGTTTTTGATAGCATCAATTTTATATATCGTCTCTATTTTGGAAGTAGAATAATATTTTTTATTAGTTTCAGACATGCATGACCCCACTTCGATTACTATACCTCCACTTTTGCTATAGGAGTAATAAAACAATCCTCCAATAAGTGCCACGCATACTATAATGATAATTATTTTTATCATAAAATCTCCTTTGTCATTTTACCTCAAGTGCTTTGAGATAATTTGTTTTGTTTTTGTTAGTAACAGGTTCGTTAATAGCGATCGGACATTCGACTAGAGTGTAAATAAAGGTGTCACTTTCCTCAAAGTAATCAAGGGGCCTATCGGCCAAAAAATTCCATTTTCCTTCTGTGTAGGTTGACACCAAGATAACATCATCGATGATGTTATCAATCCTATAAATAGTGCCGATATCCGCGTCTTTAAAATATAGTTTATTTGTCTCTAAATGACAGGAACCGATGGCCAGGTTGGTGACAAAGAATATTTGATAGAGCGCCAGCGAAGAAAGTACGATTAATGCCATGGCCAGAGGAACAATGAGGTTACTCAGTCTCGCCATAGTGTACCTCTGTTTCCGAGTTTATGGCCCCCAGAACGATATCTTGAGGGATAATGTCTTCTTCCGGAATTGGGTCTGCGGGGACTTCTTCCTTTAGTTCATCAAAGGTCAGGCCCGAACTATCATTTAGCGAAGAAAGCTGATCAGGATTAATTTTGGCAAGTTTATTTAGATTGTGCCAGCTATAACTTTGTAGAAAAAGCCAGCAACTAACGCCTTCATATTTCTGACAAGCTGTCGCAGAGTGCATTTCAAATTTAGAACGATCATTGTCAAGGAAGGCGAGGTAGGCCGCCAATTGGTTTACCCGGGCGGGAATTTTGTCCTTAAATAATATTTCCAAAAGTCTAATTTTTTCTTTGGCGGCAGCGAATTCATTATTTAGGATCAAGAATGCCGCTTGAATAGTAAGTTTTTTTTCATCCTTTAGATGAGTGGGCGAGATGGTATTAATTAACTCTAAACCTGCCGGCCACTGTCTCAACGTAAAGGCCAAGGGGATGGTTTTTTTTAGAGCATTTAACGAGCTGCTATTATTTTTAAGTGCTAACTGAAAATGGCCAAAGGCAACCTCGAACTCTTTTTTCTTCAGAGAAATTTCTCCTTTAATATTTTCAGCATTGGGCAGGTAAATATCATCAATAAATTTGGCGGCTATTTCATTATTTCCTTGTCGAAAATGGATTAATCCTAGTAGTTCGCGAACTCTTTTGGAAGTATAGGCCTGAGCAGGAATTTTTTCCAAATCCTGATAGATAAATTTATCGTTGTCGGTGAAGAGTGCAAATTTTAACCAGAGTTTGGTGCTATCTTCGTTGCTAAAAGAATCAATATAGGCCAAGGAGTTGGTCTTTTGCCAATCGGAAATATTTGGATTTAAAACGGTAGCAAGCGATCTTGCCCAGAATTGTTGGTTGGTTGAAAAGTTACGAGTGGCCGAAAGACAGAAGGGTAGTTCTTTTAAAAAATCTTGTTGCCTACCTATGGAGAGCTGATTGATTAGTTTCAATAGACATATCTCTTTGTAGTGCGCTGGCCGCCCCCACCATTTAGAACCTTCGGCAAAATCTTCTTCCAATATTTCCAAACTGCGAGCAAAATTGGCCTTAGCAAAATTAGTTATGGCCAGATAATTGGAAATGATTGGGACAAGGCCTGCTGAGTTAGAGGGAGGATTGATTTTTTTTAAAAGATACTCGGCCTTGGCCAGATCCCCATTTATGAGATAGTACTTGGCCAGCTTTAAAAGCGAAAGGGCGTCGGAGTGTTCGATGGATTGCTCGTTAAGGATCAGTTCGTCGACTTCTGCCATATTCAGTCGATATTCTTCAAATAGATTTTTTTCCGTAATATTTTGGCCGGCACAAAGGAGGAGAGGAAAAAAGTATACGATGATGCAAGTTAATAATTTCACGCTAAACATATCGGAGAGAGTGACGATAACATTTATAGTGATATGAATAATAGTCGAAGTGTCTGATGTGGAGATTTATGCCGCAGAAATGGATGTCAAAACTTATTATGTCGGGTACTTTTCTTTTCGGTCTATTATGGGCGGAAGAAAATCCTGCTCCATTAATCGTGATTGATTACACGCAGCCTATTTACAATAAATTAAAAAGTGATGGGCCAGATGTTTTTGCCAACCTACTCGATGATAATTTCCATAAAAATATAAATAAAGATGAAAAGAAATTGCAACAATTTGTTGCTTATCGGGGATATGTCGAGGAGGGGCGCAACTTAAAAGAGTTTTGTAACTATGTGCGAGATAGTGGAACGGCCAAGGGCGTTTATTGGAACGATGAGCAGATAAAGCGAAATATATTAAAGAATCTTCAAAGCGAAGGAATTTTGAAGTTGTCTCAGGCCATTGGTGAATATGCAAGGTTATTAAATTTTTCGGAAATAGAAGTAACAAATTTGTCCAATCGATTGGCCAATAATTATTGTTCAAAAAATTTATTGGTATATACTAAGGATTTTATTCGCAATGAAATCGGAAAATATTTTAGGAATTCAGAGTTGTCGGTTATTCCTAACGTTTTAAATTCAGTTTTTTTTTCTGGCGATTTAGAAGGCCTGGAATCATTAGAACAAGTATATCAGCGAGAGATATTGCTTTCTGTTAAGGCCTTTCGGGCATTGTGCTCCTGGGGAGTTGATGTCAACGATGTAGCGGCCATGGTACCTCTTGTGAGATCTTCAGATATTATGGCCTATGTTTTTCGCAAAATGGCCAATAAGGAGATACGCTTTTTGGAGCAGGAAAATGGCCTGCAATTAGTCGATGGGAAGATCAAGGAACAAGTTCTTTGTGAAAATTTTGATTGCAAACAGGTGGCATATACAGAGTTTTTACAAAAAATTCGCAAATATGTTGGCCACTTTGGTTTGATGGATAATTTAAAAAGAGTTTACTGCCAAGATTTTAGTAAGAAGGACTATATATTTTATAAGCAAAATGAAAAAATCAAAAGCTGGATTGATAATACAACGCCAGAAGAGGATATCTTGGTTGCTGGCCAATTGTCTGCGCTTTTTGCCGGTGTTCCTAATTTTTTCGCCAGGGCCAAAAACGTTGGAGAGATTAGCAAAATTATTGAGCAAAATATTGAGGGAAACTGGCGAAGTTGGGCAGCCGATTTATTAGAGAATAGATCTAATTTTCTTTTTTATGAAGATTATTTATCAGTGGAAAAAGTAGATCGGCAAATATATTTTGATAAATATAGTTCAAACTTTATTGTTCAATTAGACGTTGATTGGGGGGAATTTGATCGCATCAATCAGTCAGTCGGAAAAGTTGGAGTAGATTTTTCAATACGCTTACATAAGGATTATATGATTTGGATACGTAAGCGTTGGTTAGAGGTCGACAAGCAGAGTCCCGCGGAAACGAATAAAATAGTTAACTTGCTAAAAGATCATATTAATGGGCAAATACAAAAGATACGTACAAAATTTATCGTTCCAGCGTGGAATGGAGAGATTGAAAAGGTTATTTCCAAAGAATTATTAGAGCAGATGGCGCTGTATTATGGAGATTTTTTTGAATCTCGTGAAATAGGAAAAGAGGAGATTGTTAGGGTTAGACTCAATTACTCTATTTTTGCGCTCAGGTATTTATATTCTAAATTTCAAGTAAAAGCGAATCGCATCTTTGAATACAACAAATCGATCAATAGGCAGTAGTGGGTAAATTGCCACGACTGTTATAGACACGCTAAATAATCTGCGGTACCGTTATCTCACTCAACTATTTTCCAACTAACACGTAGAGCGAGGTTTTGTATGTCCTCCTATTTTATCACTAGAGCAAACTTTGAAAAATTTATCGTCAAATTAATTCAGGCAAAGAAAAAGATCTATGCTCCAGTCTCTAAGAAGCAAAGTTTTATTTTTGATGAATTAACCTCTTTCGATGATCTGCGCTTGGATTATGATGTGACAATTCTACCACCTAAGAAATATATATTTCCACCGCGACAGGGATTGTTAACGTTTGACAAACAAGGGCATAATTCGTTGATTGCACCGGAGGATAAAATTTTACTAGGGGTGCACTTTTATGATCTTAAGGCCATTGATATGTTGGATAATCTTTTTGCTGCAAATAATAGCGATGCAAACTATTTGGCCAATCGTGCAGCAACGACTATTATCGGAGCAAATATTCAGAAAATAAGTAAGCGTGCTTTTTGGGGGAGTGTTGGAAAAGATGTTCGACCGCATGGGTACGATGGGTTTATTATCAAACTAGATGGTGGAGAAGGGTATGTTTATGAATGTTATACCGATAAAGGTAGTGCGCTTTTAAAGTCTGGTGATTTTTCCAACGCCTCTCCAGCGCAAATTGCGGCGAGTATGGACATTAACGAAAGAGTGCTTAAGCAATGCCCAGAAAAGTTAAATCACTCTTCTAAAGAAATTGCCACGAAAGTACGTAGTACTTTCAAAGAAAAGCAATTATGGGAAGAGTTGGCCGATGACTGTTTCTCTTGTGGATCTTGTAATACTGTTTGTCCAACTTGTTACTGTTTTGATGTTCAAGATAATTGGAATGTTGATCAAGTTTCGGGTCGACGTGAACGAACCTGGGATGCTTGTATGACGGAAGATTTTGCTAAAATTTCTTTGGGCGGAGGGCATGAGGAAAATTTCAGAGAGTCAAAGGCCCAGCGTTTTCGTCACCGTATTATGCGCAAGAGTACTTATTTAAATGAAACGTTGGGAGGACCGGCCTGTGTTGGCTGCGGACGTTGTTCTTCGGCCTGTACTGCAGATATCGCAGACCCGGCCAAGGCCATCAATAGAATAATGGAGCTATAGGATAGGAGCTATATTATGTTAGATTATAATTCTTACGAAAATAACATTTTTTACCCAATGGAAGCCAAAATTTTAAATGTCAAACAAGTCACTGAGCTAGAACGACATTTTTCTTTGAAGCTCGCTAATGATAAGCAGATGACTTTTTCTCCTGGACAGATAATGGAAGTTTCTCTATTTGGGTACGGAGAGATTCCCATTGGTTTTGCCAGTTCTCCAACGCGAAAAAATAGCTTTGATATTGTTGTTCGTAGTGTGGGAAGAGTTTCTAAAGCGATTAATAAATTGCAAAAAGGAGATTCTCTTTATGTGCGCGGGCCTTTGGGCCATGGTTTTGATCTCAAGGCCTTTAAAAATCAAAACGTCATGATTGTCGCTGGAGGTATCGGCCTTTGTCCTACTCGCAGTATGATTCAATATATTTTGGATAAGCGATCGGATTTTAAAAAATTTACTCTGTTATATGGTTCCAAAAATCCTAATCAGCGCATGTTTGTTGATGATTTAGAGGTCTGGGCCAAGAGTAGTGATGTTGATTTTCATGAGACGGTAGATCAAGGAATTCCTGGCTGGAAAGGTAATGTGGGCCTAATCACTACTTTGTTTAAAAATTTAGAAGTGGAGAGTAATACAAAAGTTATAATTTGTGGCCCTCCAGTTATGTTTAAGTTTGTTATTTTCGAATTGCAAAAACTAAAAATTAAAAACGAAGATATTTATTTGGATTTAGAGCGCAGAATGAAGTGTGGGGTAGGTAAGTGTGGCCATTGTCAAATTAATGATCATTACGCTTGTATACATGGGCCAGTTTTTTCCCTAGACACTATCAAGCATCTTGAGGAGGCAATATGAGTAAACCCAAGGTCGGATTTTTTGACTTTGCCAGCTGTGAAGGGTGCCAGATTGAACTCACTAACTTTGGCGATGTTGCATTTTTAGAATTAATAAATCACATTGATATTGTGGAATTTCGTGAAGCGATGAGTGAAAAGGCAGGCAAGTTAGATATTGCTTTCATAGAAGGCAGTTTCACACGCGAGAGTGATCGGAAGCGATTGGAGGAGATACGTAAGCGATCGGCGATCGTTATTGCTTATGGAGCATGTGCGGCCACTGGTGGAATCAATGCGCTAAAGAATCACCAGCATGATTACCATGAGTGTGTTTATGGCAAAGATGCAAAGGCACCGCATTTGGCATCCAATATTGCCCTACCAATTTCTGCAGCAATAAAAGTTGATTATTCGGTGTATGGATGTCCCATGAGTCGTGATGAATTTATTCGCATTGTCTCGCACCTTTTACATGATAAACAACCAATTATCCCCAATCATCCTGTTTGTATGGAATGTAAATTAAATGAAACCATTTGTCGTTTTCATGATGGTGATCATTGCCTTGGAGTGGTCGCACGTGCGGGATGTGGAGCTCCTTGTCCGAAAGATGGAATCCCTTGTGAAGCGTGTAGAGGATTTGTTTCTACTCCCAATGTTGATTCATTGGTAAAAACGCTGATCAATAAGGGGGGAATGCATTCTTCGCGGGCCTGGAATAAGTCTAGAATGTTTACCAACAATCAAAGAGGTGATGTCAAATGACAGCTAAGAAAAAAAAGAAACTGGTAAAAAAAGAGGCCAAGAAAACAGTAAAAAAGGCCATGAAAAAGGCAGGGGTGAAGAAAAAAAATACCAAGAATGCCGCTAAAAAAGTGATAAAGGTGAAAAAGAAGGCCGCTAAAAAAGTGGTGCCCAAAAAAAAGAAAGTCTCACTACCTAAGAAACAAAATGCCGGAAAAAAACCGGCCTTTAGAAAGGCCAAGGCCGTTGGAACAAGCAAGAAGAGAAATATAAAAGTAGATGTCCATCACCTCACCCGTGTTGAAGGCCATGGGAATATTGTTATCGATGTAAAAAATGGAATAGTAAAAAAATGTCAATGGCAGGTTCCTGAGGCCCCACGTTTTTTTGAGGCGATGGTGCGAGATCGTCATTACTCAGAGGTAGCGCGTATCACAAGTCGCATTTGTGGTATTTGTTCAGTTGGCCATACTTTGGCATCGGTTAAGGCATCAGAGGCCGCACTCGGTATTGATATAACTGAGCAGACGAGAAATTTAAGGAAGCTATTGAAGCACGCAGAAAATTTTGATTCTCATATTTTGCATATATTTTTTCTCGTTGCTCCTGATTTATTGGGGGCGCCTTCCGTATTTCCTCTAGTAGAAAAGCATGGGCCAGTAGTGGCCATGGCGCTGAGGTTAAAACGCTTGGGCCATGAATGGGGTGCATTAATTGGAGGAAGAACTACCCATCCTACCACGGTTGTTCCAGGTGGTTTTACAAAGTTGCCGACGGAGATTGAACTGCGCGAGTTGCGAGCAAAAATTCTTGCACACGAACAAGACTTAGTTACGACCGCTGATTTAGTGTTATCTCTGGCCGGAAAAATTCCTAACTTTAATCGGCCGACGGAGTATATTGCACTTTCTTCAGATGATGACTATGAATTGTACAGTGGAGAAATAAAATCGACATTGTATGATGGCAGTATCGCAACCTATAAGGTGGCCGACTATCGTTCAGTGACAAACGAATATCTCACACCACAGTCTACTGCTAAGTGGACAAAAAATCGCCATGAGAGCTATGCCGCCGGTGCACTGGCACGCTTTAATAATAATTATGACAAACTTCATGAGAAGGCACTTGCTGTTGCCACAAAATTTGGACTTAAGCCTATTTGCACCAACCCGTTTATGAATAGTGTGGCGCAGTTGGTAGAAGTGGTGAATGATGTCTATCAATCAGTAGCACTCATTGATCAAATTTTAAAAGATGGAATCAAGGATGAGCCGCTAGTAAGGCCAACAAAATTTTCTAAGGGAGCTGGAGCGGTAGAAGTACCACGCGGTATTTTGTTTCATGAATATGAGTACGACAAAGATGGAATGTGCATTAGTGGAAACTGTATAATTCCAACGAATCAAAATCATGCCAATATTCAAAAAGATTTTGAGGCCCTGTTACCATTTGTAATGAATCTTAATTATAACAATGACGAAATAAAGCTGGCATTTGAAATGTTAGTGCGAGCTTATGACCCTTGTATTTCTTGTTCTACACATTATCTAGACATTATTATAGAAGAATAGTGCTAGTAGTTATGCAGTTGGAGAGTCTGTCTTATAGCTTTGAGAGTGGCCATTGAAGAAGTATGTTATTGGAGTAGGTAACTACCTAATGTATGATGATAGCGTTGGTATCCGGGTGGCCAATCATTTAGAGAACTGTTTGAACTATCACCGTGCGGGTATTTTTTTTGTGGACCTTTCTAACCGAGTTTTTGATTTAATATCATACTGTGATAATAAGACATCTCACATTGTAATTGTGGACACTGGCCGTTTGGGACTAGATGCTGGTGACTATAAAGTTATTAGACTTGAGCAGGCACGAAGCAGTAAAAAACGACTACCAAAAGTCAGTGTGGATGTGCATTCCACAGATTTATTTAAAGTTTTAGATTTTGCTCGCACTCTCTATAAAGAATTGCCAATTATAGACCTATTGATTATTGAACCCAAAGAGATCAAGTTGGCAGAAGGAATATCGAATGACTTGGCCAGAAAAATTGATGAGTACTCCAAGATTGCGTTGGCCGCATTGGAGAGAGCATAGTTAGCTAAAATTTTGTGGCCAAAACTCTTATTCGCGTTTATCATGTCCATCACCGATATCGATTGGATAACCAAGTACGCGGTCTTAGCTCAGCTGGATAGAGTAGCAGGCTTCGAACCTGTTGGTCGGGGGTTCGAATCCCTCAGGCCGCGCCATTTACAAAATCAGACGCACCAAAAATCATCAAATTCGAACTTGCCACCATCCGACGGATGGTTTGGTTGACCCCTAAATATAAGGGGGCCAAGGGATTTTCTCCCTTGCCCCGAGTAGACTGATCGTTTTGGTCAGGTAGCGCAGCTTGAGTGTCCAAAAAATAAAAAGTTTTGACCCCTTCTGAGGTGAAAATCAGGCAATCAAGCATCCTCCTGAGTAACCTTTTTTGCACAATAGGATTGGCCTTCTTCCATCCACGCTTGAACTTCTCCAAATTATCTTCCAGACAGAGGCGAGCTGCCCTATACCAGTACCATCAAGTTTTGTCACACGATACGAACGAACGTCTTCCAGGTAAAGGTCACCGAATGCCATTGTAGTAATATTCTCAGACTTGGCCTTGTTTATCAGCTTAAGCATTTGTTGTTCATATTCTTCGTTTGAACAAGGAAATGGTAAAACTACTGTCTCTAGTGGAAGATTCAGCATCTCTGCTTGCCTGTTTAATAACTCAATTCTTGTCGAGTGCATGGAAACACGTTCAAATTCACCAGTTACAACAGTAAATAATTTGGTAACTGCATATTTGGGGTGCTTGCTAAGTTCGATCAGCGCAAATGCGCTGTCTTTACCACTGCTCCACGATAGCCAAACGGGAGTCTTCTTAATATCCTCCGCATGCAAGCACTCTGCTGGTATCCAACCAATTTCTCCGTCATTGCGTCTGACATAGCACCAGCCATTATCTTCTTTTAAAACAGCAACTATGTCACCCGAATGAACAGAAACTTCCTTAGCATCGTAATCTTCTTTTAAAATAGCCTCATTGGCATGGACATCCAGTACCGATAAAGAAATCCAACCGGCCAGACCACTTGAATGCTCACACCAGCGCCAATTACTCCATTCTGGTTTTGTCTCTTTTGGTTTGATTATAACATGGTCGCCTTTAGCGGCTTGAATAGCATCAGCATAGATAACATTAGATCTCTTTCATGACTGGCTGCTCCATTCGTAGTTAAAAATCCCACAAATGAGGTTAAAACGAAGGCCGAATCTTTTACGGCGATTTCGGTAGCGCTGACTAACAATTTTGAACTTTTTTATAAA
>Ga0208958_1000125_pt1 | contig 99834 bp, 155 predicted proteins | sample RifOxyB1_FD_184032 | JGI IMG/M metagenome (GOLD analysis project Ga0208958, IMG submission 184032) | Soil microbial communities from Rifle, Colorado - Rifle Oxygen_injection B1 (SPAdes) | ecosystem: Environmental > Terrestrial > Deep subsurface > Rock core/Sediment | place: Rifle, Colorado...
GCAATCTCCCCTCGCGGCAGTAAAAGCCATCCGAGATACTCTCGCCAGAGAGATCTGTAATAACTGCCACCATTGGTTCGCTCCTCATGAGTGGACTGTACCCAAGGAGGAAAAGGGCGGGTGTTATCGTAGAAACAAAGACTATGAACCAGCCAGAGTGTTCTCCACCAATACCTGCCCCAAATTCGAGGTGGCCCAGGGGCGGGTCGACAAACTCCAGGAGATCAATAAATATCTGGAGGAAGTAGACTAATGGGCTGGCAAGAAGTAACTATTCGGCCCTGCCCTAGCGGGTTTGGAGAATGGGAAGTTGCCCCAGACAGGGGGGAGGAATGGGTCGATAAGGATGAACTGCTGCGAGTCATCCGCAGCAACTATCCCGAGGTTATTTGCCTAAACGAAGTAGATTGGGGTAACCCGCCCAAAGGTTGCGAGGATATTCGTGGGCGAATACACAACGAACCTGACGAGGTTTGGTTCAACCCTGACCCTAAAAGTCAGATCTACTTCGGATTGGAGGAGTGGGTCGAGATCTGCCTCGATTGTGGCAGCGGTTGGATTGAGGAGGACCATGGTCCTCATATGTTCTTCTATAACACAGAAGAAAAGGGCGTCCTATAAATGGCCAAGTTCACGGTATTCTGCTGCTGCGCTTGCGGGCTGCAGTGGTCAGGTCCTGATGGAGAAGATGCAAGAGACTGGGCCATCGCCAAATATTTAGAAGGGAGATAACCCATGACCATCTATGATAAAATGGCCGCCCTAACGGGCGAGCCTGCTCCTAACTTTGACCCCAAGACGGGGTGTCATTATGGGGTTATTAGCCAAAATCGGCTAAACCCCTATGCTCTAGAAGAGATCTACCAGAACGGGGTGGACACCCACTACCTCGCCGCCCTGGAAGATTTCAAGGCGGCCGTAGAGGATGCCCTTCCTCACGGAGAGGGCGAGGTCAAACGCGTAGTGGGCGAGTGCCTCTTTGACAGGCGGAATACCACAGCCGCCATCGAGGGGTTCTTCCTACTCCGACGGGATCGCTCAGAGGAAGAGGACGAAGAAGAACTCATCGACCTCATGGAGGTGCTGGCTGATGAGTTCGGCCAGCAGTGGGAGAGCGACGGTGACGGCGGCGGCTACCGCTATGAGGCGGAAGGCTACGTCATCACGACGGATAGTCACGGCGACCTATTCGTCATCCGCTCTCCATACTTTACGCTGACGAGGGAATGCTCTCCTTGCGCCCCTAACGCCGGGCACCTGGAGAATACTGAGGGCGGGTACCTCAAGACCTACTGCCTTGATGCGGGATGGTTTGAAAAAGAACAGGCCCCTTACTCTATCTACTCAGTGGAGACAGGAAGGCGGATCTCACTAAATGAGCCTGACGATAATGACTAGAGAAGAAGTCATTAACGAGGTCTGTGAGATCGTGGCCCTCGTCTACCGCAGTACCGGAGATTACACCTATGCCTGCGATGGTTTTTGCTCAGCCTGCGAGAAAAAACAAGGCCCGCTGTGGAGCTATCGCAATGACGGTAGTGCGCTGACGTTTATTCGTCAGGCTGTGCTAGAAAAACTTCAACAAAACGGCATCAAGGTCCACCCCGACTTCGACCCCAGAACGGGGCGTTTACAGTAAGTCAGCATTAGCTCATGAGCCCAGTGTCTGTTTACCAAATACTGGAGAGGAAATAAAATGATAGGCGTAATAATCAAGCGAGGGGAGCACGAGCGCAGGTTCGACTTCCCCATGAACGAGACACACCACCAGCAGGTGGTATCAGCCCTTTTAGAGGGTTACAAAATCCTCCGCTTCGAGGAGAGCTGGGGCCTAGACTGGAACCCAGAAGGGGGCATTGAACTGGGCCTCCCACCGGAACCCGAGAGTATTGATCTCTACGATAAATTCTCTAGGTTGAGCAATGAGGACCAGCTTCTGGCCTGGGCCGTCTTCAAGTACTCAACCTGGTTCTTCGAGGAGATCGTGGATGATCCTGGAGCCCGAGGGGAGATGTTCCTCGATGACCCCGAGGTTTATTTCCTCCAAAATCTACGGGACACCTTCAATGAGAAGACCGTAGATCATATGCTTCCCTATTTCGACCTTACCACATATGCCCAACACACCCTTGCCAATACTAATGACTGGTGTGAGATCACGAAGCTCAGATATGGCAAGGGTGGCCCTGGGCAGGGTTACGTGAAGGTGCACTAATGAGAGTCTATTATTCTAGCTGGGGTTGTAGCCGACCCTGGCGTGACAAGATGAGAGATAGTTACGTTCTCGTTTCCGACTTTCGCCCAGGAGATGTTGCTGGGAAAATAGCCGGCAGCCTAGAGCGGCAGACAAAGCTTACCTGCTGTGCTGGGCCAAAGGCGGAGCACATTACAGTGACCAGAGGTGGCAAGACCACGGCCTACTGCTACTCCATCACGCTGGGATCACCCTGCCCAGGCGGGGGATATATCCCTCGAACCCAGATATGGTTTGATTTCCAGCCACCCTTCAAGGAGGACAAGTAATGAGTCTAAATATTTATATTAGTACAATGCAGGAGACGGAGACCTGCTCCGCCAGCATTGTGCGCAACCTGAGCAAAAAGGCCTGCAAGGCTAAAGTTTATGAGACTGTTTGGCGGCCCGAGGTGTGCGTTATGGCTGCCGGCCAGTTAATAGAGCCACTCCGAAGAGCCCTACAGACACTTAGAGCCAGCGGATGGGATAACTACTACGTGGCGCTGATGAGTCTTGCGGAGTCTTACCTTGCCGCCTGTGAGAAGAACCCAAACGTCAAGATTGAAGTAAGCCAATGAGTCAACCTTATAACCGAGACCTAGCCCTCTTCATTACCAATCTCAGAGACCACCTAGAAAAATGGGAGAGGCGGGTAGCAGCTGAGGACGGGTTAAGCGCGGAAGGCACGATTTACTGGCTAGTAGATGACCTGGTTGACTTCTGCGATGATCAGCTGAGTGGTAGCCTTGGCCTTGGAGTCTCACAGGAGGATGAATAGATGAGCAATATTAGCTGCCCCAGTTGCGGGAAAAAGATCTACAGCATGGGCCCGGCCTACTACTGTAATGCCTGTGACAGATACACTACAGACCTCACAATACCTATCTCTGGCGCCTTGCTCAGAGTTCTTTCGGGCTACTGGGAAGGACAGGGTGACCCACTCTACGCCGTCTGCTCTCGAGCCGTAGCAGACGGGGCCAACATGGATCGGCCTGGTTCCTGTGGTAACGCACATAACGTTATCGAAGAAGAGTTGGGCCGAGTATTTGAGGCTGTCCACATGTGGCTGATAGATAGCCAAAACGAGAAATAACCCATGACCCGCTGTAATAATTGCGTCAAGATCGGTATTGCCCCTTGGACCGGACATAGCTGGTGCTGTGACGCACACTATGACCCGAAAGATTACCAACAAGAAAACTGTGGGTTTTCCGACTGTGCCGCTTGTCAAATCTGTGGGCCTGAGTGCGGCGGCCCATACGACCGCATCTACGTCAACGTATACCTAGTAGACAGATACTTTGGCGGGCCCGAAGAAGGCGGCTGGTGGTATAACGCTGGAGTACCTATCGAGAGCCTAGTTGTGGGCTCCCTCAAGGAAGCCCAGGTAAAAAGAGAAGAGCTCGAACAAGGGTGCTACTCCAATGAAGGACGCCAGGGCATTTATGAGATGAACTCCAAAGGTATATTTGAAGTAAGTATCGAAACGCAATTCGCCAGAGAATACCCAGAGGAAAGGCCAAGATATGAATAATAATCTTATTGACTTGACTCGGCGCTGTGCCAAGGCGGCAGATAGCCCACGTATAAAGAAGGGCCCGTGTAACCGTTGGGGTCATATATGCGGCACGGTCCCGGAGCTTGATGAACAGGCCGAGTCAGGCCTACGTGAAAACGCCATCCTTGTCCAGTGGTGGCACCGCGCCAACGTGGCTGTTTTTGAGGCGTGGGGGTTACTCCATGACTGCAGACGGCGTGAAAGCCTTGTTGTGGAGTACAAAGTGTATGCTGTTGGCGATCGAGAATATCACACCCATCGTGGGGCTAAGTGGAGCGCTACACGCCGAGGGCTTGGGGAAACGGTGGTAGAGGTGCTGCGAACAGACCACGCTGCTACTGAGCGAGCCCGGCAGGAGCGAGATCAATACATGCGGGACATCATGGTTTATGTTCTAGCGGCAGGTGATCTATACTCCGCCCTCGCTGACTGGTATGGCATCAGCAGCAAGCAAACCATCTGCACTACCCAAGATGGCTATGTGCTTGCTCAGGGATTAGCATGGTATTTCGGTGGTTTTATTGACTTCGGGACTGTTCCTAGAAAAGTAGCGGAAGCGTGGGTCAACGGTGCCTCAGTAGAAGAGGCCAAGCAACTTTGGGGTAACAGATGAATAACTGGAAACAAAATGGGCAGCAATGCTGGCCGAGTTTTAGCATACGACGGCTGACTCTGGATCAAACCGAATGCCATCAAGAAATCAAAGTCTATATTGAGACCACCGAAGTCGTGTTAGAATATACCAAACGATCACGCTCGGACATTATTCAAGTCCTCATGACCGGCGTTCGAGGAGAAGATAGCCACCTCGTCTCAATGGCTTTCATGAAGCGCCTAATTGCACTGGGCGTTGATATTACCGACGCTGACCAGATCTGGGTCAGTCAGGATATTGAGCCAGAGAAATAACCTCATGCGGCTCATCCTTACTGGTCGTATTGTGGTGGCCTTTAATAAAGTCATATTCGACCACCCTAAACTTGACCCCGACCAAACCGTTGGCGACTTGATGATTTGTGCAGAAGAGAACGGGGCCTATTTCTGGGAAGACCTGAACCTTACGGGGGAGGCCACGCCTAACCTCACGCAAAAAGAACTGGACGCCCTGGTGTCGTTCTTAGATGCGGTCCTACAAATAAGAGGTGAAAAATGAACAGCGCCCACTTCGATGCCGTTACGTATGACGGCTCGGTCTATTGTTGCAAGTGTCTAGAATCTGCCACCGAGGGTGTGTACCCCATCTTTGCAGACAGCGAATGGGACAGTTACCCAGTGTGCGACATCTGTGGTCAGGTACATGATTACGTAAAGCTCACAGAATATGGGCAGCGGATCATGCAGGATCGCTTTCGTAACATCCGAGTCACCGTTCTAACCTACGAGGAGCTGGCCCACAAACCCTATGCTCTACTTAACACTATGGGCTGGGCCCTCAGCCGGCAGATTCAGGCTCTGGAAAAATACGAGCAGCTCATAGAGAGCGTGCTCAACGAAAAGGAGAAGGATCGATGAGTATTTATTTAGTAGAGTTGGAGAAGCCTGTTCGACTTGGGCGCGAGGATCTTCACAGGGAAATCGCCAACGCGCTTTATGTGCAGCAGCTGGTTCAGGAATATATCTCTCTCCTTGAAGAGGAGCTGGAGTATCTCAATGAGCGCCCCGAGGAGGATGACTCTATACGCCACGACAATGAAGGCGTGAGGAGAAACTCATGAATAAGATCAAAATATTTGCCAGCTGCCTCGGTTGCTATAACGCTGGGAGGCTTACCGGCAGATGGTTAGATCTACCAACCGAAAGCCCAATAAGCGAGGCTGTGACTAAGATCATGGCAGAGATTGACCACGAGCCAGGTTGCTCTAAAGAGGAGTGGTTCGTCTCAGACAGCGAGGGGCCGGTAAAGGTGCCGGAATATTGCTCGCCCTATGAGCTTCGGGCCCTTGACGATCTGGCCCAGCTGATGGAGGACGATGAAGAAGCGGCCCACAAGGTTATTTACCTTTATAAACAGTATGGAGAACAGGACTTGAGAAAGGCCCTTGATGAGGGCCTTGACCGAGTAGAGTATCGCCCAGGCCAGACTCTTAAGGAGTTGGCCGAAGAGATACTTAAGGAGCGGGTAGATACTCTTCGTAGCTTCCTCAAGCAGCACGCATATGGGCGCGAGCTTGAAGCCTATTCTGAGCTACTTGCCGACCTTGAAAGCCGCTACGACGTAGACGGGTTGGCGCACGACCTGGACCTCGAGGGATACGATGAGCAGCCCGACGGTGTGTATTATTCCTACTAGAAAGGTGTACGATGGCTTTTAGTCGGAACAACCTGCAGCAGATAATCAGTAGGCCAACTGATATAACCGACGCCGCCTACTGGATGGTGCAGCTAGCGAAAGACTGCCTAAGCTTGATGGACCAGCTGAGCCAAGCCAACGATAAGATCATAGATCTGGGGCGCGAATTATCTGAGCTTCGTTACCGGCGGGACAATAACCCGTAAGGCTGCCCGATGCCCACTTGCAGTTTTTGCGCGGACGATGCCCTTGGGAGAATTATGCTCCCGGCTGACCCCCCTGAACAGCCTAACGATATAACCAAATACGTCTGCGAGGCTTGCTGGACAATATTAAGGTCGGGTTTTTCTGACCGGGCACGGTTTACAATTCTTTCTCAAGCCCGCAGATATAGCCAAAAGAACCGACGAGTACTCGATTATGAGCAGGACGACGAATATCTCGCCTATATTTTCAATGGAGAGACACAGGTTGGACCAAAACGTCTTCCTGGTTTTATGCTAGAGCTGGAAATAGAGACTGACGAGAGCTACATTCGGCTTCTAGTAAAAGACACTAGCCTAGCTGTAGTACAGGCTGAGTTCTGGCAAAGGGCCGCTGATTCGCCTCGGCCAGAAGAAGATGATGTTGCCTGGCTTCTTTACGGGATTGACCTTCCAAGGAAATAACCATGAAAAAACCCATAGAAAACACAACGAACCCCACAGTTACACGCCGAGGTATCCTTAATATGCAAGTCTGTGTGCCTTCTAGTTGGAATAATGATCGGATCACTCAATTTGCTAACGCAAACAATCCCTGCGGTACAAGGGCCGGTTGGTTTATTCGTAAAAAAGGTAGCCCCTATTTAAGTGGAGACCCAGAGCGTTGCCCCTGTGAAAGTAGAGCCAACTTCGTTCACGTTATGCTGGACGCCTAGGAAGTAAACATGAGAACTACTCAGTACATTATCTATCGTAAGGGACAGAGCAACAGCTTCAACTCTTTGGGGGCGATTGGAACCGTCACCGCCCCCAAAGAGGCCGATGCCGTGGCAATTGCCGAGTACCGCTTTGACTGCTATAACGGCCAGTATCTAGAGGCTAGACCCTGGAGTCACTGTGGCGTTCGAGATCAGGAAACCGCGCTTAAGGGCAATGACCTTCTTATGGTTGCCATTGACCAGGACATCGGGCGGCTTCGAGAACTTGATAACGGCAGCCTCGCACGTCAAGAGGTTAAGAATCTTGCGGCAAAGATAGCCAGTAAGGTGGCCTACCTTGCTGAACTTGTAACCGAGTACAGACGATAAGAGTGGTGACACCTGATGACTTTCGACGAGCCATGGGAAGGCTCCCAGATAACGACGAAATGGCTCGCTGCAATTGTCCCCGTCAGGGCCAGCGCCTTCATGAGAGGTGCGGCTGGTGCATAGCCTGTGGCCGTCCAAGCTGGGAATGTCGATGCAAGAAGACACCCGACCCCAAGAACATAATCGTTCCTATTCTAAATAAACCAGACGAAGAAGAATGGCTACTTGACTAGTGGAGGAAAGAAGCGATGCCTGTCATAATCGATAAACAATTAGCGTTAGTGTGGAAGCGCGTGGAACGGCCTGCCAAAGGACGTGAACGAGAACTCATCCTCTCGGCGCACAATAATTGTGCCTTGTCCTATCTAGCGCGAAGCGACGATAGAGAGATCGCCCTAGAGATGTATTGTTCAGGCCCCGACAAGCAGAATGAAGCGCGGATTGCTATAAAACGGGCAGCTAGTCATAGCTGTGACGCGCTATACCGTTTCTACCAGTTGACTGAGACATTTGTCCAGCCAGAGCCAGAGGATAAGGCCTGGCTATTTGATTTCTACAGAGAACGAGAATGACCCTCGTTTATCTCTTTCACACTGGCCGGGCCTGGATGGTTTTTCTCCCCAACGGCCAGCAAGCTAAGGTGTGGTGGAGACAAAGCCAAAATATCAATTGGCGCCCGCAAGCTGGCTATTATTCAGCGCATAAAAAGTGGGATGGCTCCTTTATGATCGATACCCCATGGACGCCACTACCTCCCATGAAGGCGCCAAATACTCAGCCCACAAACAACCAGCAGCCTAAAGGCCTGGTCAATAAAGTCTTGGGTATACTCGGACTCCAGAAAAGAACAAAGAAAGATAACGGCAATGACTAAGCAACAATGGGAGAACTTTAAAGTTCTCCGAAACACTCTTAGAACCGCCGGATATAAGGTCACTCAGATTAATGCTAGCGATAAAGGTTGGCGCGGACCGGCCGGCGCAAAGGCATATAAGGTCGTGGGGGACAAAATTATTGGAATCATTTGGCAAGACAGCAGCAAACAATACCGTCTGTGTGTGGATAACAGGCAGTGCTTCAACAAGTGGTCCCAAGCACCCCTCCGAATTTATCTTGATGCCATCTTATTCTCAGGGGCTATGCCTGGCTTTCTCATAACTGACCTAGCCTTTCTAAGTTCAGAGAAAGGATATGAATACTCAAATGAGTTTCAGTTCCTGGACAACCGAGAGCAAATGCTAACCTACCGAGCGCTTAAGCGAGAGCATATACTACACCTGTGGCTGGAGTAAGCCAATGTATATTATGACCAAAAATAAAATAGGTCAGACCATAGCCAGTATTTACCAGCGTGACAAAGCGCAGTTAGATAAGGTCATACGAATTTTGGGAGTATACTTTAGGGGGTGTAAGATAGTAGTTGAGTCAAGTAAAAAGACAGAGCTGGTTCTGCAGTAGGTGTGGGGCTAGTGGGATACTCACCTACCGACCAGAGGATAAGTACTTTAGTGTCCTCGCCAAATTAATAAGCCAACACCTACAACAGAGCCCTCATTGCTCTTGCTCTAAACTCCGCATTATAGCTATAAAGGACTGATGTCATGAGATTCCCCAAGATCAGAAGTCTACTCAGTAGACTAGGAGGAAAAATGCGCCCGTGGGTGGTTCTCTACCAGACGCACTGGACTGGCCCAGCCAGAAAGGTATTTCAGCTAACCAAAGATGAATACTCAACCTATCGAGAAGCTGAGGCTGAAGCGGTCAAGCAAAATACTTTTTTCATAGAGCATCAGGAAGGCTACGCCTACCGCTGTATCCCCGCCAAGAAAGGCGAGAGCTGGGATGAGGCTCTTGAGAAAATGTACTCCGAGCGTAGCAGCACAAAGAGGGCGAGCAAATAAATGTACCAATCAATTAGCATGCCGACGCTGATACACCTCCTCTACCACTGGAAGGAGAAAAAGATAATCTCCAAGGACCATCAATATAACACCGTTCCAAAGGCTGCAGCCATGCTTCTCAACAGCCTTTATTTTTCTGGCAGTGTTGGGCCTTTGGTGTCTGTGCAGCACGACGGTGATCCCGATGAGGTTATCGTCGGAGGCTGGCAGATTGAGGTATTAAGGCGCACGCTCATCCCATGTAGGCGAAACAACGACTGGATCCCCTGTTACTTTCATATCCCCGACGAGTCCTGGATACCTAAACACTTCTCCGTCAGGCAGGGAAAGTGGGGTGCACCAACATCTATACTTGAGGATACGACAAGGTTCTTAACGTGGACCACCGGATGGCGCTCGCAGTATCATACAAAAGTACTCTCAATTCTTGCAACCAGCCTCTTCAACACACCCATCTCTGTCCAAAAACTTACACCTCTGCCCCAAGAAATATTACATCTCCCCAAGTTGATCGGTCGGATACAGAGTATTCACCGTGGGCTTAAAACTATTGAGGGAGGAAAGAGATGAGAAAAATAAACCACCGATACCCCCGGAGGTTCATCAACCTGGTGCAACAAATACTCCAGAGTACCCTTGGCGAGGAAACAGACCTATGTGACCTGCTTCTGGATCCAGATACTCAACGCACGCTCACCCTCTGCTACGCCACGGAGATTACCTGGAAGTGCCCAGCTTGCGGCGAGCTCTCTGACAAGCGCGTCAAGAGTAACCGGCCAGGTTTTTGTCTCCTTGAGGTAGAGCGTTTGGGGCCCCAACTGTGCATTAAATGTGAATGCCCAGTACCCATGACACCTATCACAGGAGAAGAGTTAATGGTTATTAACGCCAGAAAAATAACCGAAGATTATGCTGAGTACGACCGGCAGCTAGCAGCAGATAGCCACCGACCCTACATCATACAGTATCGGAGGAAGCGATGAAAGATTATTTTATACGCTGGCTCAAGGCCAACGAATATAATTTCAGCTGGACCACACGAACGAGTGTTGATGCTTTTAACTGGCTCAGCCATAAAACCAACCTGACGCTCCGCATTCACTATCGAGATAAGGATGATAAAGAAACTACCCGCTGTCTACGAGGGCCCAAGATAGTTATACGCGGTGGCAAAACTGTCCCAGCCTGGCGGTTACTTGGGCAAGATGATCTGCGGGACAAGGAATGGCGGATGTTTATCCCTTCCACCATTATTACCGGGTGGTAAGAGATGCTATGGGTGGCTACTGCTGTATTGGGCTAGATAACCCCAAGACTAACGCCAACGTCGGTGCCATTCTCAGGGCAGCTGGGATATTTGGGGCAGCCATGGTTGCCGTTCGAGGGCAGCGATATAAAGGCGCGGGCACGGACACCATGAAGCATCATCGTCAGTTACCGCTGATCCAGGTTGACGACCTTCATATGGCTATCCCATATGACTGCATACCTGTGGCAGTAGACCTTATTGATGGCGCCCAGTCATTGCCGGCGTACATCCACCCTCAACGGGCCTTCTATATCTTTGGGGCTGAGGATGCTACCTTAGGCGCACGGATATTATCCTGGTGCCGAGACATTATCTATATCCCCACGAAAGGCTGCCTCAACCTGGCAGCTTGTGTTAACGTTGTTCTATATGATCGTATGATAAAAGAGGTAACAGCTGTATGATCTCAATGAATGAATCAGGTTTTATGCTATTTCCCTCCAATGGCGTCCAAATATGCATAAGCCGTGAGAAAGAACGATATCGAATGCTAAATTCTGTCTGTATTCCTGACTCTGTGTCAGTGCAAATCTACGCTGGCTCGAATCGCGTTTCAATAATTAACGAGGTAGTTCAGAGTGAGCCTGGGCTTATCTTCCCAGGGCAACTTAACCTAGGTGGTGATGAACCATTTATCGCCAACGTGAGTTCAGACCAATTGGTGGCTTTAATTAGCCTCTGCCGAAAGATCAGACAGCATGAGACACCCTATTCAACCCCTAGAAAAAGATACTCACGGCGTACTCCGCTTCAAGCGTAACGAGGTAGTCTGTTACCTCCTAGACAACGGGCCCTTTGATCTCAACCAACTAGCCATGATGGTCTTCTCCCAGGAGGACCGCGAACAGTTCGCTCAGCTCATTGGCTACAGCCTCTCCGGCTTCAACGACCTGCTGCCATACGTCAGCGATGAGACGAAACTCATGATTCAAGGAATACTCCAAGGACAAACTGCACACGAAGCTCAACTCAACTGCTATCGAGGCGAGCTCAATAGTTTGCGCCGACCCCTTAGGCAGCTTTGTTACGCTCTCTTCGGGACTGACCCCGACCAGGAAGCTGATGACGGACCCTATGACAACGAGGGCTAAATATGGACCGAATATTAAATCAAATGTTAGCCGAGCCAAGCCCAGCACTGGGTAGACCCACCAAACACACGGTAAGCCTGATTGCTATCATCATAGCTCAGGCTCTGATGCTCGACTTTCTCGCTCACCCTAACTGGAAAGGCCCGGCCTTTACCTAGGAGAAATTCCCTGATATGGCCGCCCGACGTGCTAGATGTGATCTCTATCAGCACTTTGATGACTGGGATGAACTCAGCGTCACCCAGCAAGAGCGGTATGAAGGGCAGGCCATGGACGAAACTAGAGCGGCAGCTCAAATCCTAATCAACACGCACGAACTAAAAGGACAATAACCGACGGACCTTAGCCTTATCAAGCGGGTACAGAAGGTACCAGCCCGTAAGCGATTGGACAGCCCCCTGTCTGCTCTGAGAGTAAACTCAAAGACGTTGCTGGGCTTTGACCTGACGAGTATCTGTCCTAACCGGCACACCTGCCTTTATTGCTACGCTCAACAACCCATGATTAACGGCGTGGCGAAAAGGGCACGCAAGGAGGTAAGTCATACTTATTACGAACCAGGGTTTTTACGAAAACACCGAAACCTCAAAGTGATCCAGCGGGTGCTGAAGTTCGGCCTACGCGGAAACATTTCCTCTGACTTCCCCTCGCCTCACCCCGCAAAGGATCTATTCGCTGTGAGGCAACTTCGATCCTTCCTTGATGACTGCGCCGAGGTAGGTATGACGACTAAGTTCCACACACGTCTATTAGAGTGGGTGCCTATTTTACTTGACTACGAACACGTCAGAGTGGTCTTGCCAGTGGATGACTTCTGTGGCATCGACCCAAGTATGGCTCTTGAGCTGCGAGAAACCTATCCTCACCGGGTGCGCGTTCGAGCCATGATTCATAATGAAGCGGCCCTGGAAAGATACATCTGGGCCGATGTGATTACCCCCTTCCATGTGCCACAAGGTGGTATGACAGGGTGGATGAGGGAGAATGGTTTTCAGATCATGAGCCACAGAACAAACGCCTTCAAGCGCATCAGCGAGGCCTACCCCACGAAGGTCTGCTGTCAGACTCACGGCTGCGAGACCTGCCAGGTTGGTTGTGGTTTCGGGAGTTAGTATGAAAATTGAATTAAACGGAAAAGAATACAACATTGAACCCTGCGCTAACCTCCGGGAGGCTAACCTCCAAGGGGCTAACCTCCAAGGGGCTAACCTCCAAAGGGCTGACCTCCAAAATGCTAACCTCCAAGGGGCTGACCTCCAAAGGGCTGACCTCCAAAGGGCTGACCTCCAAAGGGCTAACCTCCAAGGGGCTAACCTCCATGGGACTAACCTCCAAAGGGCTGACCTCCAAAATGCTAACCTTCTGAGGACTTGTTTAGATCCTTCTATCAAGCCTAACGGCTTGATAGAAGGGTTTGAACAGGAAGGAGAATATGTTTATGGCTACCGTACACAAAACTCTCCTGTGGTAGATTCAGGCTTTCAACAATATGAAGTTGGAAAGAGTTACGTGGCCCCGATTTTCAGTACCTCCAACACGGCCTGTCATCCGGGGTTATATTTATACTCTAATATTAAATATGTTAAATATAACTACCCTGATCATAAAATAATAAAGGTGAAAGCTTTAGCGCGAGAAATCCATAAAACTAATGAAAAATGGAGATGTAAAAGTTTTAAAGTAGTAGCAGTGATTAACGAGGAACAAATACAATAATAGCCACATGATTTCAATGTGGTTGTCCAGTTCCAGAGAACAACTAAACTATGTTGGCCTCAACGACGACTCTGACATTAAAGTGCCGTTCCCACGAGGCTTAGGAGAATAAAGATGAACAGACGACGGTTCCTCCAAGCTTTAGGGCTCGCGCCCTTGGCAAGTGTACTTTCCGTTCCAGGCGAAACTAGCCAAATTTTAGAGCGTCCCACGCAGCTTCGGCACACTTATTTTTATGAGCAGGATCTCTTTCTCAGGGGCCCAATCAATATGGACTATAACACGGGCTATACTGATATCCAGTACTGCAGAATTGATGGTGTGCCCTACGAACCTGAGCTTCATGCCAGCTGGCCTCATCTCCTTCAACCTGGAGATAATCAATTAATAATAGTCTCCGGCTGCAACATCACTCTGGCTATACCCAAAGGCGGCTCATTTATTGTCTGCCTTAATCCCTCAACTAGAGGGTGGATCCGCAATAACCATTTCCATAGTTTAGTTCAAAACTCTAATGCAGCCATGACACTTGGACGCCCAAATCGACGGGCAGAGAAACCTCTTCTCTAACCTCCAGGCATTAACCATAGATCCCCCAACAAGGTATATGAAGATGATAAATAGTCCATTGGTAGGCAAGATAATCATAGGCATGAAGATAGCCAGTGACAAAATGGCAGTTAAGTTTGAGACCACTGAGGGCGAAATTATTGCCAGGGCAGACGCGGACTGCTGCTCTCACACCTGGATAGAACATATTGAGCTGCCCGCTATGGGCTTCCCAGCCAAAGTAGTAAACATTGAGAGTCTCGGCATTGAAGACGTTACCCCAGAAGACGATGACTGCGGTTGCACCCTCGCCTACATCTGCAAGATTACCACGAACCGAGGAGAGCTCATACTCGACTACCGCAACGAATCTAATGGTTATTATGGTGGTAATCTAGTTTGGCCTGACGATACCGGCTTCTATGGTGGCGTTTCAGGCCAAAATATATCCAATGAAGATTGGGTAGAAGTTAACGAGTAAGGAGAGCAAGATGGAGTTCGTTACGTATAAACGACGGTGCCGTCAGTGCCGAGAGAAGTGGCAGGTCACGCTACCCGAAGACGCTATTAGAGGAGCTATCAATGGCAAGATACATTGCCCATGGTGCGGCACTGGTCATACAATAAACCCGCTCCCAGCGTCACCAATAGTAGCTGTAAACCTTATGTCAACACGGTATATGACTGAAGAGGTAATAACAAGCACCCTCAAAAAACTTAATGCTGGACTAATCCCCATCAGGGCTAGCGACGTGAAGCTGGGGCTAACGCCTGCGAAGCGGAAATAATGACAGTACAACAGGCCGAAGTATTGGCCGCCCAAGATCCAAACCACGACTGGCGTATTCACCTTATTGCCCCACTAAGCGAATGTCACTACCAGCGCCAAGGTAAAGAACTCTGGGTACTCTACAAAAAGGACAAGGGTTCGCATAACACTAGCGTGTAAGTCCACAAGGAGATAACATGTCCTTTGATGATTTTCTTGACAGTCTTAATGGCCCGCAGATACTTCACACAAATCTATCGGTCACTGAGGTCAGGTTCTACTACATGCACGGCAACCACACCTTTACTAGACTCAAGGGCAATACCCTTGATGAAATCCTAGTACATGCTGACAAGGTGGTTACTGTAGATCCTGGTGGCATGCTTTGCCAACCTATCCTAATGCATAAAGACATTGAAGTCCGCCGAATTGGGGTTAATATCCACCACCTTTCATATGAGCCTGAGGGGTGGGAGCAAGAGAAAATTAGATGGCGCGAGGCTGCTGAGAAAGACCATGACCTCATATATTTTATGCAAACAGGTGGAAGCTGGGCGCGATGGAATACTTTCCACTCCTTAGACGCGCTACTCTACCTGCTGCACGAGCTCAGTGACGAAGAATTAGAAATAGAAGTTATTCGACGAAACGGGCTACCCATAGGAACTGCAGGTGCGCCGGTCGATCTACTGCGCTCACAGATTATTGGCTGGGCTGCCCACCAGAAACTCATGAGAACGCCAAGAACTATCAGCTGGCCCATCAAACAGAAGGAACAATAGTTATGTGTGGATACTCAGACGCTCAGGTAAACGGACTCTCATTGGATTTTTATCTGGGAGCCCATGGTGCCTACTTCAGGATAGATTTAAAAGACGAGACGCTCTACTACGGGGACACAGTTGAGGGGGGACAAGGAAGGGATGAAGAACGCAGAAACCGTAAGGAAATGACCACTATCCTCAACGACAATCTCACCAGGGAGCAGCTAGTGGAAGTCATTCTCCAGTTCGTGGACCACGGAACTGAGGGGTGATACTACACGGAGCTCAGCTAGCAAAGCAAAGGTTAACAAAAATGAAAAAATGGCACCCCGAACAAGAGGACGACGAGATTTATATGGGCAACGGAGTACCTGGAACGCCCTGCTGTGGCTGGAAAACTAAACGATTTGGCTCTTACCCTTTTGATTGCAATGGAAAAGCCATCTATCCTAACTACGGGCTATACCCCATATTCGTCAAGCGAGATGAAATAGAGGCAGAAATTACTCGGCGCAAAGAAAACAAAGGTGTACTTGACACTGACTACCTTCAAGAAATGCTGGACGAGGGAAATTCATGGGCGACTCAACGTTAACTCTTATAGAGTGGTGCCTAAAACAAGGCTGGAGTTTTTCCTACAACGCCAAGGCGCTCTCTGAGATAGAGGCACAGGACAAGGAAAATAAACACCCAGACTTCAACACCTACTATCGACTTCATGCCGGTAAGTGGGCGGTAACGAACTGGAACCTAACAGAGTCGGGTGCTTTTTGCGCAGATACTCTAAGTGAGGCCATCAAAAGGATGCTCGCCTACTGGGATAAAATAGTAGTCACCCCTAGCCGGGCCAGAGAAATACGCCGCCACAAGGCACACTTCATGAATATCCTCCGGGGCAGTAGGGAGCAGCATGAAATTTGAAACGGGCGATGTACTCAAAGTACCCACCACATTGGATGGGTATGTATGGAAAATAGCGCTATCAGTAACAAAGACTATGATCGCTAAACCAGACGGAGTAGATCAGAATACCCCAGGCCTTTATCTATTTTATGGCATGTGGAGCGGGAATAACCCGCTGAGCACCCACAGTTACTGTAAAATGGAAGACCTCCCTCAAGTAGGTCAGGCCTTCCGGTTTCTCGGCAATATCAAAAAAGACGCCCGATTTCACCGTGCCTTTATGCGCCATGAATATCGCCCTCAACCCAAGGCGCCTAAGTCCACGCTCTATCAATATGTGGTATATCGAATCGCTGACCCAAGCCAAGCAGGCCATGATAGCAACATTACGCTAGGGCCTATTGGTACCGTACTCTGCCGCAATAGAGAAAATGCTCTGATAGAAACTGGCCAGACATTTCCCTATAAACACGGCACCAGACTACTTATAAAGCGCGCCTGGCAGGTTCCACAGGAAGCGCTAAATAGGGCGAAACGCTGCGATATATCAAGGCTGGCTAACTTTGTGGAGCAACATGATATATCGCAGGTAACGAGAGGTGCGATGAGTTTATTCGCCAAGAACTCACCGCCGCCGGAGTAAAAGTTAAAGTGGCCCCACGCAGTAAGTATGAGGTCCACTATACTCTGACTGGACAACTCGGGCCCTACTCCTTCGAGAGGGCCTGGTACTACTGGATAATCCATGGACTTGTTCCCCTCTTCGTGGCTGAGGAAATGTACCGTAACCCGATAGGGCGGTATGACGTGCGAGCAAGAGGACATTGCGGGTGCCCCCCACTTGACACAGAAGCTGACACAATAAAGGGTGCGCGTTATGTCCTCTCCTATCACATCGATAGCCAAGAAGGCCTAAACCTCTTCTGTGAAACCATCCGCCGCTATGGGCTAGACCACGGAATGGATCCTAAATGTTATGTCCAAGGTCTCCTCCAGCGTGTCATTGAGCTAGAGCAACACTTGCCCAACAAAAATAAACTCCAAGCTCAAGATCTTGAGCACATCAAAGCCACCGTCGCATGCTATTACCAGTACACCCAGGCTAAGATCCCCTACGGTGACCCCAGAAGAGATTGGGCCTCAAGACTTTTAAACCTCGCTTATTACAGCGCTCGGGATCTAAATAATGACCACGACCTTGACTGGTGTCCCCCTGCCCATATGCATGAAAGGATCCCATGAATAAACGACAGGCTCTGGTCATCAAGGGTCAGGTTATAGAAATAAGAGAAGACCCCCTTGAGGGTGTACATAAAATAATACTTGATGATGGCCACCAGACTCTCACCTTCCGCACCATCCGGCCCTATATGTTAGGTGACAAGCTTGTTCTCAAGGGGCAGGCTCTTCCCGACAGCATCCAGTATAAAATACCAGAGACCCGCCTCACTGAGGTTGTGGTACATGGATGGAGAAAGTGTTCATGAAGTTTACTATTGATATCCCAATCCGATTTATCTGGCCCGACCCTCGAGAACAGCCACCCACATACCTCCTCTACCTGGGGACACGGGTACTCTCCTGCCCAGCACCCCTTCGGACCATCAAGCAAATCTACGATCTGCTGCGCCAGCTCCGCAACGACCTATCCCACAACCTCGGCCAGGCTGAACGTAGGCTCAACAAGCGCATTGATGAGTTCAGCAATAATCTCCCCTCCAAAAACCTAAAAAGTCTTTTGGACGAATTGACCGCCAAAGTAGAGGAGGCTAGGCGTATTCCCATCAGCTACAAGGCATTATTTGGATCAAACGACAGCGACGCCATGATGCGGAAGATCCACAAGATCGATAACCTCGAGGCTCGGATAGCTGGGCTGGAAAAACTGGCACACCTGTAGTTGGACACTATACTTGCCATTCTGGGGTATCTTCTGCTTGCCCTGGTAGCTATCGGAGTTCTCGTAATTTTTATTGGGCTGGAGCAATATGATCAGGCCCAAGTAAATTACCTCAACTATCTGATAGACGCGAAAGACGCTGAGGTTCAGCGGCGAAGAGAACACCGGGCCAAGCGTGAACAACTAAAAGATTCCCTTGCTATTAACCCAAAGTGTATACTCGACCCTTTCTCAAAGGATGATAAATGAAAATAAAAGGACAAGTTAAAGAGCCACCTCCCTTGCCCACATATATTGAGCAATATCTACGGCAGTCACCCAAGGAGACGACCCTATCTTTATACTCCGCCTACTTAGCCGGATACCTTGGAGAAAGCTCAGCTGATGGCGTCCCAATGCTGGTTGCCTGCGCCCTAGGTCAGCAGGATCGACTGCGGAACAATGATCTCAAAAATATTGAGCATGTGCTGAGGTGGATGACAGCCCTAATACAGTTACCTCAAGAAAAAGAGTAGTTTACTGAATAAGGAGAGCTACATGAAAATATACCTGGCTGGAAAAATTCGCGACAGAGATTGGCGAGAGAGCATAGTCCCCGGCTTAAGGGGCACAATCAGCACTTGCTGCGAAGCAGATGCAGACCCGGCACCCAACTGGCCCATTCTTAAGAAGATTATATTCGAAAAGCATGACTATACAGGCCCATATTTTGTTTCCTGCGATCATGGCTGTTGGCACGGACCTAATCAACATGGTTACCTCGCACAGGCGGACAGACAACAAGAAGTAATTAACCACTGTCTAAAGGGTATAGCACAAGCCGACCTTATCTTCGCATGGTTTGACGGCGAAACAACAAACGGAACCCTAATTGAGCTTGGATATGCTTACAGCCAAAAGAAAAAAATCTGGGTAGCTGGCGCTGAATACCAGGCCGATCTCTGGTTCGCCTACGGACTGGCCGAGCACACGCTATTTTCCAGCGCGTTAAACCCACACCAGTCTCTCAAGGCTCTTTTAGAAAACTATGAAGAAAAGACAAAAACTGTGCCGATCCTGTCTAAATAAACCCGCCTGATCTAGCCGCCCACCTAAATAATCCCTCACCGAAACTTATTATGCATTATTGACATAAGCCATCCGCCCGCTATAAATGGCTCTAAACCTAACGGAGATCACATATGAACCGCAAGCCAACCAGTTTTACACTAACCGAGCATTGCCGGGGGCTGCTCGTTATGCTCTCCCACAAACTCGGGATCAGCCAGGCGGCTATTGTTGAGCTGGCTATAAGAGAAAAAGCAGAACGCGAAACACCACCACCTCTTGCTGATGAGCGTGACCAACTTATTGACGGGCAACATCGCATCAAAGCGACGCTCGCTGAAACTAAATAAAAGTTGGGGCAAATGAGAGCAATCATAGGCTACCAAAGGAGAAAGAGATGGTGGAAAGGGACACAGAGGTCATCAGGATCCACAAGGAGATAGTAGCGCAACTCAAGGAGCTAATCCCCCAGTATCAGGCGCAGCTTGGAGGGCTCCAAATGAAGGTCAGCCTAAGAACCGTTACAGAGGATGTCGTCCAGAAGGGTCTGCCCGAGGTCGGAGGGGATCCTTGTCAAAAGAAAAACAATTCCCAGCCTCCACAAAAGAAAGCAACAAAGTGTAACATAGTTGCCGAAAAAGGAAAACTAAAGCGTGTGCCCATGGCAACTTTTCAACTAAGCGATGAGGCCCGTCTAATCTCAGACACCTTCAGTGGAATCCATGTAGTAGATATCCGCAACTGTGCCAAGTTAGCAGAACAGCTCAACTGGACACCTAAAGAAGTCTTTCAACGCGCCTTCTGGATCGGTATGGATACTCTACAGCGTACCGCTGACGCCGACCTAAAAAAACCAGAAGAGCGAAAACAAGTTAACGACTCTAATTGTGGGGTAACAGACAAACAACCGATCGAAGATATTATTAACCTTACACAAGCTATTCTCAGTTTTGCACCACAGCTTGAACAGGAGGCCCTCATTAAGACGCTGCAGGATAACGGCATTAAACTAAGTCGAGAGGAAATTCAACAAGTGCTAAACGACTACTTCAAGGAGAGATGAGATGGAAAACTTTTTCACAGGGCTACAGCAGATCACATTCGGGAACATCAAGATTATGCTCATCATGCTCACCCCAGAGCTGGCTAAAGCGCTTCTCCAGGATGAAAAACGCATCAGAAACAGAAACATCAAATCACGGACAGTCGAGTACCTCGCCAGTCAGATCCCAGATTTATGGGTAATTAACGGTGCGACCATCGTAGTCGATTCAGAGGGACACCTCATCGACGGACAGCACCGCTGCGCAGCGGTCATTCGAGCTAACACCTCCATACCGGTCATCCTGATTTCTGGCATAGAGCCCGAAAAAAGTTTTCCAACCATTGACACCAACACACCACGTTCACTGGCTGACACTCTCCGGGCCGACGGAAAAGAAAAGCCCGGAGCCCTTGCGACAGCAGCCCGTATACTCATCACCATGGATACAAACGACTTTACGAAAGCCGGATCAAACAACCGCATTCCCAACCAGATAGGCAAGGACTACGTCAACCAAAATCCAGATCTGATTGAGCATGTAATTTTCTGTAAACGGCTGAGCCTAGCCAATCGGGGGATTGCCAACCTAGCTGTTGTTACTGCTTTTTCGTGGCACACCCGTATGTGGGATGCCCACTCCGCTTACTTTATTGAGCACCTTTACACTGGAGCAGAGCTGCGCGATGGCAACCCTATTCTCCTTCTGCGCAAAAAACTCATTGAACTGAACGCCAGAAGACTCTCAAAAAGGATCCAAGCATTACATCCCTACCTACTGTACGCCAGTCTTGTATACATCTGGAACCTTTGGGGGGCGGGTCGTTCACTAACGGTCCTACGCTGGCCGGAAGTAGTAGCCAAGATCAACGCCCCTAAAATACAGCTGCCTGGTACAGACCCCCAGCAGCTGCCCCTTCCCTAACTAACTACCCCATAAACCTATGACCCAACCACGGGGCCCTCCTTAGCTAGGGCCACATTAGCACAAACATTTTATTCTTGTAACTTTAGCCTGGACAGTTTTGTCTTTACAAGTGCCCATCCTTCGCATATCCTTGAGGTAGTCAAATGTAAGACACCTCAAGGAGGATGGACATGTCTCTCGCAAGTATCGCAACCGATCGGCTCGACGGCTCCGGGATTGTGGTTTCCCGTGCCCGCCGAATCATCGGGTATTTCAACACTGTTGTTGACTATATTAACTCAACCCTGGGGGGAACAGCAGGCGCTGCACTTATTGGTATCCTTGACACCGCCGGTCGTTATGTGGCGGGCAATGTTGAAGCAGCACTTGCAGAAATCGCTGGCTCTGGCCGCACCAGCAATGATACCGTTCGCTCTGCTCGCCTCGCCAACATCGATACCGTCACCGCCACCAGCAGCCTTCCCAATAACCAGGTTGTGGTTAGGGATATCGGCGGCAACATTGAGCCCAGCACCGGAACCTCCACAGATGTTGTTTTAGGTGTAAACAACTCCGGAGGCGCCATTGCTCCAGCCGGCTCAGGCGATATTGTTGTCAGCGGAGAAGCCACAGTTACCTGCGGACCCAAGGCGATCGCCATTGATGCTCGCCTGGCCGCAGGACCTGGGGGCACGGTCCACGCCTTCCAAGACGCCAACGTTTCTCTTATGAGCTCAGTGGCTGGTGCTGCTGCAGCAGACTGGAACGCCGGAGTTCTAGCCCCTGCTGGAGAGACACTTCTAGTTTTCGGTAACGCAGACCAAGCTGGTGATCGTGGCCTCGTCATCACGGTCTGGGGTGTGAATGGCTCAGACGCCGTCACAAGCGACGCTATTACCCTTGATGCAGTAGACTCCAGCGTACCCGTTGTGGGCGCTGTCAGTTTCAAACGCATTGCATACATCACCAGCAGTGGGGCACTGACCAGCAACCTTCGCGTTCAAGACGCCGCCACAAACGACATCGTCACCAATGCTATGGGTGTGACTGGCGCTGGCCCCTGGGGCATTGTTCTTACCGATGACTCTGACGACGCACTGGGAAGTGCTGTTGAGGTAAGGGCGGGTGGAGCTTGCGCCGGCCATGTAATCGTCGTTGGAACCAATGCCGCTGGTTCTCCTCAATATGAAGATGTAACCATGAACGGCACCAACTGGGTCCGCACCACCCAGGCCTGGAATACTGTTACTGCTCTCTGGATCGGCGAAGATAACGCGGCTACCGCCAGCCTCAGTATTCAGGTCCCAAGAGATCTAGCTGGTCAGGGCGTGGGTATTGCCAAGATTGCCCTGGCTGCAGGGGGAACTGGGTCCGCCCAGGTTATTAATGACCCAGCACGCTGGGTACAGCTCTTCCGCGACCTGCTCGCTACCTCTGCTGGAGCAGGGCTCGTCGGTATCCTGGATACAGCACTGAATTTCGCCAGCACCACCACAGAAGGGGCACTGGCAGAAATCCTCTCTCGACTAGCCGACGCAGTTGCCGCCACCAATGGTGCCAGCATGGTTGCCGTAAGAGATAACGGTAACCTTTACACCGGTGCCACAGGTGAGGCCTGCCTCGCTGAAATCGCCGGAACAGGACGTATAGCGGGAGACACCGTAAGGTCCGCCCGTACCAGCGGGGTGTACCACCTTACCGCCACATCTGCTATCGCTAATAACCTTGTGGCTCAACGAGATTCCGGCGGAAATTATGAAGTCGGCGACGGAACCGGTGTATTCCTCGGTGTCAATAACTCTGGGGTTGAAATCGGTGTTGCCGCTGAAGGTGATGTTATCCGCGAAGGTGACCTCACTGTTACAGCCGGGGCAGGCCAAAATATCGCCTACGGCGCCAAACTAGCCTCCAGTCCTGGGGGTATGGTGGTTACCTTTGTGGAAGCAGCTCATAGCCTCATGAGTGCGGTGGCTGGTGCTGCTACTGACGACTGGACTGCTGGAGTTCTAGCCCCTGCCGGTGAGACAATCCAAGTAGCAGTTGACTTTGGTGTAGCAGACGTAGATAAGATCATCACTGTCTACGGCCTTAGCCCAGCTGGGGCTGTTGTCTCCGACGCTATCACGCTAGCAAACCCAGACCCGACTGTCCTCGTAGCTGGAGTTACTTCTTTTGCTAGTATCTGGTATATCACAGCAAGCGCTGCACTAGGTAACAATCTAGTTATCAAAGACTCTGTCGGCAACGACATCATCACAGCCGGTATGGTTGTCACAGGCGCTGGACCTTGGGGCGCTGTTCTTACCGATGACTCTGACGAAGCTTACGGGCATAGGGTTCAAGTGAGAGCAGCTGCCGCCCACGCTGGACACGTTGTCATTGTAGGAACCGACGCCGCTGGAGCCGCCCAATACGAGGATGTCACTCTAAATGGAACAAACTGGGTAACATCCGCTGAATACTGGAACAACGTAACCGCCCTCTGGATCGGTGAAGATAACACAGCAACCCCAACGCTAAGTATTCAGGTTGCAGCCGACCTTTCCCGAGCCTACGTGGGTTATGCAGATGAGGCCATTGCGGCCAGCGCTACCGGTTCTGCAATCAGGGTATAAGGAGAGACCGATGAGCACAGGAGTACTCGCCACTCTAAGTCTCGGTCTCATTACCGGACTTCTTGGATATATACTCAAATGGGTATGGAGCCGTTTGAACCAAGACATGCTTGATCTCAAAAGAGAGATCAAGCGACTTGACGAAGAGGACAGAAAGCTCAAATCTGAAATTACCTGCGGACAAATCCAGACGGTCCGAATCGAAGCAAGCCTTGTCAGCCTTGGTGAAAAACTGGACCGCCTGGGAAACGAGTTTAGCGGCCTCCGGGGGGATATTCAAAAGCAATTAGGGTCTGCCGCTGCCCTAGAACAAGTGGTTAAATCCTTTATTGAAGCCCACCACGCCTGCTAAAGTCATCGATTGACACCTTCCTTTCCTTAAGCTAACCACCCTTTAGAATCGAGGAAGCATGGTTCGCGCCAGAAAATACAACTGGGACGAAGTGGTCCAACTATATGTTGATCTAGGTAACGCCTCAGAGGTTGCTCGCGTTACCGGCATATCCAAGGCCGGAGTATTAAATATACTCCGACGAGTAGGTATAAACGTCAGCCGAGTACAAAAGGACATTAATTACGAGCAACTCTACCGGGAGCACTGCGGTGGAAAAAGCCTGACTGATCTGTCCAAAGAGTATGGCGTCAGCATCCCCACTATTAGTCAGTGTTTCAAACGGCGGGGTTTGAAGACACACATACACCCACATAAAGAACCTGCTGCATCCCCCTTGACGAACAAAGACAAAGAGTCTAAGGACTAGCTGGTTAATTCAACCAGCCGGCTAGCACCTTTGCGCTATAAACGTAAAGGAGCTCAAGATGATCTCCCATGAAATATTGGAAAGAATGCGCCGCCGAGCGAGTAAAACTAATGCCACCTATCGTATAGTTGCCCTGGCAACAATAGACGGCAAGATTGTTTGCTGCACTCCCACCGCCCGCTTCTTTAACTATGGCGGTGGGGTTCACTCTGAGCAATGGGCGATGGTAAAAATGCCAAAGGCTCGGCATATTATTCTAGCCAGATTCAATGCCTCAGGACAACTTCTACCCATATCCCCCTGTGCCCGCTGTGCAAAACACGCTCAACGGCGTGGCATAAAAATAACCGTTCTGTAGTACCACCCAGGAGAACAGCTATGTCACACGTCACGCTTCTATCAATCACGCCTAATGCCGAGGAACTCATTGAACTAGCTGGCAGGACCTGTTATCAATCTGAAGCCACAAAAGATTCCGCCGGTCCTTTTATTCGTCGACTCATCAAAAATAACCATCTCAGTATACTTGAGCACGCGACTGCCTCCTTTCGTCTCACTAACATTTCTCGAGCGCTGACTCATCAGCTAGTACGTCACAGATTGTGCTCATTCGCGCAACAAAGTCAAAGGTTTGTTAGCATGAATGAGCCATCATTTGTGGAACCCGAAAGCTGTAGAAATAATCCACAGGCACATCAAGCTTTCATTGAAGCTATGAAAGAGAGCTGGGCCAGTTATCAAACGCTTCGTCTCCTTGGGGTACCCAAAGAAGATGCCCGGTTCGTTTTACCCAATGCCTGCTGCAGCGAAATAGTCATTACGACGAATTTTCGAGAATGGAGAACAATATTTTCCTTACGCTGTGACAAGGCCGCCCAATGGGAAATTCGCCAAGTCTGCCTAGCGATGCTCCGCATTCTTAAGGAGCACTGCGCCAACGTTTTTCATGACCTTACTTTCTAATTAAGACACAGGAGAATAGACCATGATTATCTACAAAGATTACTGGGGAGAGCACATCAGCCAGGCCACCAAGAAAATAGTTGCTCTGACAAACGAGAAACAGGATACCGTTCAGGTCACGTTCAATGACAACGTCCTCACCGCCGAACCCGGTACCACCAAGGAAGATATCCTTCAATATTTCTACGGCGAACTAGAGCGCCAGCACAAAAAATATGTAACCTCCCCAGAAAGCAAAGCAGTAGCACAACGGACTGAAGTATTCAGACAAGAGGCTGCCAAGGCGGTAACCGAAGGTATTCTCCCATTCGCAATCAAGGACCAAGCGGGCTGGCAGAAATGGCTTGAGGCCAATCAAGACGACGGCTACGGCGAGGCCATCCTCCGTTACGCCGCTCGGTGGGCCAATGAGATGGAGGCTCAAATGAGTCAGGGCGCCACGCTGACGGACATCGCTGACAAGACCAGCCACTGCTGATAAAGAAGGTATCACCGGCTTCATATATAAGGCTGCGGTCCAGATCCTCAGCGGAGTCTGGGAGCACAGCGAAGAACTTCGACGCTGGCATAACCTCTCCACCCAAAATAAAGACGAGGGTGAGAAGGCTAATGAGAAACCGGGCCCAGCTGTGCTCTGCATTGAAGGTGACCGATGAAACCCGTCTTCTGTACTAACTGCCATGACAAAATTATGCCGGCTCAAGAAGCTGAAGATAGGGCTCATCAACACCAGGTCGCCATCCGCCTGCTGGCCCTTAATAGTCTAGGATATTATCTCAAATCCCAGGACGGTCGCATCTAGATTACCAGCGGTCACGAAGATTGCGAAATTAACGGAGACGAGCACTCTGAGGATGGCGCCGAGCATGGTTATATTCATAACATCCTCAAGAAGATGGGTATTTTTCTCGATGCCAGAATCTACGGTGGCATTCTAGAGGCGCTGAACATGCTTGACGAGGCCCTCATACTTGCTGGGAGAGAACCTTTAGCCAAGATCTATGATCCCGACTGGATCTTTTTGGGTGACGACTCTAAGAACTCCAGCCGGATAGAACAGCATGAGCCCGGAAAAGGTGGTATTTACCAACAATGAGGCGTCAGAAACTTGATCCCCAGGACAACGAGATCAGCCGCTATTACATTTGGCTGAACAAAGACCGTACAAATTTACTCGGCATTGTAGTCCACTACACCTACACCTCACAGGGCCGAGTATATAGATTCTGGCGGGCTATCGTTCCTGGACCAATGAACATGACAAAAGACTACATCCAAACTATGCGAGAGGCTATTAGTCTTCTACGTGCAGTTCAGTGTATTGAGGAGGAATAAAATGGGACGAGAACTAAAGCGAGTACCCCTGGATTTCAGCTGGCCCCTTAGCACGGTGTGGGAAGGCTATGTCAATCCGCACTACGAAAAATGTCATAACTGTAAAGACTGCAGCGGTAAAGGTACAACAATAGCCCGCCAACGATTAGAGGATCTGGTCACCTTCAGCGGCACCTCAAGTTAGTTGGCACCATCTTTATCTATCAGAGGTCACCTGGCCTCTATATTGTGGCCGACCCCACTGAGGTTAAATTCAGAATAAAGGACTGAGACATGCCACATGAACTCTGCGAGTGGAACGAGGCCTACCGAAAACTAACCGAGGAGTAATAATGTCATATATCAGCTTCCAGAATAAAGACCAAATAGTCTACGTCTCCGGGAGGGAACGCGCCTGGTTCAACTGCCTCATTAGCAATCTATGTGGTGGCGTCCTCGACCTCGCCCTGAATGACCCTAACAACTACTCAAAGATCAAAGAGGCCCTCGCCCCAAAGCAAGACTGGGTTAACACCCACAGCCGTAACTTCGCAGAAGATCTCCACCTAGTTTTTCATACCGGTATGGATGAACAAGGCATCTGGCAGGGCAAGCCCTTGGACCTCTTCAGCCTCAAACTCAACACGGCCCTTGCCCTCGGGGGAGATGCTCTCCGGATGGCAACCAGAATACATGGTCAGTGTGAGGTTTATGGGTACTTCAGGGCAGAGGACGGCCCCTGGGCCGCCCGGATAATCGAACAGGGGCTCAGGCAGAATATCTTCCGGCACGACAATGCCCAGTACGACGGATGGTCTAAGGTGGCTAGTCTTCTAGCTCACACCAAGGGAACTGTGGTTATGGCCTACTCCGTCTGCTATAGCTTCCCAGAAGGGGTACTCACACAAGAGGAGCGAGAGACTGATGTTCAGCCCAGCTGGGAAGCCTGCCTTTATCGCCTAATTTATGATCTCCGTGGTTTGAAAATCAGCCCTGAAACCTGGGATGATCTCTTTGATCACGAATTGACGCTTCTGGACCTTATCAAAAATAGCATACGGAGGCATAATGAACATCTCTGATCAAATTAGAAACCTCAAGTGGGAACTCGACAGTATTCTAGGCGAGCATCTAGACATAGTAGCTGATCTCAAAGCCAAGTACGAGAACACAATCAGCGAGCTCGAGGACGAGATCGAGAGACTAAACAATGAGGTTGATGAGCTAAACAATGAAATCGTAAATCTCCAAAGATAAGATAACTAGGAGAAACAACAATGCCAAGCGAGCTTATTATTGAGGTGTGTGAAATAATAGAAATACGGCCACACCCAGGGGCCAACAAACTAGACCTATGCACAATTAAGGGCTGGCAAACCTGTACCCCAAAAGGATGTTATCAAACAGGAGATAAGGTAGTCTTCTTCCCGCCAGACACTTTGATCCCAGTAAAACTTGCTGAGCGCCTCGGCGTAGCCAGCTATCTCAAACAGCTCCCACAGCGGTCTAACGATGATAAATACCAAGGTCGCGTTGTTGCCATTCGTCTCAGGGGCGAAGCCAGCTACGGCTTCGTTGCTCGACCAGATGATCTCTCATGGCCCATAGGAACAGATGTAGCCGATTACTATGGCGTAGGTAAATGGATCCCCACCCCTAAAGTCATTAATGGGGATGCTGAAACCCCCCACCCTAACTTCTATGTATACACAAATATTGAGAGCTATGGCAACTTCCCCAACGTCTTCCAAGAAGAAGAGGGCGTCATAGTCACCGAAAAACTACACGGGACCAACTGCCGCATGGGTCTAATTCATGAAGATGGGAGCTGGATCCCCATGGCCGGCAGTCATCATATTCGCCGTAAGCCCATTGACAAACAATCACGGACCTCCAGCTATTGGATCTTCTTTGATGACAAAGTAAGGGCCGCACTTGGAGCCGTCGGCAACGCTCACTCAGCTGCCCACAGCGTAATCATCTATGGAGAGATCGTGGGCCCTGGAATACAGGATATGCACTACGGTTTAACAAAGCCAGCCCTCTATGTCTTTGACATCAGTGTAGATGGAAAATATCTTGATAAACCCAAAGTAATTGCAGTATGTACATCTCATAAGTTTAATATGGCTCCCGTCATTTATACCGGAGCCTTTCACAAAAATTTTATTCAAGAGTGGACCTCCGGGCCAACCCTCATATGCAGACCAGAAGACACCAAAAAAGGTTTTAAGGGTAGGGAAGGCTGCGTTATAGCCCCGCTCAAAGAGCACCTTTCTCCAGAGCTCAACTTCAGACGGACTATTATAAAGAGTAAATCTGTTGATTTTGAGGCGCGTAAAAATGCTAAAGACGAGGGTGAATAAAAATGAGTCACGTCAAAGTCACCTGCCCTAACTGCGAACGATTCGAAGAAAATATCATGGTCATAAATGCTCTTATGACTTTTGCTTGGGCGCATAGACAAGACTACACCGGGGAGATATTCGAGTACTGCCCTTGGTGTGGGACTAAATTAGTTAGTGCTCTAGACACCCAAGAAAATTGGCACCCGATAAAATGCACCATAACTGAGGCTATCAATGCTAATTATGCCAATCCCCCTGCACAACTTCTTGACAGCTCTATGGAGTTTCAGTGGCTGCCTCCTTTTCCTGGGGCAGAGCCCTGTGAAGTTAACCACGCTGCCCCACACCTAACATCTAAGCAGGTGCAAGAACTCTTTGGTCGCCAAGTAACGATCAACCGCCAGCTCAAAACGATCTATATCTCAGGGTATAAGCGCTGGTACAGCTCGCCCATCGAGAGCGTCAACGGGATCTTCATCGGCGTCCGAACTCTTCAGCAGGGGCGTAGAACACGCGACACAGATGGCTGCAACTTCTATCCCGACGGGTACCTTCAAGGTGCTCTTGTCGTTGTTGACCCATATAAACGTCCTCTTTACACGCCAGTCACAAAGGTTATTACTCAACTAAATAAACCACAGCTAACCGAGGCTGAGCATGATTAATTATACCTCGCTCCATAAGGCAACCTATGACCGTTTTGAAGTCCAAGCCCCTAAAGGATCCAAAATTATCTTTGCTGGTGTGACAGGGAGTCAGGCTTATGACACAGCCGACAAATACTCTGACATAGACGTCGCAGGTATTTTTCTGCCGCCCAAAGAATATATCATCGGCCTACACCGAGTAGACCAGCTGGAGCACAAAGAACCGGGGGTCTGCGACACCTGCATCTACACCCTGCACAAATTCCTCAATCTATGCCTGAGCTGCAACCCAAATATTATTGAGCTGCTCTTCCTGCCCGACCATTGTATTTTCTCCTGCAAACCCCAGTATGAATACCTTCGTGAGCATCGTGACCTTTTCATCTCCAAGAAAGCCCGCTGGACCTTTGCTGGTTATGCCGTCAGTCAATTCAAACGCACTGAGAGCCACCGTAAATGGTTACTTGACCCACCGACAGCGCCTCCTACACGAAAAGAATTTAATTTACCAGAAAATGAGAAGCTGTCCTCAGACGCTATTGGTGCCTTTAACTCTTTGGTCGCGCAACGGCTTGATGACGTGGCCCAGCTTCATGAGCTGCGGGATCAGCTGCTTGCCTCCAGCGAGGTCCTCCCAGGCTGGGACTCAGTGGCCCAAACCACTCTTAACGTTGAGGCTGTTCACGCGCTCACAGGGCTGAATAAACAGATCGTTCACACAGTGACTCAAGAAAAAGCCTATCAGGCTGCCATGAATAGATGGAAGTCATACCTCAACTGGAAGGCCAGTCGCAACCCCAGACGGGCCGCCCTCGAAGAAAAATACGGATACGATACAAAACACGCTTCACATCTAATAAGACTCATTCTTGAGGGCGAAGAGATACTCAGGACTGGACACATCACACTGCCTCTACCCCAATCAGATTTACTTAAGGAAATCAAAGCCGGCGGCTGGACTTATGATAGGCTCAAGGAAGAGGTGGTGGAAATCGACCAGCGCTTCGACGAGTGGTATAAAGCGAGCCTTCTCCCCAAAGGACCTAATATTGAGGGTGTTAATAACCTCTGCACCAAAATAGTGCAGGAGTGGATATGGTAAAAATATGCTCTTTAAACTTATCAGCAGCAAAAATACTGTCTATGGGTATAGAGAAAACGAGCCATTTACATTCCACGGTATACAGGGTAACCAACAATTGCCCTTCGAACTCCTCTGGCAGTATGACAGGGAGGATGGTTATGATTGTTGGTACTACGACGTCAATAACCTCGATGACCTCCTAGACCTCTTGAAAGCTATTGCGCCCAACCAAGTTATCATTGACTACCTCAACGAAGTCATCGAGATCTATGACGGATGGCGTGAGTAAAATATTAGTAGGTTATCTATGAAAATCCCAACCTCATTCTCTAGACCCAAAAACTGGTTCCTAATCAAAGCAGCCGGAGTATTGATCTGCAGTAAAGGTCGCAACGACTTCATCATCCTAAAGTATTAAAAGGAAGAGCTTTTGTACCTAACCCACCACCTTAAAGGTGTTATAGCATGACAAAAGACTATATATACCAAGATTTCTTAAAATCGGCTGATCATTATCAGGCAGCAATAAGTTTCTGGCAGGACTTATGGGAACATATTGATCCCATAAGAAGGCACTTGTATAGATGGGTTCAGCCGTGGATGACCATTAATCCAATGCAAGTGATGGATGGAAATCCAATTTTCACAGCATACTCACCAACAATCAACAAGGGAATTAGAATAATACAATACCCTCCTGAGCCAAATTCGCCAGATCTTGTAGTTTGGCATGACACGTTTGGAGGTCAAATTACGGATTGTGATGCAATTCATGAACTCGTTATAGCGTGCGCGCTCTCTTATCAAACTAAGATAAATGTAATTGCGCTGATGGAGACATGGATTGGTGGCCCCCCAACAGCGTAGATTAACAAAAACAACATAAGAACGTATGGTAAATAGATGGGCGACAGCAGACGTTTTCATCTTTTCGCTAAACTGATTCTAAAGCATCTACCCCTAAAGGCCAACATCGTTGATATATCTGGGGGCAAAGGATACCTCCAGGCGGCCCTTAGACAAAACGGTTATATGCATGTCACCTCTTGGGACAAGCGTAAAAAATACACCTGTAATCGTCAGAACTATCGCTACGGCTACTTCAACTGGGAAAGCGCCCCCGAATACGAAGCAGTTGTAGCAATGCACCCTGACGAAGGGACCGACCATGCCATCCTTTATGCCGCCTCCCGTGGTATTCCTGGGCTCGTCTGCCCCTGCTGTATCAAGCCAGATGCGGTGGCTTTCTGGCAAAACTATAAGCTTGACCTCTGGTATCAGCACTTAGAGGGACTGGCCCTAAAGTATAAGCGCCAGGTCACCTGGGCCACCCTCCCTATGAACGGACGAAGTCAGGTTATGATTATAACCTGACTTGGAGACCTGATCCTATCATCCGCAGATTCAATAATTTTAAATAGCAAGAAACAAATAATGTGCAGACACTTCAAAGATGACCTCCCTAAAAAAATCATACACGGAACCCCGGTAACCCTCGCAAATGGCTGCTGTGAAAGAGGTTATCTAGCGGCGCTAGAAGATAATGAGTGGAACTTTGACACGCTGGCGAAGGCACTGTACTGGGGCGACGCCCCGTACCCAACATCTATAGGCCTTCGTGAAGAGTATGCGATCATGTTCGAATGTGCCACCTGTGGTACTCTTTTCTGGGCACACGCCAGCGATGAAAACGACAACTGGTAACTCACTTCTGAAAGGAAGTTATAATGTCAATAAACTTAGACAGTGCACAACTGCTTACGATGGACCCAAAACAATTAGCTGAGCAAGCCAACGAAGCAATCTTTAAGGGAGAAATAGATCTCCTCAACGACGTAACAGAGGCCATTGAGCAAAGATGGGCCCACGCTATAAGCCAGCGCCAACCAGAAAAAATCAAAGAGATCAACACATGTCTACAGAATATTAACAACCAAATATCTGCCAGCGGCTACAGCACACACTTGCCCCCCATATCAAAAGACAAACTAAATTATTGGAAATCCATACTAAGCCTCAGCCATGTACTGATATACCACCTATGGCCCAACGAAATAATAACTGAGCTGCAATACATTGAGCTAGGTCCACAAATCTTTCGGCTACTATGCTCTGGCGACGCTGTGCATCTAGTAAATATTGCTAAACGTGCTAATATAACCACCCACATATGCCTAAACACTCTGAATAAACTCTATGCCAAAGGTTTTGCTTATCAACTTAGGCCTAACTTCTGGATTCTCACAAACAAAGGAAGCATCGCCGCCACATTACTCCAGCCCTCAACAGACCCCGCTTAATACCCTGTACATAGCGGCCACTGCTACTCCCCACTTGACAACAACCACAAACTAGTAAACTATACTCAAGACATGTAACTTTCCAGTAATGGAGTTTTATAACGACAAATACTCGACCCGCCTTGTCGCGGGAAAAGGAGGCCTACTATGCACGGCGGATTTTATCTCTTTGCCCACTACCCCCGAGCCAAACTCTACCATCTGGCTCGCCCCATAAACTCTACTGAAATACATATTGTATGCCAGGGCCTCCAACCTAACGAGGATAAAAATATAGATGTTGTCTCTGACCGTATGAGGCTGCCAAAAGGCCTGTCTCTCTGCCCGCGCTGCCACGCTAAAACTTGACACTCGACACCCACATGGTAAACCTCCTGATAGAGGTGCCGCATGGATTACTGGTGGCTGTCACCCAAAGAATATAATAACCTGATACAAAAAACACAGGAGATTAAGCCTGGCCCACTTAGTCTATCCTATAATGATCTTGATCATCGCTGGGTATTTCTCTGCTCTAAGGAAACCAAATATATCCCCAAAGAGAAGGGCTTCTGGTGGGACCCCAGCCAACTTGTGTGGTGGTCCTATTCACCAGATAAGGCCCGAGAATTAATCTACTGGGCAGATCTTGACGCGCTCGCCTGGCTTCAAAAAGTGTACAATAAAATTCGCCTCGTTGAGGACGGTAACGGAATCTTCATTGCCCTCTGCGATTACCTCGATAAAAACCTCGCCAAGACAGCCGGCTGCCGATGGGACTCCCACAAGAAAACCTGGTGGACTGACGACCCCTATGTTGTTGAACAGCTCTCAGACTACCTCGTAGATTACTCTCTCTGGGCCGCATACCATGGCAAAAGGCAAGAGGCCGAGATACGCCTAGCCATCAACGACTGCACCGATAAGGCCACCCTCAGCGCCACCAGACGTATACTCGCCCGAAAACATCACCCCGATATTGGAGGTGACCCAGCCACCATGTCAATGATTAACCAGCTATGCGACCTCCACGCCAATAAACTTGAGCACGGATATTAGTCATTGACAATCACACCTAAATCATCTATTCTTCAATCATCCATTTTTTGACTCCTATGCAGATTTTCTCCTGAGTAGTTGCCTCTAGAAAGCCGGCCAGTATTTCTCGCCGGCTTTCATTTTTTAATTTAAGCTAGCTATTTCTAATCCACTAGTTCTCGGACTTCGTCCTTTTTTCTGCGTTTAAACTGAGGGATATCCAGGAAGACATGCTGATCTCTTAAGAGACAAACGAAAAAAGCGTCAGCGCGAACTACCGGAGTCTTTCCTTTTGTAAAGTATTTAGGTAGTCTGCCTTACCGCTTTAAAGTAAACCACAGGTAGGCCAGAGATAGCCCCACGAGTTTTTTGGGTAGGAATTCAGCGAGTATTTGCGGCAGGCGTTAGTCTTATTTGTGGCTGGGCTGTAGTTTATGCGGTTAGTCTAGAATATCTGTATAACTGCAGACACACCAATAGCGCCCCCTATCCCCTTTTGGAAGAAAAATCCGGGCTTTAGTTCCTCATATGGTGCTCAGGCTCTGCCTGATCCTCCTGGTCCATAAGTGTGGCCGGGTCTATCCATTGTGGGCTACCGTGCGGCTGGGAATAATCAGTAACCCAATTAAGGGATAGGAGGAGCTGCTCCAAGTATTCTTTGACAGTGCAGCCGCCCAGGTCGATCTCTTCTTTATTGGCCGCTGCTCGAGCTCTCTTGTAGGCCTCCTGCTGGCGCACTTCTTTTCCGGGGGCAGTGTCGCCGCCCTCATAGATGGCGTTCATGACCTTGATGCCCACGCTGGAGGGCTTTTTTCCAGCCCTGATGTCGGCGAGGTCCTGAACTATCATCTCGGGTGGGAACTCGAGCCAGTGGGCCATGGACGGCCGCCACACGCGCAGCTCTTTGCGGGTCAGCTGGATGTACTCATTCATGACCTGCTCACCCATAGCCTGAATAGAATCCATGGGGGCTGAGGTATAACCCTGGCCCAGGCCTGTTCCATCCTGCTGGCTCTTGCCCGGCACGTTGATAGTATTCTTGGCGCCCGGAATATTAATGGGTATCTTGCCTATATTGACGATGAGCCGAGGCCCACCATCAAGGGGGCGTACCCTCATGGCGCACTGGAGCAGCTCCTTCTGGCAGCACTGTTCTTCCCACAGGGCAATGTCTGTGCCCGTGAGGTCAGCTTTAGACTGGAGGTTAGCGGGATCTGCCCGAGGGGTGCCCAGTGTAACTACGATCTGACAGTGCCGGTATTTATTAGTGCCTCGGGAGGAATAGTAGTGGACGAAATGACATTCAGCCCCTTTGGGAAGTAGGGGGGTGATCTCCTTTTGCCAGTAGCCCTCAAACTCTTTGTGGCAGAAAAAGACATATCCTTCCCACCCTTTTCTTTCAGCCTTAGCAATAAGATCTACCACAGGCTTGTTCAGGATTCGCTCCCTCTGGGGCTCAGACCTGAGGGCCCTAGCGCTAGCGCTGTAGAGGACGTTCTCTACCTCTACCTTTGTGGTAGCTAAGACCTCAATAGGCCGGACATCAATATCCACGCCCAGGGTTTTCTGAAGTATCTCTGCGTCACCCGTGGCATCTAGTATGCAAATCTTGATCTTGCCAGCCTTGATGTTCGCGGGCTCAGTGATCTTGTAGTTGTATGGCCCCTGGCCCATGGGACGGTATAGCGTGATAGAGTAAGGGAGGCTGGGGTCAGCGAGCTTGGCAACGAGCTTCTTGAAGGCGTATGGAACCGCCATGCCCTGCAAAGCAGTTTGATGGTTGTTATTCTTGAAAATAACCTCGCAGCCATCAAGCCATTCTTCGCAGACCTTTGTCATGCTGTACTGGTCGTGGAAGTATTGCATGACCAGGGTAAAGAGGTCAGCCTCATTGACCTCCCCATGGGGTCCCTTGCGCCGCTGAGGGTCAGGGGTTCGGGCGGCATCGAGGATCTGGAGTAGTGGTAGCCCCTCTTCCCAATTAAGGTCCTTGGCACGAGTCCTGGCGCGTCTGAAATCCAGGCTATCTAGGTTATGCGTGGGGAGGATCTGGTCCATGGGGGACTCATCGATAATGAGTAGATCGACCTTATGCCGCCGAATCAGCTCAGCTCCCGAAGGGTAGGGGCAGAAAACAAGTAGACCTTTACCTAGCTTGTTGGCCTCAGTAATGCGATCGTTGGCCTCTTTGAGCTGCAGATGATAACGGCAGCCCGCGCGCTCTTTGCAGGCCCGGCAGACAGACCCCATATCGGGGGCGTCTTTAATCTCGGTCCACAGCTCACAGGTCTTAGGCCCTCGGCCCTCGAGGAAGACGCAGGGAGCGCCTTCGGTGTGCGCCTCGATGTAAAGCTTCTTTGCTTCCTCAGTGAGGGCGTGTGTGAAAAACACTGTCCCGCATTGCCCCTTCTTGGCCCGCCTTATCCCCTCGCCAAGCATCTCTCGTGTTTTACCCACCCCCGCGCTTCCCGGAATAAACCAAGTCTTAGCGCTAGTCTCGTCGAATATTTCAGTCGCAGTCTGCCCCATGTAGCGGCGGGCGGCTTTGAGGCTGGGGTACAAAGAGCTAGCTTCTTCTGGCGCTGTCTTGCCGTGGAAGTCGTTCTCAAAGATATAAAAGAACTCAGGTTTTTTATCTTCTGTTCTGATATGTAGACTCAACTATACCTCCTATAAAGCAACGAAGAGAAACGAATGTATGCACACCGGAGATTTGGCCCTTGTCAGATGCTGGCCTGTGGTGTATTATCTCCTTATACATTCGCTTCGTCGCTCTATGTATGACAGCCGGGGCCGTGCTAGTTACACGGCCCTTAGTGTTTAAGCCCCTAAACTCAATAAAGCTAACATCAAAAACACCTCACCTAATATCTGCACCTAGATTACCTCAACATTGGCGCGCTGTCTAGTGTGAATTTTTTACAACACTTGAAAAGTAAAGCGTATACATTTTACAACAGGTACCTTATACCCCGTTAGAACAAGCTCGATTCACTCTAAGCAAGACCTATTGCACCCATCTTCTCATTTATCCAGCAGATCTCTGATCATCTGGTGCATGACTGTAGATGTCCGCCTGCTCGGGAGGTGTAAACTCACTCATGACCTCAGCCAATGACGAAGCTCCGTACTGCTGTATTCTACTGAGAATCCTATCCCTCATTCTTCACCTCTATACTAACTTTCTTTTGTCTTGGGATGCAGCACGTCCCATATCGCGTGAGAGAGTTCGGATCGTGCTCTTTCCTGGGCAATGTACAGATGCACATCGGCTTCATGCTCTGTTACTGAGAGCACTCCTTGTAGCATTTCGATGGCCTCACGCAGCCGCGTGGCTGTTTCCTCGTGAACATCTTGTTTGAGAGCGACCGTAAAAGCACATATTCTGCTACTCATTGCTACCTCCTGAAGTACTCATCAAGCAGCTGTTCAACCTCTTTCTTGATCTTGGGTTGGAGCGGTTATTGACTAGGTCGCAGTAGGCATCTAGGATGTCATTATAATTCTGAGTCACCCTGACGAGATCTTCCTTGAGGCGCTTCTTTTCGCTACACTGTTCCCTTAACCATCGCCACACGTTCTTAGTCTTTTGAAAATTCATGTTCTAAGCTCTCCGGTTGACGGCAGACCTTGAGGCCCAAGATCCTCTGCACACGCATGGGTTACATCAATGTGGCAGAACGGGCAATGCCAAATGTCTCGGGGGTGGTTATATGCCATTAATTTATGGCAATGAGGACAGTAGGCTCCAGGTTCTCGTGCCATTACCCCCTCCTATAATCTTCCAGAACAGCGTCTACATATTCTTGGATCCAATTTTCAGGGTCGTGATGTTTGGTTAGAAGGCTTATCAGTTCTTCATCACCCCAGATTCCTGTGATACTCATAGCTTCGCATCTTATACAGCTATTTTGGCTCCTGAGAGCAGCCTTAATTAGCATCACTTTAAATTGTAGAGGGATATGTGGTTTACCCACACGCCCTATAAGGTGAAGAAGGTCAATCTCATATCTATTAGATGGGTCAAAAACTGCGCTTAGAAAACGAAGTAGAGGAGGGCCGGCCGCATTCAGCTCTTTCAGCGCCTTCTCTATTATAGGCTCAGCGAGATGAACGGCGTCATCCTTTATCGTATAATGGTTTAAGAGCTGATGAATCTCCTGCAGATATTTATCACACATCCGGCTACCCATGGTGCCATGGTGTTCTAGACCACCTCCAAAATACTCCCATGGAAGTCGGATGGCATCTATTGCCCTACGCTCGGCGTCCTCAGTCATTTTTGTGAATACATCCTGATATAAATCAAGGCCCATATCCAGAGGTTTTATATCTAGGGGCTTTATCTCGTCAGTCATCTATTCTACCTTTATCGTGTGAGGGACACGCCACCGAATACTTCACAGCGGCTTCTTTGTATATTAAGCAGCTTGCTGACCATATCTAAAACGACATCAGCGTCTTCTGAGTCCCATTCCCTTCTACGAATCGCGCTCAGAAAATCTTTATATTCAATGAGTTCTGGGTGACTAATGGCGTTTTCATACAGCTGTTGTAGCCAGCCTAGTTTGCGCCGTCGATCATCTAGGTATTTTATACGCTCTTCAAGTTGTGTCATTTTGAGCACTTTCTTTAGTACAAAGGATTTTTACACCAAGATCCAAATACCACCACTCCTAGCGAGCCATTTCAAGTAGGCCATAAATAAAAAGGATGTGCAGCAGGTTATCTGTCAAGAGGATACTTCATGGACCGCAGGGTCCAGAGTAAGTCCAGGGTCGGGCCGGGAGTCGGCCCCATTTAGGCGGAGCCAGTCGATAACCCCTCCCAGCCAGGTTATCAACAAGGGGTCAGAATATAGATGAATATTGCGTAGCGCCCGTCCATGGCTATCTAGGTTTCGTCGTTGAGGGTCGTCTCCGTAATCGTCCCACCGCACCAGACGACTCGCTTGTCATGCTCAACACAGGAGACCTCGATACGGTGACACTCCAGCTCCTTCTTGGGCAGGTTGAGAACTTGACTCATGGCTTCCAAGAGGATGGCCGGGCAGTCTTTACCCACCTCCAACCAGAGTTTACCACTCTCTGAATCATACATAGTATAAAGTTCGGGGACGCTGTCTCGTAGATTCTCAAGGGTGCCGATAAGCTCTTGCCGCTGGCGCTCGTCTTCTTTAGGGCTTATCACCCCAATAAGACCAGCTCCCTCGGAAGTGGGGGGCTTACATTTACGGGTGTTAATGATCATTAATATGCCACCTCGATCTCGCATAAAATTACCTATTTGGGTATGATCTTCTGCGCTCATAATGAGCTCGCTGTTATGAGTTAGGACGAGTAGATCGCCCTGCCCAATTTTATGGTGTATCAAGCTAGCGTCACTTAGGCTAATTTTCTCCATCACTTCTATTCCTTACCCCCGTAACTAAAAACCGGCCAGATATGTTTGTCGCTACGTCGCATTTCAATTGTCCAGCCGGCGTCTCTATAACGTTGAGTATAAAACTCAATTTCTTGTCGATTCAGATGCTCGAGATCTATGTCACTAAATTCAGAGGGCATACGCCGAGCAAGTAAAAGTCTGTTAGTTTGCTGGACAACCTCTATTACCTGGTCTACTCGGAAGCCTAGGCCAAGCTGCTCAGGTGTCACGGCAGGCGGAATCTTTTCCTTCTCATCAAAACCAGCTATTATCATTATCTCTCCTTGTATCCATTAGAAACAGGCGCCTTGCCAGTACCATCGCATCGTTGGCAAGGCCTCATTATCTTACCAGTCTCTACGCTAAATTTCCGTAGCCTCTCGCCTGTACCGCAGCAGTTACAGCAGTTATTGGTCTCTTTTTCATACCGGGCGAGTTCAGTGTCTCTTTCCGTTGTGGTCACAACCACAGTCTGCAGCGGGCGATCCCAAGTTTTCTGCCCTTTACGAGGCCCACGTTTTAATATTCGTGGGATCCCACCTTTCAAGAGCCAGTCACCACTAGTCAGATTAACAACCTGATACTGATAAGCCACAGTAATACCTGTTGGCGTTCATACTTCAGTAGCCTCCTCATCCAGTATTTTTTGGAGCTTGGCAGCTCTCTTAGCTTGCTGCACACTATGTTCGATTTCTTGCCTGATGTAATTGTGCAAGCATTGGGGCACCCCAGTAAAATTCTCAGTGACATAATCACTCTGCCCAAAAACCGCTGGGCGAAAGACTGGAAAAATTTCATTACAGTGGGTAAAACCAATCGTGAACCGAACGCCTGCTTTATGGAGTCGCAGTATTTCCTGAAAGGCTCGCCATTGTTTTGCATCTTTAGGGCCCAATACTATGGCTTGATCTATTTTATTACTCATAGTTCAGTAGCCTCTACCATCTGAAAGCTTTTGTCGTCTACTAGAAAGAGAGTCCAGCCATCTTGGCTATAAAAAAGCCGGTGGCTCCAGCCCTGATTCTCATACCTCTGAATGAGCTGCTTGATAACTTCTAGGTGCCGGGGGCAGTCAGAGAGCGTGAAGGTTATATAAAAAGACTGTCCGGGCCTTTTCTCGTCATCATAGTTTTTATTGATCCGGAGAGCCCAGAATTCCACCAGCTCAGGGATAGCCGCCACATCAGCAGCCCTGCTCTCTGCGAAAGCTACTGCGGCCCGCATAAACTCCTCGCGGTTGGACTCGAACTCTGTGGAGTGATAAAAGGACGGTTGATCTTGGACCATGTTGTTTTCCTTATCTGATATTCTTACTTTTTGTCTACCCACCAGCCCTCATAGGGGTCAATAACTAGCCCATCTTGTGTAGCCTCAAAATGTAGATGAGGCCGGGCCGAAAGACCGGAGCTACCAACTTCAGCTATCTGTTCATCTGCCTCAACCTCGTCACCATCAGATACTAATAAAGATCTAGCCTTCAGGTGCAGATACCCCGTGACTAAACCATCTCCGTGGTCGATGTAAATATTATTGTTCGCCAGCTCATGGCCGTCACAGTTAATGGTGAGGTCTAAGGCTATGCGGCAGCGATCGTAATTACCGTCCACGGTGCCTATCACTGTCCCTCCAAGAGCGGCAAAGACAGGCACGCCTCTATCCATAGCGGTCCATTCGTCGGCCAGAATGAAGTCAGTGCCCATGTGCTGGTCATAACAATAAGGGAAGCCGTATCGACCTAAGTAGTCAACGCAATCATAATCGGGCCAGGCGTAATCTACAGGGTCATGGTCAACACAGATAATGCTACCGATCTCATCCAACGGCACGGGCCACTCTAAGCTAATCGCAGCGTCTGTATCAGTTACTGGATGGTCTATTGGTTCGCAAGCTAGCGCTAGAAGTACAACAGCAAAAAATACTCTCACTTCACTAACTTCAGGTAGCAGCTATTTTTCGGCTCTGGCTCTGGTTCTGGGGGCTCTGACTCAGATGAGTATTGGATGACACTACCAAATAACGCTTGGTGCGCCTCAGGGGTGAAACTACCTGGCCATAAACTAAGATTCGCCCCAGACCCTAGCATATAAACCGCTGACCACGGGACCTCACAGGAAAAGTGGCCGCCACTAAACGTGAGTATCTCTCGAATACCCCACTCATCTACGCTAAAGTCTGGGGAGTAATGCGCCCAGCGAAAAGATAGGGCAAGGGCGCATTGATGTGTAAGATACTCCGGAACGGTTACATTGGGTCTACGTGGATCAAGAAACACAATTACCTGGCCGTATCGATCCATTGTTTCGCTGAAGGCTAGAAGCTTGTGCTGATTCATCATCTCCCTCGTTTATCGTGACCATCTCGAAGCTCAAGTAGGATAGAGTTGAGCAGGGTACTTTGATATCTGGCCTCTTTGAGGATAAGCCGCTGGACACAGACTTGTTGGGCGCCATGAGAACCGAAGTTATTCTCTGGGCATTCTTCGGTAATATCGCTTGTTGTGGCGCAACTTGAGAGCAACAGGGCGACCAGGATTGATACTCTCGCGATTAGTCCTCACGGTCGTAGATCTCACCGGTATATTTTTGGTTTAAGCTTTTGTGATCTAAATCATCAAGAATATCCACACAAAGTCTGACACAAACGCTACAGATGTTAACAGAGGGCCCACAATAATCCGTTGAACATCTGATGACGCTTCAGATCGACCACAGAAAGAGCAATAGATGAATAGCGAGCGAGACATTGCACTCATTAATCAGTTATTTTGTGGAGAAATTGGGACGCCAGCGAGTGATACGCTCTCGAGCGATAGCCCAGGCTTTTTTGAAGAGCCATCCGACACTGCGATCCTGTAGTTCGGCTTCCCGCTTAATATCTTCATAGACCTCGGGGGGGATTGAGATGGTGTAATTAATGTTATTACTGTGGTTCAAAGTAGTCTCCATATTAACTGGTTGCAGAGGTTATTCCACGGACACTACTAGCCCTACTTTTGGGCCCGTCAATGCTTTTCTGATGTAGTGAAAGGTGGGATATCTTTGGGGCTATAAGTCTAGCGTTCGTGGGCTATCAAATACGCGACAATAATACTCGTAGGTATACCAGGGGTCAGGATCTGTGGTGCGATTGATTGTACGACCTGTGTAGTAGGCCTCCAGCGGTGTACCGCCTAAACCCCCGCAAAACTCCACGCGGTGCATACTTTTATAAGCGCTAGGGCTCTCTAGGTGGGCAAGCTGCCAGCGGGATCGTACTCGAAGAATTAGATGGCAATTAGGAAAATAATTGCACCTTTTACGGGACGTCAGAGAAGTTTCCTCGGCAACAATAAATTGACCATCGATAGCTAAAATGGGCTGAGACATGACTACCTCCTAGCCTTCGCCGCCGTATAGGCTAAAGCCCTCTAGATAATCTTTCACGCTTATTTTCTGCTGCAAATAGACCTTTTTGACAAGGTCTGTTAGAGAGTGCCTATCCGGATGTACACCCAATAGATCGGCTAGCAGCTGTTTAGCCTGCGCATAGTCGGCCAAGATATCCTCAGGCACCCAGCCGTCACCCACCATGTGTTGTAAACTCACTATCACCTCCAGGGGCCCAATAGACATAGATTAATCCCTTGAGGTTTTTGATCTGATCCTCAATACCCAAAAATAACATTATGGCTGCCACACTTATAGGGGTATCCCCACAGCCCTTATGACCATTTATATAGTATGGGTATAGGTTTTGAGGGCTTACTTCTTGGCACCAGTTACACTTGTGCCGCAGCGCTGCTTCTTCGACCCAATCTAGTGTATCGTTATAACGATACCAAGATCTCCCCTCTTCGCGGCATACTGATAGAGGGATAAAAAGAACTACGTCCTTCATCCCAAATTCTGGGTTCCAAACAACTGAGCGCCGGGGGTCTTTTAGTGAATTCTGAAAACGCTCAAGCTCCCATTGAAAAGACGTACCGGCGCGATAATAGCCATCGTTACAGACCCCAGCAAGGGTTTCGATCGTATCTCTGTAGATAACGCTCCAAGCAACAAACTCCCCGACCGTCATCTCATCAAGGGCGCTTATCTGGTCATTAAAATTATCAGGAGCCTGAAAGTCGTCTAGCCCAAAGCCCACTGCCTTATGAACACGTCTTTCCATTTTACTTCCTTAGGTCTAGTTGGGCTTGCTGTCTAGGCAAGGACTAACTCCCGTGTGTATGAAGCTGATAATCCTGTTGGTATCGTTGAAGAGGTACTGGAGGGCTGACCCTCCCTCGTCGTCAAAATACTCAAAGGATGTTACGAGGGTCTTCACAATCTCTAGCCGTAGCCGCTGGTGGGGGTCTAACCCAAACTCATCAATCTCACTCATCTTTCGCTCCTCTACTTCATTAATCACGGGGGATCTCCTTAATAAATTTCGCTCCAGAAGGTTGTAGATTTTGGCGTGACCAATAACGCACTTCAGGTACTTCATGACGAACCATATCTAGGGCTATCTGCATAGCCTCGAGCTCTGTGTGGTCTGGGTACTTTTGTTTGTACACAGCAAGCCCAATTATTTGACGACCTTTGAAGTTCAGTCCGCTGAGTTTTTTGAGACCCAGTTTCTGAAGATTACCAGGGCCGTAAATACCACTCCAAGAATAGTTGGGTCCAGACTGTTTCGCTGGGTTCCAGTGGGAATAGCACTGGAGGGCGACCTCGTCTACCCCAGAAACCAGGTCAGCGGGAAAACCCACCAGCATTCTTTCAGGGATGTAACCTGTGTGAGAAGTGATACTGATCTTACCGCTCATATCCCGAAAGAGGGCTAGGCCTTGTAGTAGATCCTTTGTAGTCGCGTCTAAATTTTTATACTCCTGGACATCATCCTCTTGCCAATTACCCTCTAAGTCAAACTCTATTCCCGCGCCTAACTCAATAGCAATCTGAGGAAGCTCTTCTAGTAGCCCGTTAATATGCGTTGGCCGGGGCTTGACCCAGCTCATGATATCAAGGCCCACGCCAATATTTTTGAGGGCAGCGGCAAATACCTTGAGGTCATCATATGGGAACCAGCCCATGTTAAAGGACTTGTCCTTAATGTCATTAATCTGAACAATGACCCGACTGAGACCCATCTCTTTAATGAGGTTTAGATCTTCCGCCAAACCCTTCATGGTTTTACTGGCTGGGCGATCCCACCACAGGCTCACTTTGAGAGGCATTTATTCCTCCCCTCCTTAATGTGGGTAAGGATACGATCCCAGACGGATGATTCTACATACTCAGCTTCATCCCCAGGTGTTGGCCCCAACGGTAAGCCCATCATTTCTCCTTTAGCTCTTAAAAATACTCTGCATAAACTTCAGCTGCGTCAGGGTCGAAGTCTTCTGGATTTATTATAGATCCAGCTAATGAATGCAGTGACCGGTAGTTGAATATAGGGCAGCGGGAGTAGGTGTTACCCTGGTCAAAGGGTTCGTCTCGAAAGCCACAATTTGCTGGGCAATCATCAGGGACAAAGTGTTTTTTGGCAATAATCATTATTTACCTTTTCTGGCCCGCCCTATTAATTGTACCTGGACCGCAGTAGCTGGTCCCTGACCTCCGGCTTCGTCTACCACTTTTCCATCTGATTGTAAGATACGGTACCTTACCCCTGGGTAAAGACACGCTGCTAAGTCTAATGCACCGAGAGCTCTATCAAGGCTTACTTCCTGAAGCGGAACGCCAACGTGAATCCATTCAAGTAGAGGATCTCGAACCTGGACTGTGTAGGTATATTTAGGCTTCATACTTGTTTTCGTGCCTTTTCCCTGTATCTACTCCAAGTCGCTACGACATCATTATAGCCATAATCGGATACAAGATACCGAGCAATACAAGCCAGCCTTCAGATTCAAGACAAATACTGTTGCTAATTAGTAGTACTACAATCGTAGACATCAGAAAAGTTTTTTCGCTCATGCCTTTTGTCTCTTTGTCTCGAGTCCTGGCGTAAAACAAAGCACCTTAGCTTCATAGTGTAGACATTTAACAGTATATGCAGAGTACATATCTGGGTAAAAGTCTTCAGGGCAATACTGCCGATCCGTCAGGGGGCAATGTACACAATATGCACAAACAGCCCCAGTATTTACTGGTGACTCCCTAATTTTTATACTTAATAAGTAATCCAACAATGTTTCGCCTTTGGGCGAGTTTTGTCTTGAGGCGCGTGCAGCCCCTAAGAATTCCACCCAGAATCTGTGCTCTCCAGATATATTGTCAAACATTGTTGCAAAACAGTTCTGTTCTACGCACCAATCATGGACCAGCTCAAGAACTTTAGGATCTTCAGTGACCATAATTTTATTCCTCTGTGCTTCTAAGCCCCCGACACCCACCGCCACAATGCCCGCCAGTAAGAGCCCTTATAAACCATCATCCAGCCACTGAATGGTAGATGCGCCGTCAGCCGCGACCAGAATCCCGTCAGTAAGGGTGGATCGCACTGAAGGCACATGTGGTGCGGAAGGCCATAATAAATGACCTTGGCCTCTGGCTCACCACAATCAGCGCAATAACCAGGCTTGTAGATTATCTTGAATCCCCAAGGTCCGTAACTCATCTCCCTGTACTCCCGAACCCCCCGGCCCCGCGCTCTGTTGCACTCAACATCTCAATGCTGGGGACAGTTTCTGTGTCGCCCACCCAGACTGGGGCGATAACCAGCTGAGCGAAGCGCTCACCGGGCTCAATAGTAGCTGAGCACACTGGGTTTTCTCTCCAATCAGGCAGCATGATAATAGGTACCCTAATAATCCCACGAAAGTCGGAGTCAATAGTATTGGGGCTATTGAGAACAACCAGTCCCTGCTCTCCTAAGCTTGAGCGAGCGCGCAGCTGTCCTTCTAAACCGTGAGGTAACTCAATAGCCAGGCCGGTTGGAATACGATAGCGATAGCCGGGAATAATTAACTGGGGCTCAAGAATATCCGCGACCAAATCAAGACCAACAGAGCCAGATGTCCATCTGCAAGGGGGATTAAGGGTGGCCTGGCCTTCTGTATAAATTTTAATGGCGCTCGTCTGCCAAGGAAACAGATTGCTCATGACTCTACCTTAATATCAGCGGTTCGAGCTGCTAGCGCCCGAAGGCTGTCATGGTCATTAGTCGAACGAAGTTTAAGGTTAGCCTCGACTCTGTGTAGTCGGGCAGATAGATTTGATATGGACACCCGTATATTATCTAGCTCCCGCTCAAGAGCGGTGCGAATATCTATAGGGCTGTCAACCGGGTTTTCAGCTGCCATTTTTTATACCTCAACTCTAGAAGACTTATGTCTACAACCGTCCCATCTGAGTTCTTTATTATTCGCAGCGAGATATTTACGTTTAGGGCTAATACAGCCTCTACTATTTTCAGTGCGAGTCTAAGGCTAATTTGCTGCCCCACGGGGCCAATAGGGTGCCAATGCTTATCGGTGTTTGAGAAGGGGCGAAAGCGCTCAATGGTATACTTTTCAAGTTTAGTCGTCATTAGTCCCTCTGTAGGCCCCACTTCAGTATAACGAGGGCAGTGGCCTCATCAATAGAATCAAGGTTACAATCTATGCCCACGAAGTCAGCAGCTGTTTTCTTGACGGCAGGTTTCCGGATAGGCTCAGATTTGAGCTCAGCCGCTGTGAGGCCCAGCAGTTTTTTCCATGTTTGGTTGTCAACGAGACAGGTATTCCATCCGTGGGTCCAGCCATAACAGATCCAGGTCTGACGGGCAGCGACCAGAGCGATAGAGGCTTTAATGTTACGCCCGCCAAACTGATCCTCCACCACCAATAAAGGTGGAGGAGCCCCTGATACTACCGGCGGGATATCTCGCATGTTTTCAACAAGAAAATCCCAGAGCGCTCTGGGCGCGTCAAGGCCTGTGAACTTCGGGGTAAATCCGGAGGAGACAACCACACCATCGCTAGCCTTGGCCCAGCCGCTAATACCCTGTGCACAATCTGCCGCTATAACTATTCGGCCAGGAATAAACTTGTCAGCTAGATAGTTAGGGCGCCAAATATGAACGCGCTTATCTGGTGCGGGGGGCTTGTGACTTTTTACCTTATGCTGCATAGTACTGTCCTATATCATTGAGAAGAGTTTTGAGCGCATAAGCCGCTGCCAGCGGGACCACTCCATTGCCGAGGGCCCTGATCCGGTCCAATCTATTGGAAACCCCATTAGCCACTCGACCCACGTTGGGCTCAGCTTCCCACCAACCTCGTTCTTGAACCTCTGATGTATGGTGTGCTTTTGCATACTCGGAGCAAGCGCGTTGTCTGCGACTGTCGGAGTCGGCCACATTCCCCGTGCTTTGGCAGTCCTCCTGCTGTTGCTCCCGCCATCGAGTCCCGTGGTCCGAGGAGTAGGCCAGTAACCAGATTCTTTTTCGGTAGTGAGGGGCTCCAACGTGGTGAGCTCCCAGCACTCTCCATTGAGCATTATACCGTTTAGAGGCCAGATCTTTGAGTATGATTTCGAGGCCCCCTTGGCGGAGGCCTGGTGAGTTTTCCAGAAAGATGAATCGGGGGCTAACTTCGCAAATGATTCTAAAGATGTGAGGCCAGAGCCATCGTTTATCTTTTGTGCCTTGACGTTTTCCCGCCGAGCTCCAAGGTTGACATGGGAATCCAGCAGTGATGAGATCCACTTTGTCACGCCAAGGCGAGCCTTGAAAGGTAGCCAGGTCTGACCAAATAGGCGCTGTGTCCAAGTAACCTTTTTGCATCGTTTGGACCAAGAGGCTGATGGCGAAAGCTTCCCTCTCCACGTAACAGATAACGCGACTTTTTGGAAGAGCCAGTTTGACGCCAAGCTCAAGTCCTCCAACGCCACTGCAGAGCGACAAAATACTGAGGGGACGTAGATCCACAATTAACTGGCCTTTCTATGCTGGCACTGGACACAGCGCCCTTTATTGGCACCCGTAACTTTGAGCTGAACCAAGGCCGCGCAGCCTATAGGGTTCACCGCCCTCGGGTGACCACACCATTCTGGTTGAGGGTATTCCTCAGCACATTGGGCCCAGGTATATCCATAAGTATCACATAAGGCGTCTACTTGCGCCTGGGTTAACTCATGAAAATATTTTATCATCTTACCTCCCCTGTGCGCCTGGTGACATGAAAATAGCTAGCATGAATAATAAAAGTAAAAGAAAATGAAAGAGTACAAGTAAAAACTCATCGCTCCAGCCGGTCCACTCCTTGATCATCTGCAGAAAAAATCTCATGAATGGTCCTCCAACATGGGGAAGTAACCGTATATGCGGCTCAGAATGTGATCAGCCTTACGCTGAGGCGTACCAACGTCAGATACTCGAGTAACTGGTAAGAAGATGTTAGCTAACGCGTAGCGTTCATTACTCCAGGACGCTATCCAACTATCTCCGTCAGGGCGCTGTAACGCTCGTTGACGCTGAGTTTCTGGTGTGACATCAAGGACAAACGTTACGTGCGGCTGTAAGACGGAGCAGTATTTACGATAAAAAGCGGGGACGGCCATCACCCAATTGGCGGCAGGCACCCCAGGTAAGCACTGGAACACTGCCATGGATAAATAATAGCGATCGCAAACAACTGGTGTGCCTTGTCGGAGGTGAGTAAATATCTCAGCGAGATGACCTTGTCGGTCTGTGATCGCATATTCCAGCGCTTCATCAGAGCGGCCAAGTTTATTGAGCTCGCGCACTTTGAGGCCCTCAGGAGAATGTGTGGGCTCAAAGGTCCAGTGAGCCTTAAGAGCCTGGGCGACCAGACGGCTCACTGTTGTTTTTCCAGAGAATTCATCACCCTCAATTACAATGAGAACGCCCATATTTATCCTTTCCTTGCGGGCAAGCATCGTCAGCTTCTCGACGAGTATCCTGCCGCCTTAAAGCAGCTGGTTCTATACAGATAGCCGCCACATACCAGTAGCAGTATCTACACCTCGTCCAGCCCATCGTATCAATAAAAGCCTGCCAGCGAAGCCAGCCCACGATATTTTCCATTCAATCCGCTATAGTGTATCCTTAGGCATTTCAGGGTCTTGGACTTGACTCTTCCATTGTTTAAAAGCCAGCCACTCTTCCCGCCATTCTAGGCTCATGAGATTAACGACCGTTTCTCGAGTGATAGGCCCCTCGGGAAGATAATAAATCTCTCGGGTTTGGCTATAAATAAAGAGGTTTATTCGATGAAGGCTCTCAACGGTGTATAAGGAAACTGTTATAATGTCTTGATATTTGGTAGTAAATAAGTAGATAGGCTCGTCATTGGTTATAAATTGCTCGGTCTCTTTGATGAACTCTCGCCACTGCACGGTGTTAAAATGAAGGACAGGCGCCTCACACAGGTCCGATATATCAGCACCGACTGACTTAGCACACTCTAGATATGTATTCAATTTTTCGTTCATAAACCCTCCGAGTAAAAGCTACGTATGGGTATAAACATAACACGCTGTTCATCCCCGACGGTGTAATGATAAAGGCGCCAGCGCTCAGGAAAAATAAAGACTTCAGGCGGTAAGCTAGCTGCCTCCCCTAATTTTTCGGCTATGCTTTTAGACGGAAATTTTTTATGGTTTAGTATGCCCGAGAGGTAGCTGGGATCCACTCCTGCCTTATTAGCAACCTCATTCGGAGAAATCTTTTTTAGTTGTAGATATTCTTTTACGGGGTGCATCAAGCTCTGCGCTCCTTGATATTGACTTCCTCCGACATATACATTAGCCTGGCCTAATAGACAATGGCCGACAGAAACTGACCACACTATGCTATATCTTCTCTTTATGCCACAAATAGGTTAGTTAAAAATAAGTAGACATTACGGGGCTTGATCATAGACTGCTTTTTATGTTGACTGCCAGACCATGCCAGTGTACGAATAATCCAGCAGCTAAGCCGCTTCCAGACCAATAGGACCTGCATCGTGCTTAGACACGAAGGGAGTTGGGTGGCGGGTGGGTAGGAGCAGGTACGGGGAACACGGACGGTATGGCGAATGGTAGTGAAGTGGGGATAATGACCGAGCATAAGTAAGGGAGGCGAAGGTAGTCACGCGTAGGCGTATTAACCTTTAATTAAGAGGGAGCGATGGCACTGAAGTTGGATCCAAAAGTTCAAGAGATTCTGCCCCAGATAGGGATTGAGATTGTTTCTAAAGCTAATGGAGAAATAGCCATCTACCAAGGGGGAGTTGAGCAGTTTTCGTCATATGCCTGTGACGTTGTAGTGAAAAGGCTCAAGAAAATCATTGACCAGTTGAGCCAGGATTGTGTTGATCTAATGCAGGACCTTGACCCAGAGCGGTACCAGCAGTTTATGCAAGTGGCCCAAACAGCGTCAGGGTGGGTGATGATGGGCCTTAAGGGTGATGTGGGGGCAACGCTGGCGGCGGCAGCAGTAAAAATACTTCAGCCTCAGCGCACAAGTATGACGGACCTAGAATTTATAGGAGAGGTTGCCGCTCTCGCTGATGGAGCTTGGAGTGTTATCCAGTCATGGGGGAAAAGTTTACCTTGAGCGTCAAGAACTTATGCAAATGGGTCGGCGGCAAAAAGCAGCTGCTCAAAGAAATAATACCCGCCTTGCCGGCGGGCTTTCTTAAGAATACGTCTGTTCGCTATCATGAGCCTTTTGTTGGCGGGGGAGCAGTACTTTTTTTCCTCTTGGAAAAAGGGAGGCGACCCACGTATATCTCGGACAGCAACAGTGACCTCATTAACTGCTATAAGCAAGTCCGGGATAACCTTGCGAAAGTGATTCTTCACCTACGACAATGCGCTCAGTATTATGAGCCTGCGCCTGTGGAGACCTTTTATTCGATCCGAGCGAGGTTCAACGCCGAAAAGACGAGGGGCAAGGGAGACACGGCGATCCAGGCAGCCAGATTTATTTTTCTAAATAAAACTGACTTCAATGGTCTCTTTCGTGTAAATAAATCCGGTGAGTTTAACGTGGGCCATGGGAAGTTCAGCAGCCCTCCGGTCATCTGCGATGAGGCTCATTTAGGAGAGGTCTCTAAAATACTCCAGGACGTGGATATTACCTGTCGGGATTTTAGCGAAAGTCTCAAACGGATGGCACCTGGAGATTTTGGTTATATTGATCCTCCGTACTGGCCCGTTTCAGAGACAGCTAACTTCACCTCCTTTACGCCAGAGGGATTTACGCGACAAGACCAAGAAGATTTAGCTGAAAGCTGCCGGGTATTAACAGACCAAGGGGTGTTTCTAATGGTGTCTAATTCTGACACGCCCTTTACTAGGCGGCTCTATAAGGGGTTTAATATTTGCAAGGTAGAGGCCAGGCGCTGTGTTAATAGCGCGGGTAAGAAGCGCGGATCGGTGCCAGAGCTTCTGATGACCAACTACTGAGGTAAGTAAGGTGTGCGAAAACGACAAGGAGCGGCTAGAGTTAGTCGCCCTTCATTGGTGTAAGCGGCACAATGTCCAGATTTACTTTCAGCAGGGGGAAAAGGAAGACAAGATAAAGGTCGTTTTCAGATACGACGGGCTCGATAGCCGCGCTTGCGCCACGACGTTAGCAGACGCAGCGCTGGCGGCCATTCAAGATATGGCCGCAAATTTTGATAGCGTAACGGCTCGTGCTGTTGAAAAGCTGGACCAAAAAATAGAAATTCATGCAGAGGCGATGCGTAAGGCAGGTCTCTGCAAAATAGCAGTCACAGAGGCTGATGCAGCTCTACAGAAGGCTAAGGAATCATTAGCGGCAATTTTAGCTTTTCGGGATGAAATCCGATGAGAATATCAGCAGCCGAAGGAGCAGAAATTATCACGGCCATTCTAGAGGAGGGCCTATCATTCTCTGAGGAGGAAGGCCAGGAACTGAGGGGTTTGCAGGTAGTGGCAGGCTGCTGGAAGCACCCCGATCTAACCGCCGAGGACAGCGAAAGAATCCTGGTGCTGTATAAAAAGATCGCGGGTGTGCCTTGGGATACTTCCCTCGAGCGACCTGAAAGGCAACCTAAGACTGAACTTAAGATAAACGACAGCTACTCCCTCAGTTGTGATAGCCATGGTTGGACGCTTAATATTACCGACGGTAAGCGAAAATACAGCCGTTATTACACGTCTCTGGAGGCGGCCCTTGTGCGGGGTGTTGCGGATCATGCGGGGCGAGACGCTTTGACGAAAGTAGATCACTTACTTGAAGTCATAGCAGCTATTGACCGGGTGAAAAGCGAGATTATCACAGCTCTAGATCGCCTAAAGCCCCCTGTGCCCAAGCTGAAAGAGGGGGGTAAATAATCTGTGTGGGCTATGAAGGATAGGATCCGTCGGCTACTTAATAACTGGGCTCAGTGGGATGCAGATATGTTGGAGCGGGATGACCCCATATGGGATCGGATGACTGATCTATTATCTGACGATATGTATGAGCGCCTGGTCCAATTAGGGGACGAGCGAAACGCGCTCCTACGGGAATTAGATGGCAAATAAAGAACGGTCATCTATTTATCTTCCAGTTATAGTGGTCCACCTGACCCAAGGGTTAATGGAGGCCACAGGTGTTAGTGTTGACAAGCACGTCTATCATAGCCTCCGGGCTATTGAAAACTTAGACGTGGAGCCTTGGGTCTTACGCGCAGTCTATAAGGCTTGCCTGAATGCTAGTCAGAACTGGGCTAAAAAAGTCAGCGCAAAAAATAGGCACAACAGCCTTCGGCGCCATGAAGATATAATGGTGAGCCGGCGCTCTAGAGAATGGGCAAGATCCAACGCTGAGAAGATTAACATCACGGCACAAGAGTACCTCACGGCGGCGCTGTTTTTTCATTGCTTCGCTCTTCAGCCAGTACTCTCATGGGACTGCCTCTTTGGGCAAGAGGATCTGGGTTTGGACAATATCAAGAATAAGGCCTTTACTTGGGAGGAGCTTAACAACTTCAATGCTCAGGCGCTAAATGAAATCAGGGCTTTTTATGGTTTGCCGGAGGCAGTAACCAGAGAAGTAGGCATAGCAGAGGTTCTGGCCGCCCAAGGCGACGCGCTAGCTCGTCTTTATGGGGACGACCCTCTGGTCCGGGTCATTATGGAACTAAAAGAGCTACATAGAAAAATTGGCCGCCAAGAGGATGAGATACGTCAGCTGCGCTCCATCGTGGCGCAGATAGATGACAATACCCTCAAGGTAAGGCTCGAGGAACTGGGCCTGATAACCGATGAAACCTTTCGATATATGTCTAGGCCTTTTATTGAGGAGATAGCCCGCCAGCTCGGGGTGGAGAATTATGAACGCTTTAGGATGGGGGACCTCAAACAGCAGATAACAGTGCGTATGACAGAGCTCGGCTATAAACCTTTTGGGGGATACGGCCGTTATCGGTTTCCAGCAAAGCGAGAAGCAGAGATAGCTCTTTACCGAAAACTAACGGAGTCGCTTGATGGATCTATCTACTTCAACGTTTTTGACCCGCTTAAAAAGCGGGAAAGAGATTGAGTGCCAGGATGCAGCGATGCTCGGCCAGCTAGCGTCTATTATCCGGCAGGGACGAAGCGGCGGGCAGTTTATTTCCCAGGCTCAACAGGCTATTATCGGAGAACAAATACTCACGCGAACAGGTGGGCGAGTAACCCTCCAGGATCTTTTAGAGACAGAGGCTTCGTCTAAGGGCTGGTATATTATAGAGCCCAAGGGCAAAGCTTTCAGTGGCAAGATGATAGAGCTTATTCTAGTTGACCCCCATGAGCTGGAGGACGAACAAGATGGAGTTCAGCTCCCACGCAAAGTTAGTACTTAATGAGCGAAGATATCTAGCCCCTGGTGAAACACCTGAAGGTATGTTTGCTAGGGTAGCTAAACAGGTTGCCTTAGTAGAGGCTAAAGATAGGGCGTACTGGGAGGAACAATTCTTTAACATCATGAACAATGGGCTCTTCCTTCCAAATACGCCCTGTTTATTTAACGCAGGCATATCTAATTTGATGAGTGCTTGTTTCGTATTGGTACCGGATGATTCTATACCATCCATTTTTGACGTCTTGGGGTTATCTGCAAGTATATTCCAGTCAGGCGGTGGACTGGGGTATTCATTCAGTCGCCTTCGAGAAAACGGAGCGCGTGTCAAATCTGGTGGTATAAGTTCTGGCCCTATCAGTTTTATGGGTGCTTACAATGAAATGGCCGAGAGCATAAAGCAGGGAGGTCGACGAAGGGGGGCCATGATGGGGGTGCTAAACTGCTCTCACCCAGATATCGTTGAGTTTATTCGGGCTAAAGAAACTGAGGGCCGACTGCGCAATTTCAACCTTTCTGTGGATATCTCCCAAGCATTTATAAAGGCCCTCAAAGCTGGTGACTCTTACCCTCTGTACCACTACAATGGGCGAGGGGTTATTCAGCCAAAGGGTGAGAAATCGGCCAAAGAAATCTTTGACCTCATTTGTCAGGGCATACATAAAAACGGAGAGCCTGGGGTTATTTTTCTGGATGAGATTAATGACATTAACCCCCTACCCGAGCATATAGAGGCATGCAATGCTTGCTCCGAAGCATACCTTTTGTCTCATGAAGCCTGTATTCTTGGCAGCATTAATTTAGCGCGGTTTGTCGGCGGGTCGGCTGAGCTCTTTTATGATGCAGTGACGGTGGCCCACCGTTTTCTGGACAATCTCATTGACGCCCAAGAATATATACATCCAACGATTGAAGAGGCAGTCAAGAAGACCAGGAAAATAGGTTTGGGCATAATGGGGCTCCATGAAGCACTCATACTCAATCACATACCATATGACTCAGAGGCTGCACTAAAGTTCACCCACGAAACCCTCAGTACATTTGATGCGGCGCTGCATAAAGCTTCCTCTACGGTAGGGGAAGAAAAAGGTTTTTATCCCGCGCACACAAAAGTACGCCAGGGTACACAGTTTGATCGTTTCCGCTATCGACGGAATATGTGGGCCTCTTGTATCGCTCCTACCGGGAGTCTTTCTATCCTTGCTGGAACATCATCTGGACTAGAGCCGCTGTTTATTCTTTATGGAACCAAGAGATACAACGACGAAAAGGTTGAGTTTACTTTCCCTCCTTTTGAAAGATGGCTGGTAGGAAAACCTGTTAAGGCTGCCAAAGATATAATGGACTGGGCAAAGTTATACGGACATGTAGACGATTGCCCCCATATGACACCGCACGAGCGAGCGCTATGGAAACGCGGGGCCTCTATTCCTTGGCAGGCTCACCTGAAAATGCTGGAAGAAGCACAAGGGCATATAGATATGGGGATATCAAAGACAATTAATATCCACCATAACGCGAGCATCCAGGACGTTGAGCAGATATTCAGAGCTGCCATGGATTCTAATGTCCGCTCTCTTACTATTTATCGCGAAAACTCTAGAGAGGCTCAGGTTTTTGACGCCGGTAAAAGTAAGCCTAAAGAGGCTGAAGAAAAAAATGACAATGCGTTTGTCATTCGAAAAGGTCAAACAGGCGAGGCTGAGAGTGGGTGTGGAAAGGTGTATATTACTTACAACCAAGAACCCAAGACAGAGACGTTTATTAGGATGGGCAAAGCTGGTGCTTGCCAAAGCGCCTGGGCTGAAATAACAGGGAGGGCCACGAGCCTAGCACTTCAAGCTGGGGTGCCTTTGAGAGAGATCATTAAACAATATCAAAGGGTCAAATGCCCCCGGCCTATCTATCATGGTGGCGAACAGTACACCTCCTGCATTGATTGTATGGCCCGGATCCTTAACGCTATGTCCGGTGAGGTTATTGAATGTGGGGAGGATACGAGCCAAAGTTGCCCGGAGTGTGGGCAGGCCCTCATGAGAGAGGGTCAGTGCTGGCGCTGTACCAGCTGTTCTTATTCAACTTGTGGAGGTTAGTTTATTATGGCGAGACCAAGAAAGAGCCCCCCGCCTTCGGGTGGTATTACCTTGAGTGATGTTGATTACGATGGACGGTATCAAAAGCCGGCTATCGAAGAGTCTGAGGTTAGTGTGACTAAGGAAGCAGAGGTCGTGGAGAATGCACCGAGCGCTATTGACGAGGTAGCGCCTGTAACTCCTCCTTCTAATGATTGCTGCTGTCACTCTACGTCTGAACGATCTCTTGCATCTGGAACTTATGGAAACTGTCCTGACGCTCCGTGCCCAGTATTTACGGACGAGGACGAGAATCCGAGCCGGTGGGTTCATTTGGGCAACAAACGAGTGGCTGATACAGATGGGCGGATGGTGACCTTTGCCTTGAACGTGGGTGGGCACAAACCTCAGGGCTGCCTGGTTCAGACAGTACTTATGGAGGGTAGTCACTTTATCTCTAACGCCATCGTGTTTATTCCTGAGGTCCAGATATTGGATGACAAGAGTGGCGGCAAGGTGCTCAAGCGTCAAACGAGGTAGCTATGGATGTTAGGGTCGATCGCTCGTTGGTAGATACTCCAAAAGGTATTGCGAAAGAAGCAGATGCTCATGTTAACTTAGGTGCTTGGCCTAAACCACCGTGGTTGCAAAACGGTCGAACCCCGATACCGGAGGAGATCTATTACTGGGCACAGCGGCCCTGTGATCTGCTGTTCTTTGGTCAGAGTTGTAACCTAATTACTCTAGCGCTGCTACTGGAGCGCCTTCATCCTGACCAACAGATTAGCCAAGTGGACGCCGAAGAACTCGACCCTTATCCCAGCTTTACTCAGCGCGATGAGATTCAAGAGGCGTGGGGGGCGCCTCTTCCCACTGCACCCATTCTTTTTATTCTTGACATTACAGGGGATATTAAACCAGCTACCCTCAGGCGGTGCCAGAATCTAATACTCGCCCGCCGGGGGCGGCGTTTACTGACGATTGCTCATAGCCCCCTTTCCCACGCGGAATGGGTGGCAAAGGTCCACACGCCCTTTAAATTTATTATCAGTGATGGGAGTCGAGCATGAGTCGGATGGATCTAACCGCAGAGTTTCTAACCTATTTGGCGAAAAACCCAGAGGGTCGCATCATTGCTCGAGAGGCTGGCGTCAGCCATGAATGGTTCCTAGACCCGATTCACAAAAAGATTTGGGGGATAATTGGGGCCAGTGAAGACAGTCTGTCTGATGTGTATATTCGGGCACAAGGTGGGGTGGATTTTTATTCAGTAGATTATACTGAGGATTTGGCTAAACTTATTGAGAGTTTCCGTGAGGCGACAAGAAAGGAAGAGCTCGTCACAGCCTGTGGGAAGGCCAGCATGGCGGCTGACTCACAAAGTAAGCTGGCGGACGATATTCTCAGAGAGCTTCATCAAGCTCTCCAAGGTATGGAGCGGTTTAGGTGCCCAGACCAGCAGTCACCCCTTTTTTTGAAAGACCTGCAGATCGTGTATCAGGACTACCTAAAGCGCCGTGAGGCCGGGGGTATTACTGGGCTGCCCTATCCTTTTCCCACTCTGAGTAGATTAACTACCGGTCTCAACCCAGCAGAGTGGGTAGTTTTTTATGGCCACGCCAAGGCCATGAAAACTTGGATCTGGCTTTACTCAGCCCTCTACATGTGGCGGACAAATAATGTGCCGCTGCTCATCACCTCTAAGGAGATGTCCGCAAAGGTTTGCCGCGAGCGCTTCTGTGCCGTCTATGCCGGCGTGGATTATGACAGGTTTCGCAGGGGTGATTTACTCAAACCTGAGGACGAGCGGCTTCAGCTAGCCCTTGAAGAGGTAGACGAAAAAGGGAAAAACGCGCCCATCTATTGGAAAGAAACTGACAAGATGGGTATTGATGCAGTAAATGAAGTTCAAAGCTGGGCCAATGACTTCAAGGTGTCTGCAATATTTTTTGACTGCGTCGAGGGGCTAACGTTTGATTATAAAGATCTGCCGCCCGTAGCCCGAGGTATTAAAAATACTGCCAAGACTTATGGTATCCCGTGGGTAGGTACAACCCAGGCCAACCGGGTGCTTGACCGAAAAAAACCTAAATCAGATCCAGAGCAAGACATGGGTGGTTCTATCCGGTTTGTTCAGACGGTGGACCAGCTCTTCCGCCTGGTAAAGGTTAAGCCCGCTCAGCTGCAGTTAACCATGGCGGCCATGCGCGAGTGCAAGGAAATGATCCTTCAAATCCGAGCCGTGCCCGCCGTTTGCTTTCAAGAGATCGATACCCCGCCTATGGACGTGGCGGAGGAACCTGATTTTCTGGGTTAGGAGGAGATATGTGCGCCATTGTTGAGCCCTGTCGTAACTGCGGGAGCAATGAGCTCGAGGTCAAAGAAGGAAGCATCGGTTATTGGGTGGCCTGTTCTTGCGGGAACAAGGGGTTTTTCCGGTCGAATATAGATGAAGCCATAATCGCTTGGAACACTCAGCAGCACCTCAACTTTTACTGTGAACTTCAACAGAGCCTTAGGCAGCTGGCTGGGAATTTTACTCTCTGGTTTCTAGCTTATTGGGAAAGAGATTTTTATCGCAGAATCGAGGACCTCAAGTATCTACGCCAAAGATGCGAGGAGTGGATAAGGTCATGATCCAAACCTATTACCCTGGAGAGCTGGTGGCTATACTGGGGACCATGTTCTCTGGCAAAACTAATCTGATAAGAATTATACGATTAAGCACTGAGGGCCCTAAGCCCAGTATTTTTTACCCCTCAGAGCACGCGGCTGAGAAAAAGATTCTACGTAATCATGATGATGAAGAGATATATGGCTCTATTATCCTTGACAGTCCGGCGCAAATTATGGAGCATATCCAGGTGGGCCAGCGTGTCTGCCTCATTGATGAGGCAGCCCTTTGGGCGGATAGTGAAGGTTTGCTCCGGACAATTAATCGACTCAGAGAATATGGGCTTTGTGTAGTGGTGGGGTCGTTTGATACAGACGCTAACGGGGAAGAGCCCTGGATTATTCAGCAGATTAAGGACGCGGCCTTTCTCACTATCGTTAGGCGCACAAAATGCTTCTGCGGGCGGCCTGCGTTATTCACAGAAAAAGTCAAAGGTAATAGGCAACCCATTGAGCCTCTGGCTGAATTTGCCCCGAAATGCCGAGAGCACTTTCAGCCGCTTAATGGTGTAGTTTTAAAAGGGGTCGGTAATGATTGAGCGTGTGAGTCATAACTCAGACTGGGAAACTTTTGAGGTCTCATGTGATACCTGTTCTTACAGTGAGACCTTTGAGGATATGACCTGGAAGGAAATGATCCAGGAGATGAAGGACACGGGCTGGCGATTTAGCAAGGAGGACGACGAGTGGATACATCGTTGTCCAACCTGCGTCGGAAAACGTCCAGCTATTAACAGTCGACTCTGGAGGAAATAAATGGTTCGCCGGCTTATTGAGCGCTATCTTCAGCTGATGAATATCCAGGTCAAGACGCCCAATGACTACGGGTTTTTATGTTATTGCCCCTTTCATCGAGACGTTCATAAACCATCTTTTTCAGTAAATGGTGATACGGGCTGGTGGCAGTGTTTCGCCGGCTGCGGTAGCGGGCCTTTCCCTGTGCTGACAAAACGATTGGGCCTTGGGGTGATCATCCTTCCCTTTGTCAGCGGAGACAGTAATAAAAGTAAAAAACCTGATGTACCCAAAAATAGACCCTCGGAGGGCGAGATACTTTTTTATGTAAAAAATATTAGTTTACCCTGGGTTCTACGTGGATTTGACTTATCTACCTTAGAGCGTTTTCAGGTAGGTTTTGACCCGGCTAAAAACGAGACTATCTTTCCTATCCGGGATAAGGATGGGACCCTGCTCGCTTATTTACACTCGCCTAAGCAGAGCGTCTATTATTACTACGGGGATAGACGAGGGGAGAGTTTTTTTGGGGCTCACCTCATTGATGACAATAACGATATAGTGGCGCTCTGTGAAGGAGTGGCTGACGCTATGCGTATCTGGCAGCTGGGTCATTTGCCAGCAATAGCGATTATGGGGTCTAAACTAACACCGGGCCAGACCGCTTGGCTAAAAAAACTCCGCCGCCCGATCTACTGTATGCTTGATAACGACCCTGCGGGTCGCAAGGGGAATATTCAGATCTGGGAAAAACTGCGGGGTTATTGCCGACTACAGTTTATTCATTGGCCCAAAGGTATAAAGGATCCAGGACAGTTGGATTCTTCTAGAGAGCTAGAACGGTTACTAGGTCAGGCTAAACCATTTCCGAAGTCAGTATAAGTTAAGATCGAAAACGCCTTGTGCTCCAGCAAAATCGGGCGTAAAATTAACTACAACAAAATCTCTTTAGGGGGACGGAGGCTAGCATGCGCTTTGACTTTAAGCGGTATCAGAAGATCATTCAAGAAGCACGAGAGGGTCGGTCGCTCCGCTCATTTATTTTGGGTAAGGGGGAAAACGCCCTTATTCGGTTCAACCCCCATCCGACAGTTCCTGAGCCTGTTGTTGTGGAGGCCCACTGGATTGGAGAGGGAGCAAATAGTCGCAAAGTATACTGCGCGGCAAAGGATCCAAAATATCCGGACGGCTGCTATGCATGTAAGTTCGGGGCCAGCACAACGCTCAGCATTGGGTTTAACGTCATAGATACCCGGATCTTCCATGCGGTGAAGGATGGCAATAAGTGGAAGAGGGAGATCTGCCGGGGGCGGCAAAAGGGTTGTCCCCAGTGTCGTAACGGTGTGGAAGCGCAAATGCGGGGGGCTGTGGTCTGGGAGATGAGTCAAAAAACCGTAAGCATCATCAAAGCCTTTGCCGACGAGCAGGAAAAACGATGTGAGTGCGGCCATGAGCTAGAGGAAGAAGGGTGGGAATGCCCGGAGTGTGGAGAGAGCTTTGACGGCAAGATCCCGGAGACAGAGAGAGCTAAATGCTCCAAATGTAACGCCCTCGTTACTCCCCAGGCGGCCTATTATTGTGAGGGCTGTGAGAACGCCAGGCCCCGACAGCTCCAAGATATGTATATTCGGGTTAGCCGGACTCCAGAGGGTGATTATTCTCTGCACACGCAAGACGACCGGTTTTGCCCCCCCAAGAAAGAACACCAGCTTGAGCCCATTAATCTGGTGACCGCCATGGTACCTCCACCACCCATGGATCAGCTGAAGCTTATGGGTATATCAGGCAATAAACTGCAGGCTCTGATGCAGGCTCTTCATCAAACCAAGCAGATCACTGGTGGCTTCGCAGACCCTAAGGAAGCGGTTTACGAGGCAGAGCTGGTGAACAACGATGATGAGGAAATGCTGCTTTGATGTACCGGCTGATCAAGGGGAGCGCTGTTGATGACCTGGCTCAAAAACTGGCTGTGGCTAAACGACCCACAGCGGTAGATACTGAAACGACAGGTGTCAGTATTAAAGAGTCGCCCGTCTGTAAAGGTCAGATCCTCCTGGTCAGTTTATACAACCCGGCTGTCAGTCGGTTACCTTTGGTGGTTGATAAAGAGGATCTCATGCGGCTTCGTCCCTTTGTGGAGAGCCGCAACCCTAAGGTCCTCGCCAATCTTAAGTACGACGCGCATATGTTCGCCAACCATGGCATGCTGCTCCAGGCTATCTGTTGGGATACGGTCACAGCTGACGTCGTCTATGACACCACCCGGTATGGTCGGCATGGCCTTAAAGAATGTGTTCGTGACCACCTCAGGTATGAGATGTATGACATCCTGAAAAAGGGGGAATCATCTATCTACTACTACGAGCGTGAGTTTGAGCGCTTTGTAGAGTATGCCGCTGAAGATGCCATCATGACCTATACACTAGCTAGGTGGCAAATAGAGCAGCTGCGTCAAGTTTCTTGGGGGCCTTACACCCTAGACCGACTACTAATTAAATACTTAGTACCATATGACATCGCCTTGTGGAAAATGGGTCGTCGAGGTATTTACGTTGATGAGGAGTATTTCCAGGGGATAATCCGCCGGATGGGTACCGAGGTCGCACAGAAAGAGGCAGCGATTTATGAGAAAATCGGACGGGTTATTAACCTTAATAGCCCTGACCAGATCGCCGACGTTCTCTATAATCAGTTCAAGGTAACGCCTCCTCGATTTACAGAAACTAAAGTATGCGGCGCATGTGGCAAAAAAGCGACCAAGCGAACTAATTATATCTGTAAAGAACACGGCGACGCTCATCTGAAGCCTGTGCCCTCCACTGACGCTACTACCTTAGAAACGATAAAACACCCCGTGGCTGCCCTTCTTCGAGAGAGGCGCAAAACCAGTAAACTCCAGGATTACTGCCGAGAATATATTAGACACCGCCGGGCTGATGGTCGTATCCACCCTAACTTCAAAGTCTATGGTGCAGACACAGGACGTCTCTCTTCCAGTGGGCCCAATCTTCAAAACGTACCTGCTAGAGAGAAGATATGGGGCATTCGCGGCGGGTTTATTGCCCCACCAGGTAAAGTACTTATTTGTGTGGATTATTCTCAGCTGGAGTACCGGATCATGGCGCATATGTGTCAAGATCCTAAGCTGATGAAGTATATACATGATGGTCATGATATTCACGCAGCCGTTGCACATAAACTCTACAAGCTTGACTGCCCCATAGAAAAGGTGGAAGAGCTTTACCCAGATAAAAGAAAGAGCGGCAAGAACATAAATTTTGGTATTCTTTATGGTATGGGGCCTAGACGATTGGCACAAGCTATTGGTTGCTCCAAGAAAGCAGCTGAGAAACTTTTGGAGGAGTATTTTGACGAGTATCCGTACCTGCGAGTACGAATAGAGCAGGTTAAGGAAGAGTGTCGAGGGAACGGGTACGTAACCACAATACTTAAACGAAGGCGTCACCTCCCCAATATTCTCAGTTTAGACACCGGCTTGGCAGCCCAGGCTGAAAGGCAAGCTGCTAACACTTCCATACAGGGTAGCGCTGCCGATATCATCATGGCAGCGCAGATAAAGGTTGACCAAAATAAAGAACTTTTAGAGCACAACTGCCTGATGCTGCTCCAAGTACATGACGAGTTATTGTTTGAGGTACCTGAAGAAGAGGCTGAGGCCTGTTGTCCTATCATCCAGAATATTATGGAGCACCCTCTGACGAGAGATCTACGGGTTCCACTCGAAGCGAAACCAAAAATCGGACGTTCATGGAAGGAGGCAAAGTAATGCCCCCGCGAAAAAAAAGTAAAAAAGAGGAAGATATATCAGCCGACGAGACCTCTGAAACTATGACTGAGGATAGCCAAACAGCTCATCAAGAAACAGCTCGGCCAGCGGCTGATAAGAGCGCCCGTCTTGCTAAGGTAATGAATGAGCTCCAAAAAACTTACGGTGCAGCAATAATTACTACTGCTGATAAAAGCCACAGCTATACAGAGCGTTGGCTAACAGGCTCGCTCACGTTGGATTATTTACTGGGCGGGGGGCTTCCTCGGGCTAAGGGGGTTCAATTCAAGGGTTTTGACCACAGTGGAAAAACTACGCTGCTCACCATCCTTGCTTCCTCAGTCATTAGCCAGGGCGGAAACGTGGCCTGGCTTAAGGCAGAAGATCTGGATCGCATGTGGGCTCGTCATATTGGTTTGCCCATCCCTCCCAATGAGGCAGAAACAGGTAACCCTGATTTGCTGGATCAGATCATTCAGATTACGGGCGGGAATTTTATTGACCCCCATCGCTTCCTCATTATTGAGGGGCAGACAGGTGAAGAAGTACTAGAGTCGGCCGCTCGAGTTATACGCACAGGAGCGTTAGACTTATTGGTCATAGATTCTATTACTGCCATCACTCCACGGCAGATACTAGATAAGTCACTGGACAAAAGTGAGATGCGGGCTATGAAGCCAGGGCTCTACGCTAGATTTGTTGATCGGTTGTATTCTGCCATGGGGATGTATTTCAACCCGGCCACTGGAGAAGTAGATACCGGGGCAACCGCTATGCGCAACCCTTTTTCTGTCGTCTGGACTAATCAGATGCGGGATAAAATAGGGACAATACCTCTGCCTCCTGATGCGGGAGGGGGCTGGGCGCTGAAGTACTTCAAGCGGGCGGACGTGCAGTTTAAAAGTAAATACGTCGCTGATGATAAAACAGGGCTGGTTTTTGGAACTGAGGTCACTATGAGCACTCCTAACTGCCAGATCGCCCCGCCCGGAAGATGCGGGACCTTCCTCCTTTATACTGAAAATTACGAGGGGCACAAAAAAGGAGAAATAGACCGTGAGCGAGAGCTCATTGATCTGGCCGTCCAAATGGGCGTACTCCAAATTATGGGCAGCTGGTTTAAGATTGGGGAGCGTAAGTTTCATGGTAAGAAAGGTCTTAGTGAGGCTCTTCACGAGGACGTTATCCTGCGCAATAAACTGGAAGCGGAAATAAGGGGTAAATTTTAATGGATTGGCAGAAGGCAGAGCGTAAAGGGATAGCGGCGGCTCATGCTCAACACCATCGAGACTCAGGTCGTGGAACAAGAAAAGGCGACGGGCACGACGAGTATTTTACTATAGAGGAAAAGAGCTGTAAAAAAACTCGGCTGATAACTGGGGCTATGATCGAGAAGGCGCGTAAAGACGCACGGGTAAATGGGCAGGACTGGGCTATACTCGTCGTTCCTCGGTTGGTTTACGCTCACATGTACGTGGTCATTGATCGTGAAACGTACATGATGCTGGGGGGCAGTCTTGACGGGGTTATCGCTGACAACGTCAGCTCATTTACCCTCCCACCAATAATTACCCTCGCTCCCAACCAGGTGATGCGCTACTATATGAGGACCCTCGGCGAAGAGGTAGTGGTCATACGGCTAGAGCGGTTTAATGAACTGAGGGGGCTGCCTTGTTAATCGAGATCATAAAAAAGGCGGCGCCTGAACTGCTGGGTAACCCCGATCAGAAACATAACCTTATGCTGGAGGTGGCGCGGCTAGTAAGTGATAAAAAAGATATGCGCCGGCCCAAGCGACGTATAGGCCCGTCGACGCTAGATGGTTGCCCTCGTCGCATGTATTATGAATGGCAGGGCTACACCTGGGATAAAGAACCTCAGCAAGATCCGAGTGCCCTTTTGATGCTGCAAATACGTCTTCTGGTTCATTCCTATTATCAGGTGCTGGTGCAAAGAGCCCTTCAGCAACATGGGTATCTAGCGGTCACTGAGCAGGCCTTTAATAAAGAGCCTTTCGCTGGGCATATCGATCTGGTTTTCTGGAAAGATGATCCTGCTCACAAGGTTATTATCGAGATAAAAACCACCAAGGGCGCCCGGTTTGAAAAAATTAAAAGCCCGACCGCTGCCATGAAAAAACAGTTGGCGACTTATATGTGGGCCAGCAACACTCCCCAGGGTATCGTGCTTCTAGTGGATATGGAAACCGGGGATAAAAAAGAATGGGAGGCTACACCGTGGTACGACTGGGCACGAGGGGAAGTGGAGCAAAAAGTAAGTGGGCTTATGCTAGCTGAGGCTATGAATATACCTATGGCCCCACGGCGAAGCCGTTACAACTGCTCCGTATGCCCCTTCACGGAGCGATGCCAAGGTGTAAAATGATTAACCCTCTTCGGTGGAAGTTTATGGATCAACCCGAGTATCGTCCAAGCCTTCCGGGAGATCCAACAACACTACCCTTTGCTGAGGTGCGTAGACTACTGTTCCAGTTCACGGAAATATACCGCTGGGCTGAGCAAACGATTGGGATTAAACGGGCCCAGGTTAAATTGCTTAAGACCCAGCTTGACAATTCCATCCGTTTCGCGCAAACAGGAGCTGGACGAGGATCCATGGCGCAGAGAGAGCGCCAGGTAAAAATAGAGCACATACAGGTTGTCAATAAATTGGCCGACATGGAGGCCGATATTTTAGCCCTGGAGGGACTGGCCGTTGGGTTTAATGCGGCACGAGAGGTTTTATCCAGGGAGATTACATCACGTATAAAGGAGTAACATGGATTATACGCGTATTGGGAAAGCTTTCATCGCTTTTGGACAGACCCTCATTGGGGAAGGGATAACGATCGAGCGTCCTGTCCAAGAGGCGGTCCCGGTCCCGGCCCCTAAGGTAGAGGTAAAGGCCACTCCTAAGGCAGAATCAGCACTTCAGGCAGAACCTACACCTCAAGCAAAGCCGACGCCAAAAGTTGAGGCCCAACCTGAGGTAAGGTTGACACCAAAGGTTGAGATACCTGAGCCTAAGAAGGAGGTGATACCTGAGTCTAAGAAAGAAGACTTGCGTGCCATCGCAGGTCGGCGGCAGCTGAAGGTCCGTCCTCCCGAGCCTACACCTGAACCCGAAGTCGAGGAAGAGGAGGAAGAGTCTGAGCCTGCTGCGGCCATGTTAGAGCCGCCTAAGCGAGGCGGCCGGCCAAAGGGGAGCAAAAATAGGCCTAAGACGAAGGACGAGCCAGCAGTTAAAAATCTGGTTAAGCCAAGTAAGGCAGATAAGAAGGATGAGACGCTAGAGGCGCCTATCGATTTATACCTCGCCAAGATCGAGGGCCGCGCTGCCCTCAAGGAGCTCATTAATCAGTTCGGGTTGCCTGTTGCCGTTATTCACAGGAATGAAGATGCCCTCCGTGAAGGCATTAAGAACTGTTTCCTGGAGGGCAAGTTTAACCCCTTTGAGGATTCAGAGGACGAGGTTAACGGAGATGTTGACGAAAACGCCCTTGATGCCAATACTGAGGATATTGAGCTCGCAGAGGAGGGGGGCGGCAGCGTAGCCGAGCTGGCAAAGGACCTTGAGGAGTACATGACAGACGATCCTGACGGTGTAGCCGGCGGGTGGAAGAAGCAGCAAAAATGCGACCTGATCTGCTCAAAGTGTCAAGCAGAGCTGATTGGGCGCTGTGGGGCTCATTTCTTTGAACTCGGTGAGAATAAGGGCTAGTGCATAACCTTGCACGATATGAGAGCGTCTGGTGCCCTCTCTCAAAGGGTTGGTGTAAACTAGAGTGCACCAAATGTTCTCTTGTGCAGGGGTCATATCTTCTTTGTGCTGTGTGCGTTGACTTCGGTTACAATCGTTTAGAGGTTTACGCTGAAGGATTCTGCGCCAGTTGTGGTGATTATACAATTGTGGGCCAGCTCTTTTGGAGGCTGCGCCCTCGGAGGATGGAAAGTGACGAAGGTTGACTTTATGAAGCGGATGCTGGCAGTGTGGAATAAGGCTCTCCCTAAGGATAAGAACCTGACGATTAAGGATGTAGAGACGATGGTCTCTGGTCTATTTATGGCCGTCAAGGACGTTGTCGACAAGGACGGCGACCTGAAGATCGGACCTCTGTGTAACTTTGAACTGAAGAAGCGGGCGGCCAGGACAGGTCGTAATCCGCGAACGGGCGAGGAGATTCAGATCGCAGCCAGCAAGAAGATCAGTTTCAAGCCGCTCAAGGATCTCAAGTTCTAACACTGAGTAGCACAGCGGAACGCAAGCTACAGTGCGACGAGATACTGGTCAGGTAGTTAAGCCACCATAAGGGCTCCCAAAGGATCATTATCCAGAGCTGCCCCAGGTGCTTGCCGGCCCCGAAAAAGGGAAAACCGGAAGAGTGTGCACCTAGCCCTTGGGGACGTACAGCCCAGCCGGGTGGAAAGCCCGCCGTGGGTTCGTAGCTCAGTGGTAGAGCAGAGGGCCTTTAACCCTACGGTCGGAGGTTCAACCCCTCCCGGACCCATTTGGTGCTGCATTCTCTGTAAACAACCTAAGCGATGGCTTGAGTTCTTTACAAAGATATTCTGTAAGTAGCTGCGGCTCACTCCATAAAAAACGAGCCGTTCTTTTCGTATTTCATTTCAGTTATTTATAGACCAGCACCCTCTGGAAGCGTGGCTGAGTGGTTTAAAGCAGCAGATTGCTAATCTGTCGTCCGCAAGGACCATAGGTTCGAATCCTATCGCTTCCGTACTAATGCTAGCTAGCGTCAAAGGGTTGACAAATCGAGCCTACCGGCGTAAATAGTAATGAAAGGACGGGGAGAGAGTAGTAGATGGTCAAGGAGTGGAAAGAGATTAAGAAGGCGGGGCTCAGTCGGGCAGACTTAGAGACTATCCGAACGAGCCTTGCCATCCCCAACCCCGTTTGGGCTAAGCAGATAAAGCGTGGAGATACGCCCAAGGGTAACATCCTCTCCCATATTATCTGTTACACCGAGGACCAGGGGTCAATCTACGTGCCGAGGTATTTTAGCCTAAGTCGCTTCCCTCTGGAAAATCGGCAGTATTTAGATCGGCCCATTAAATGGCCCGCGACTAAATGGAAGCCCCGGCCAGAACAGTTAGGCCCTATACAAGCGTTACGCGATCATAAAGAGGGTGTGGTAGTCTTACCTTGCGGTAGCGGAAAAACTGTTCTCACCCTTTTATACCTGGGCCTCCGAGGACAGAAGGCGCTAGCGGTCAGCCCCACAGAAACAGTACGTGATCAGTGGTGCGAGTATTTTGAGTTTATGTATTTAGAAGGCTGGTCACACCCAGTATCTGGTAAGAACTGGAAAACTGACTCACCGCTGTCCTCCGTAACGCTTCAGCAGATCGCTCTGCACCCCCCGCCCCCAGAGTTCTTTCAACAATTCGGGGTGGTTATTTTTGACGAGGTGGATGTAGCAAACGCAGCACAGCTTAGCCAGGCCTTGAGGATGTTTAATGCTGAACGTATCGGCCTGACAGCTACTAAGGCTCGAGATGACCGTATGGACGTACTTACTGACCTTCATATCGGGCCAGTCATTTACCGACGAGAAGATGTGCCGCCTGAATTGCGAGCGAATATTTATATTGTCCGGACCGGCTTCTGGATGAGTACCAGTGCTAACCTGCCCCTAGAGATAACTCGGGTATCGATGCTTACTGAAAAGATGGAGCGTGTTTTTTCTACCCTCCAGAGAGCCATTGAAAAGGGCCGCAAGATCTTTGTGCTCTGCGAACGCATTGAACAGGCAGAGATGTATTACAGGCATGCGCTAAAGCTGGAAATTGATTGTACATTAGCTCATAGCGATATACAGAAGAGCAAACGAGACTATAGTCGCCAGGTTATTTTCGCAACAAACCTTATCGGTCGGGGATTTAATTGCGAGGAGCTGGACACAATACTGGTGACAGGTATCTTCAGCTACTCGGCCAGAGAGTTCAAGCAGCTCCTGGGTAGGTTACAAAGGTCAGCAGAGAAAAAGCGACCCACCGTAGTTATTTATCTAGACCGACATCCTCAGCTAGCTGGGCAGCTCCGGAAGATTCTGGCTAAGACAAAAGATTACTACAGCAACGCACAGTATTTACAGGATAAACCAGTGGTATTAAGTGTGCCACGCATCAAGCTTGGGAGACTGGCCAATGCAGGTTTACATAAATCCTGATGGTACGTTCAATTTACTTAAACTAACTGCCGACGTGTCTGGTCTTTCTGAGGCAGAAATACTCTGGGTAATACAGCGGGCCGAACAACTTGAGGGGGAAGGTTTGAGTAAAGAGCGTGCCAAAGAAATAATACTCAAGGAGCGTGAAGAACGCCCGTGGGAGAACTTAAGGTCATGAGGATAGAGTAATGATTATAAGAGGATGTGAGGTATTTAGCGCAAAAGAAGCAATACGTGATGTTTCTGATGCAGCTAAGGTATGTATGGATATTTTAACTCGGCAAATGAAAGTAGGTTGTCTTGGAACGCAGGTTATTTGCGGCGGATTCGGTCTTGACGTAACAGAGCTTGTGCGGGCATACCCAGGGCCAATGAATACAGTGGAAGACCTGCTTCTTGAGGCTGGTTGGAAACTGCAGTGGATAGAGGTTGAGCCTAACAGAATATTATGGCATTTAACGGCGATGCCAGTATAAGAGGTTATAATGGCTTGGAGGGTTTATGACTACGAGTGCGCCGATCCGCTTTGTGGAAATATCGAGCGCGACTATCTAGTGTGGGTGACTGAAGAACTGATAGAGGACCCCTGTTGCTCAAAGTGTGGTATGCCTATGACGCGACAAATCGCTTGCCCGGTATACCATCAGGATATCGTCAGTTATTTAGAGAGCTGCGGGCGAGTGGTGCCACCAGGAAATATTCCGCCTAAGCCTTGTAAGGAGATCTAATGGAGAGGAAGCGCCGGTTGCTCAAGAGCGAGACTGAAAATCAGTCAGTGACAGTAGAGGTTATTTCCAAGAAGCAGACCCTCGCCAAGTTTGCCGAGCAGTATATTCGCCCTCGGCAAATTAAAGGAGAGGTGGCTCATGTGGGAGCGAGCATTGAGGTGAAGCTCTCTGGTGGTTTCCAGACGACCGCTATTGTGGTTGAGGCGAGTATCCCTGTGGAGGCTTCAGAGGGGGAGTTAATACTGGGCCAAGACTACCTCTTAGAGCTGCTCAACCGAAATATAGACGAGCGGTTGGCATCCTTAGAGCGCTATATTGAACGTCTTCTTCCTATGCGTGAGCGGCTGGAGAAACAGTAATGTACCAATACAGCATTATCTTTAGGACCAGTGAGCCTTACGTTATTAAGACCACTGTTCCTCCATTCTTCCAGGTCCTCAAGGGGGGCCAGGCTATTATTATGCACGATGGGGATCAAGGTTGGGGTTGTATCCGATCCTTCCAAGAGGTGGCCGCCCTACACTGGCAGGGAAAAGAGGCTGCTGCGCCAATGCAGGCGGGGCCTATTTTCGTCTATCAATATTTTGCGCTTGGAAGGCTTCGGGCTAAAATTGAAAGCCAAACCACGCCGCAAGAGTTACTTCGGCAGATGGCTGAGCGATCGATTGTCAGCCTCACTTCATATACATCAGACCAAGGCCTAACTTGGGACCCCGCCTATGGGGAAATCCAGTTTCAAGAAATTGGCCGCATAGCTTTTCAGGAGAACCATGTTCAGGCGCAGGCGAAACGAGAATATACTCGACCGGTGGATCAGAGCCTATCGTGGAATACTGTCGGAGCCAAAAAAGGTACACAGCTTGTGGAACCAGAAAGCGGAGCTGGGGTATCGCCGACCGACCCTCCGGGTACTGGAGCAGTTGAGCCTTCAGGGGGCAATTGATCTACTCTGCCAGGAAGATGTGTGTAGAGCATGCCCGTTCGTAAAGCGTACCGGGCTACGCTGCGATGAGCGAGTAAATGGGGTGACTTTTGATCATTTATTTTATGCTGATGATCCTAAGATTTTTCTTGAAGCCGTTGAACAACGGCTAAAGGTCTTACAAAAACTTACGAAGGAGAAGAGATGAGGTACTTATTTTTTATGAGTATCGCGCTGCTTTTGGCCTGCGGGGGAACAGAAGAATCGCAGATAGCAGCAGAGCCGCCCGAGGATACAGAGGTAATCGAGCCAGCCACCTTATCATGTATCGAGCTGTCTATTAGCTGTGAGAGCTGCTCTAACGTAACTGACCAACTCCTCTGTAACCTCCAAGTTACAGCCAACGACGAAGACGCCTGTGAAGCTGCTAACGATTACTTCTATGAGACCTGCGTGATAGATCCCTGTGCTGAGCTGGCTGAATTGTGTGCTGTTTGCCCCGAGGGCTCCTATGTTCCAACATTATGCCAGACCGTGCTAGGCGTCGGTGACCCCGATCTCTGCACCACAGAGTATGAATACTTTGCAGATTGTTTAGATAGCTAGCTTGCCTTTGACCCGCTCACCCCACTAAAGTATACTCTCCTACGTTGCTAATTGACCGGAGGATCCAACAATGACAGTTGAACAGATCGCTGCAGCCATCCTTATGTGGTTCGCAGCTCAGAATGGGGGCTCATGGGTAGAGTGTGGTAAGAGATACACCCCTAAGGAGGCAGGGGCAAGGAGCCAGTATTACGCTACAATAATTCACGATCTGACTAAGAATGGCAGCACCATTAGTGGGGTAGAGGAGACGGGTCCTATTCTTGGCATTATCGCGGCAGAGAGTGGTTTTGATAGCTGTCAGGTGGGCGCCGTCGCAAGAAAAGCAATGGGTCTAACGCGCAAGCCTTCTAAAGAACAGGTACTAAGTGCTGTAAGGCAAAATAAAGTGCAAAAGGCTGATTTTGGTCTTGCACAATTTCGTCTGCCTTTGAATATTAGCCAGGTTAGACGAGCGCTTGATCCTAAAACAAATCTTAAAAGGTTAATTGGAAAAATGCCTGAACACCAGCGGCTATGCGTGGAAAAATATCCAGAAGGAGTACTGCATAAAAGCGGGAGGCTCACTTGTGACGATATCTATTGGGTACTTCACTGCAACGGGCGAGATTTTATACCCCGTTACTATCAGAGCGTGCTGCGTCAGATGTCTCGGATGAGGATATAAGCGCTTTCGGCAGCCGCTTCCCTCCAAAAAGCCCCGCCCCCAAACCCACGGCCAAAGTCATTAACATTTCTGAACTTAGCACCACTTTATCTAAAGCGGCTAAAACTGTAATGGCAATAACACCAACGATAGCTAAGATTAGGCCCACCAACGCACGATCTAACTTCATAGTTTTACCTCATACGTTTTGAAGTGCATTCATGAGATTGTGGTTAACTAGCGCTTGAGCAATACCCTCGTAAGGTTTCCAACCCGCCCAAGCATCTGCAACCGCAGCAGCGTCAAGATTAGCATCACCAAGAGTGCCCGCAACCTGCCAAAGGCTGTTGTTGGTAAATATTCCATCCGTGGCTGTAGACACCTCTATTTGGATAAGACCTGCAGCAGGGCAGCTAAAGACCATATTACCCACTATTGACGGACGGGCGGAGGAAGTATAAATACCATAATCCGTGCAATTATAGGTATAGTTGCCCTCAATGAGGGGGTAAGTACCGGTGGATACAGAGATAGCGCGGGCTCCAGTTGATACATGATTACCTATGACGTGTGTAAAATCACAGTTGTCTACATTGATGCTTGTATTTGTAAACCCATTTAATCGGTTATTACTAATGAGACAAGCATCACAGCCTACAACCTGAATGCCAATAACAGCAGGGAAGCTGCTAGCATGAAGTTGGTTACCGCTAACTATGCTACCGCTTGAGCCAGCGTTGAGCCGAATGTTATCATCGTTGATATCTTGGATGAGGTTGTTGCAGATCTGGGTGCGGTTGCCCGTCACATCAATGCCACCGACTGTGCAAGCACAGTTATAAACGTAATTGCCGACAATCTGATTGCCGTCACCAGAGATGTTTATTACTTTTTTAGCGGTGCCTGCATCATCAAGAGCGTAGAAACCACAGTTACGGATACTACAGCAGGTACCAACCAATGTAACCCCAGCACGACTAGGAACAAGCGCGGCAGTGCTACCAATCACGCAGCTATCAATAAAACAGTTCGAGGAACCGGCGGCGATGGCAAAACCCACTGAGATAGCACCAAGAGCAGAGCAACTACAGATAGAGCTGTTAGAAGCTAACAAGTACCCGCCCGTATCGCACCCGTCAAACAAACAATTCTGGATCAGCCCTCCAGAGGCAACAGGTGGACCCGCGTTACCTATATACGCCCCGACGCTGGCAGAATAAACGTAACACCCACTAATCATACAACCGTTGCCAGAGAGGGAGATACCCGTATCGTCCACGTCTACTATGCTGCAACCAATAACTGCGGTGGCCGCAGAGCTAGAGACGAACCCATTTATCAGGTTAGCCCCGTTGCCATCTACTACACAACTCTCTATTCGGGCGCCATAAATATCAGAATCAATAAATACCGCGTAGTTACAGCCAGACCCTGTGATGAAACGGCAGCCCGTGATCAGAGTATTGTATTTAGTGGCGGCTGCACTGATATCAATAAAAGCATTTATTACGTTTGTGAAGGTGCAGTTAGAGATATGTAGGCTTGTAGAATTGCTGCTATGTATGGCACTATTTGGGTGGTCGTTGCCATCAAAATAACTGTCAGAGATAGCGTACTCGCCAACTGTCAACAAAACTAAAAACGTGGGGCCGGCCGTCACAGTATAGATATACGCGTTTTGGATAGAGGCGCTAACGTTAATATACGCTGCACCAGCTAGTCCTCCTTCAAGATGAAGGCCGTTGATACTAACCGTCCCGCCATTTATGTGTAGAGGCGGACCAGCGACTGTTCCGCAGGCCTTAGATCGGTAGTTGCTGATCTGGTGTCTCCCTGAAGAAGCAGCATCAATGTAAAGACCGACGCCTGGTAAAGTAATAGCTGTGCAATTTTCCATAACTACTCGTGCGCCTGCGATCGTAAAGCCCCGACCAACAGAAACAACATCAGCTTCACTAGATAAACAGTTCTGTAGAAGTACATCATTACCTGAAATATAAAAAGCGTGTCCAAGCACCGCAGGCGGAGCGTCAAAATCTAAAACTCGACAGCTACTGAGGCGGCAGTCATTGCCTGATACAGATATAATTTTTCTTGAAAAAGCTAGACTACCGCAATCCTCACAGGTAATATTTTCTAGGACCTGGCCTGCGCCCGTAAGATTAACTGCATAATTGCTAGCTAGCAGAATTCTGAGATTTGAGAATAAACCAGCTGTAGAAGAACCGGCTGAAATCCCTGTATCTAAAGTTGCCAGCATTCCGCCATTAACTTGTACAGTACATGTTCCAGCAGTAACGATACCTGTTTGAGTTCCAGAGCCAGTAATCATTATACCGTCTAAATTAAACACACAAGTATTGGCTAGACTGATACCTGTTGGGCTGTTGGTAATCCTTAGATGATCAGCTGTCACGTAAGCTGAGCCACTTATCGAAAGTGCCACTGTTCCGGCGCTCAAAATAGAGCAACCAGATAGTTTCGTTCGTACGGCTCCTGTGATGATAAAACCTATAGCTACAGAAGAATAAACAACACAGTCTGCAAATAGGTAGTCATAACCGTCAGCGGATGGGGCACTTACTTGAACAGCTGCCGTATGCTGATTATAGAAAAAGCAACTGTCAGTTACTACGCATTTGACGCCTTCTACCGCAGCCTCATTAAAGAGCATGCCGATCAACCCACTACTAAAGAAACAATGAGAAAACCAAAGATAATTGGCTATAGTATTGAGGTACACTAAAGACGTCTGGGTTGCGATACCACTAAAGAGGCAGGAATCAAAAGTTATTCTTACCCCAGAATCAAACTCGACATAGGGGTGGGTAACCTTAGTTCCATTCACAAACTGGCAATCTCTGAAGACAGTGTTGGTGATAAGCTTATTGACGTAAATTATTACATTTGAACGTGCGCTACCATTAAAAATTACGTTTTCAAAGTGAGTATCACTCCAAGCACCTGTAAAAATCACACCATATTCGCTGTCTCCAGGTAGAACAGTAATATTTTCTAGCCGGAAACCGCTGGCTTCAACACTAATGACTTCTTCATCCAACCCCTCAAGAGTAACAAGATTTGCGGCCTGTCCTATGATAGTAATATTCGCTTGAGTAATTTGAATTTTGGTTGTCGTTTCCAAAGTGTACGTGCCAGGGCGTACATAGATAACGCCACCATCGGGAAGAAGAGATTGCGCAGCAGCAAAAGCGTCAGCGACCGAATTACCAGAAGTAGACACATTCACTCGGCCAATAGAGGTACCAGTCCCAAGACCTAAGGTAATATAAGGTATTCTCGCCTCAATGGCGGCCCCAGCTGTAACAGGGCGACCATCGCTGGTTTCTAGATCTAGGCGGATATCCCGTAGTTCGGCTGGAGAGCCAAATCGATACTCCCTCTTATCCTCGATCATGGAGGTATTGATGTTGGCTACGCCAGACGGCCGAGTAAGCACCGCTAGCAGCGTTACATGATGGATATTATTGTCTGCATCCTCATAGGTAGAGGGCATTAGGTAATCAAGGTCATAGTGCCTCCAGTTGGTGGGGGCAGAAAAGTCTACTCTCTCAGGTCCACCAGTAACTACCCCACTGACGTTGACGGTTTCTTCGTTCCGCCCGATACCAAGGCGAATCTGCCCTAGCTGCCCTGCAGCAAAAAGAGCTGCCAACTTAGAAGCATCACTGACAACGGCGCTGGTCGCACTAGCAGCGATCTCTCCAATAATGGGCACCACAGGGATATTCATCCCTACTTCAGATTCATTGACAAAGATCCGCTGGGTCACCTGAAGGCGTCTTGCGCTCTCCACTGCTGAGCCAGGGGGGGACCCTTCGTTGTGGTTGAGCACCGTGTCCTCAACGGCGTTTATCTCATCGAGATAAGCATCTAGGAGAACAAAGTCCGTTCGGTCACCCATTGCCACTGGCGTGGAAAGCTCTACGCGATAAAAATTAAGACCCGTACCCAGATCATACGTGGACATTGGGGCCATCGTAGGTAGTCCTGTCGATGGATTCACATTGGACACTGTAATACTGGTCGCCGTATTAGCAGTAATTATGTACGCTGGACATGATGGGGGGTACCCTATGGAAGGGGTTATAGTTCGCCCCACCAGAGTGTTAACCTCAAAGTTGGCCGAAGTATCATGCAGGGTCCAGTCTTGGAGTAACGTCACCCGAGCATGAATTCTAGTGGCCGCTCCAGGATTAACAGCTGTGCCGGTGGTATTAGACTTATAGTTGACCACCGTTGTAACGTCATTAAGCAGAGGCAGGCCGCCTAGCCAGAATCGGCTCGCTCCCTCAGCAGACCCATCACCTCCTCCGATGAGAAAGTCATTTGAGGGTGCAGCAGTATACTTGGCTACCCGAAAAGATTGGTAATCTTTAGCGGCATTACCACAGGCCGAATCAACGGCTCGACGCAGATGCATTACTTTCTGTAACTCAGCATCGTTTAAGTCAGCGTCTACCATAGGTTTGGGGTCGGCGTCCGTTGACTCCTGCCACTTACAGGCCGCGTAACGTCGAAGCTCATTATAAATATCACGACTAATCTGTGCGCTAGGAGAGCCCATAATATCCTCTTACTTTATGGCCGGGTAATTTTCCTCGGCCTTAATGGTAAACGCTTCTACATTAGTTACTGGAGATGCGGTCGTGTCATACACGTAAAAAATTAGTATGCTTGTCGCCGGTACAAAAGGCGTCAGCTTTGCTTCAAGCTCGCTCAACACGCTCGCCTCGACTCCTGTGGAGTTAACGTACATGAAGATACCCTTGTTATTATACACAGAACGATAGCCGTGGAGGTAGCTGTTGGGGTCATCCACACGTTTTCTCAGATAGGTATAATTCACGTACCCAATTCCCCCACCCAAAGCGGCCCCTTTATTAAAGGTGTGATTTCTTGCTTGAGCCAAGTAGTGACCGTTAGTCCTGAGGGAGCTGTCCGAGCCGTAAATAATGGTCGGAGTAAGCCCGGTGACCTGCTCACAGATGATCGTATAAACTGCGGCCGCCCCTTTTTTCTTGAGCAAATACGGCCAGTCCTTTAGATCTTGTCTCTGACGCAAGCCTTCGTTAGTCTGGGAGGGTTCAAAGGAGTAGTTCAACCCCAGATGCCTAAGCCAACCGAGGGGCACACGCTCTGGGTCGAAGGCCGTTTCAAAGGCCCGATGGAGGGCTTTTATGCGATCAACTTCAAGCCCATAGTTTTTGAGCATGCGGTTGAAGAAACCCTTTGAAGCACCCTCCAACCAATTAAGCACCTCAGGGCTATCTTCTTTTGCACCTTGCGTCATCTGCCAGGCAACGGTATCTTTTTGCCGGTGTATTGCTTGAATGCCTCGCTTATAGATCAGCTCCTCACCAAAGTTAGACGACCAGGAAAAGGCATAGCCCTGCGTAACCTCGTTGGCGTACCATTGGCTATCTTTCGTTATAAAAACTTTATAATAAAAGAACTCATTACCAGTGACTGTCCGGTCTGAATACCCAAGAACCGTACCATCGCCCGTGTAAACATTAGTGCCGTCCGTCTGATCTCTTGGGTATTCTTGAAGCTTACGCTGGATAAGCATCTGGTCAATATTGGTCCAGCCTTTAGCAGGCTCGTTCCACTCGATAATAATCTGAGGCTGCTCTGCGCCCTCATAAACTGTGAAGACAGAGGGCAGGTAATCGTCCTCATTCTCGATACTCGAAGGGTCAACCCAGGTAATGATCTCACCGTTATAGATGACTTCCCCACCAATAGGCGCGAAAGGACCAATAGCGAGGCCATCTACGTAGAGATAATTACTTCCCCTATGAAGAATGAGGTCATAATTCGCCGGACCGTTACCAGTCCTATATAACCCCCTCACCTCGCCGGCTATTTGTTTTTCTATACCTTGGATACCAACGAAATAAGGATGTAAAATAAAGTCGCCTGTTCGGACCTGTGGTTGTTCATCAATTACCAGATATGTCCCGTCAATGGACATGGGCTGACCGAGGGCAGCAGCGGCAGTTTCTGGGGAAAGGCCCTGACGAAACTTACCTGTGCCCGTGGTCTGGGAGTAGAGCATAGCTCGCAGGTTATATGGGTCTACAATGCATAGTTGGTTGTCTAAGACCCTGGTCCCTGTGTGGTCGTCATAAACGCCGGCGTGGATCAGTTTATTTGCCCCAGCTGCCGGATCTTCTAGAACAGTGAATCTTTGACTATCAGCATAAATGCAACAGTCACCAGTAGCTGCTGGAGTCAAAGAAAGCAGGCCACCTCGAAATAGAGGATCACCAATGCCGAAGGCATGGTTACCCCACCTAAAGGCGTACCAGTTACTGGTCCAGGCGGCGTCTGAGGAGTAGGAGAATAACCCGCACTCTTCGTTACCGTCGAAAAACACATCCTCATTTACGAGTTTAGTACCCACCTGTGTCCAAGAACCTGCGCCCACACGGTAGTAGCCAATGATCATTCCCCCAAACTGATCAAGGCGTAGTTCGAGGCTAGATCCTGGGGCGTACCCGATTGGAACAACCCCTGTCGGTGAGTAGGCCGCGCCGTCATAAGTATCTAATATTACTTGGTTAACACCAGCAACGGAGTCTAGGAATAACCTGACAAATATATTGCCAGTGTTTCGTATTCCAATACCAGCCGCCGCAGTGATAGCGGGGGCAGACGTCTGAAAAACGCCCTTGACATGAATACTATAAGAATTGCCTGGACTTGGCTGGTACGCAAAAGCATACGTGGTGTTGAGAATGTCCCAAGAGCCCATCTCAGGAGTGAGCACTAGATGGTCTGTCAGCGTATATGTAATTGTGGAAGGATCCAGATCCCATTGGCTTCCAAGCGGGCGAGAGATGACGATAGGTATCTCAATATCATCACCAAAAAGATCGCTTGTACCGTAGCTGAGTGTGCCCTCGTTACGAAACCCTTGGAAGAGAATACTACCGACCCCAATAGGGTTCCAATGAATGGCTACAACTGGGGGGGCTTGAAGAGTCCGATCACTGGTGCCAGCCAGAACGCTGACTGCATAGGCAGTATTTACCCCAGGCTGCCTTTCGTAAACTATGGACCAACCGGCAGTCTTTAAAAAAGCCACAAGGGTGGTGTAGACCTCAAATCGACTAGCGTAAGCGAATCTTGTATCACTCATTGATGTCTATACCTGTACCAAAGGGCCCCATCATCCAATGAGAATAACGCGCAGGAATTGTGCTGTCTAGGTCAATCCCGGTTTTTATCCATAGCCGGGCATCCTCGTCAAACACAGCCGTGCCCATAAAACTATTGGAGGCTGCCAAAATATGTTTAGGCAAAAACCTTATCTCTTGGTCAGCGGGGTCTAACGAAGTGAGAGTGCCCCAAGGTAGCTGGTACAACTGGTGTTTATTTCTATAAATGTATGGCGACGTCGGAGTAATGTTTATGTCAATTAAAGCTTGGGTCTGATTATAGGTGACCACCGCTCGGTAAAGACTACTCCAAGTAACAAAAGCCTGAAGCATGGGCTGAGTGTGTAGGATCCGCTGTATATCATAACTGGTGTCAGATACGCCTATGTTTCCAGGGTCAAACATTCGATTAGGCCGCACCTGGACCCACGCTGTGGAGCTCCCTCGTTGATATCCAATTGGCACCCCAGCGTCATCTCCAAAAATAAACCCTGGCTGTAACGTAACGCCTGTTTGGTAGAGATCATCGGAAGTGTCTAGTATAAGAATGGCGCCCTTTTCAGCGAGGTTATTTTCACCGTACAAGGACCAATAGAGACTAGTAGAATTTACCAACATAAATGACTGCTGGTAAATATCAACGCTAACCCGTATTTCAGGGTGAGTGCTGGTACCCACAATATCCAGTTGTGCCCAATTAATATCGCCGTAGTTGAAGTCGTAGAAGAGCACTTTGAGGTACCCACCAAAGTACCACATGTAAAGCCACTCTGTCCCAGAAGGGAGAACATAAATGATACCTGGGGTACCATCAGGACTTCCTCCTGGGTAACTGTTATGAAGAAGCCAGCCCGCAGCCAGAAGGTTTGGCTCTATAAAGGCCTGAATATTTACTAAACTATTTAACATCTGCCACGCGGACCAACCTGGATGGCGATTTATATATGCACTGGGGGCAGAGATATTAAAAGATTCGTCGTTTATCTCGTGGAGCATCCATGCTTGCTGTACTCGACCGAGGGCTAAAGCATGCCAGCTTACCCAGTCAAGCTCAATGTCACAAGCGCCACTAGAGGAGTACTTTCCAAATAGAATCCCTCTATCTACGCTATTTGGTAGATCATCATAGTTAATTTCTATGACTAGGTTATCCTCAGTTATTGTTCCAATTGTAGAGGCATAAACCTGAAGTTTGTCATTGGGGTTTAGAACTATCTGGAGGTTTACCCAAGTATTCTCCCAGGGGTAATTAGCTACCCGCAACCAATCATTGTCGCTAGCTCCGGTACCGCTATCCCAAACGCCAAAGGCGGGAAGTAGCTTTTCAATAGCATCAGTAACAATGGTCCCTATGTTGGCAATCTTCTCTCCATTACAAATAGAGAAACGCGCACCGTAGTCAATACTAGGTGAAACCAGACTATGATTGCTGATGCGAAAGCGAAACTCCGCGAATAAAACATATTCTGACCAATCTACCCCAACCGCTTGTGCTGCTGCATAATGAATATCCCCAGTACCTGTGCTAATGATTAGGTCGCCACCACCAAGAGCGTGGGCGCCTCCAGCTGTTGTCCACACAAAACGAATTGGATATCCTTGTTCAGGCAATAACCCAAACGACGGGCTATACTTCCAAATCCAATCTGAGAGGGGGTTAATCATCAGTACCCGCCCTCCATAATAGGCCTCAGGGTATAAAGCGTCGGGAACTCCATGGGGTCTAAGGATATATTTGATACACGGGGGCAGGTCTTAAACCAGAATTTATCACCGGCAGCCATATCCACAGTTCCGTCGGAGAGCCTGAAGGCAAAGTGCCCGCTGCTGGCTGTAAAGTCAGCGTTGACAGTTCCTCGTCCCTGACCCCCATAGGCCTCACCATAGACCTTGAAGGTTCTGGGCGAGGTAAACTCCACCCACCATCTCTCATCAGGGGCAGCCTCTGTAAGAATGCTTCCGGTAATGAGAGCTGCGTCACCACTTTTAATGGTCCAGACGGCCTCTACTCGACGGGTAAAGGACAGCACGTCTACAGAACTTACCCCTTCAACGGCTTCAAGCACCTCGTAACAGTCACCAAGATAAAGTTTACCGGAGGGGAGCTCTCCAAAGTCTCGAGCGCTAGTAGCAAGCCAAGTTTCGACCGCAAGCTTTACAGCTGCCCAGGTTACACTCTGGGAGTATCCATCTAACACCCTTACCCGCGCCGTAATATCTATTTTGACGTAACGGACTGTGCGGTAACTCCCCGCATCCGGATCCCATTCGCCGACAATTACTCCATCTGTGCTAATACGATCAGCAATTGCCGTCATTATCTCTTGGCGTAACGCCGTTGAAGCTTGGCCGCCTCCCTGAGGAACCGCCCAAATAACCAGTGTTGAGTAACTTTTAGGTTCCGCCCGGCACTTAAGAACACCTGGAACGCCGAGGACTGACGCCTCGTAATCTGCGGGGGTTACCGCGCGATCTTGGGCAGCCCAGGTTGCAGGTCCTCGTGCTCGTGCAGCCTCAAAAGCTTCCCAGTCACCGCCTCCTGTGGCGTTAGTGGTGTTGGTTACGCTTAAGCGGTAACCGTTAGGAACTGAACTAACGATTTTAGTAATTGTTCCAGCCGAGGCCTTATTACCACTAGTTCCTCCACCCTCAGCATAGTATGCTTTCACTGCGGTACCCACAGGGGGCAGATACCCTTTATTACCGTCCCCAAAGGTCAGGACCGGGTATTTTCCGTAGTTTCGCTCTACCGCTACGTGCCTATCAGAGGGACCTGAAAAGGCCAGGCTACTTACAGTAGTATACTCTAAGCTGCCTACGAGTATACGGATAGTCTGCTGGCTAGCATTCTGAAGTATTGTGGTAGACGGTATGGTAAACTGCTGAAAGGCCCGACCCGTGGTGGTGCCCAAATTTGAGTAGGTTGACTCCTGCGCTCTTACAGTAACGTCAATACTCTCTCCAGCCGCAGGCAGATCTATTGCTGTCAATGTCTCAAAAACCACTGAGGTACTGGGAAGCGCTGCCTGGACCTGCCAGCCTTTTTTTAGACTGGCCCCTTCTAGACCAGTTTCAACGGATGTGATGGTAATCGTCACCGTAGCTGTGGCAGCGGTAGGTGGCTGTATCTCAGTACCTTGCTGTTTGAGATGAAGTAACAGAGAGCTCCGACGCTTACAGGTGGCGAGAAAGGCCTCATTCAAGAGCATCTCAGCCACCCAGTGATAAGCGTCCAGCACCCATGAGAAAATATGAATGAGCCCAATACCTGGGTCAGACAGAGATCGGTCTGTCCACTCAGGGGTAAAGAATGGGATACGCGAAATCATCTCATTCTTCAGGGACTCAAAATCCCTCATCAGAGTGGTAAAGGTTACGTCAGGTAGATTCATAGGCTATCCTCCACCGGGAAGGTGGCGCTGCCCTCTTCCTGGGTATCCTTGACCTGAAAAGAGGCGCGTAAGTAGGCAGTTGTACCTTGGGAAGTCAGCTGCAATAAACGCACATAAAGCCTTTTTTCCCATTTTTTGATAGCGTTTGTCAGCTTATACTTGATCATATTGAGATCTTGGTAACTCATGCCTTTAAAGAGTTGGTCCCGAAGGTCTCCGCCATAGGAGCGTAAAATAGGTAGCTCGCCAATATTAGTCAGACCAAGAACCACAAGCGCCTGACCAAGCTCAGCCTCCGTTTCTGTCTGGGTCACCAAATCTGGATCAGGATTTCTGGTGTAAGCAATACGCCCTGTACCAAAACCTCGCGTAGTCCCCTTGGCAAAACCTAGCGCCTTGGCAGCGTCACGTCTATTAGCTGCAGATAGATCCGCTAGGGCGTCTATAGTGATGGAGGACGTGACTGGGTTATCATCCTCTGAGGTTATAGTAATTACCCCAGACTCGACGGTAACGACCACATCGTAGAGGCCAGACATAAATAAACTTCGGATAGAGGCTGCCGAATAGGCCAGGCCACCAGTAATGGTGACCGTCTGTTGAGTGCCTCCATTAACTGTTATATAGAGCGTACCGCTCACAGGAAAAGCCGTGAAGTTAAAAGGGCCTGTTCCTGACGTAATACTTGCCGCTCCAGAGTATTCTACGGCTACCGGGAAAGCCCAGCCTGTTCCGATGTTATCAGACATTTCAATCCTCTGAATAATCTCAGGTGATTTTCTCGCATCCGAAGACGGCCCCTAAGCTTTACTAGCTGTACCTCTAGCCGCTCTATTTTATCAGCTAACTCGCTATACTGAAAGTACAATAACGCGCCGGCTAAAGGCTCTTGGGCTTGCTCCCGAAAACGCCAATCGTTATGGAGGGCTTCCAGCTCACGCTCACGTTCTATAATCTCATGACGTAGATCTTTTAGGCCCTGCTCTAGAGCAGCCTCAGCACCCGGCGAAAACTCCTCCTGAAGATGGAGATCAGCTAATCGGGAAGATGGCCTGTAAAGCTTGGTATCCAAAATCAATGTCCTCGTAGTTTTCTGCACCCACCATTGCAATCAATCCTACAGCATATGTAAACGTTGGAGGATTAATCGCTGTGCGTATTGCCTCAACAAAACCATGAGGGCCTATTGCAGTTGGAGGTACAGCAACGATTGAGGCGTTTAATGACGCAATGAGCCGAACGACATACACGATACCTTCACATATTTCTACTATGTACTGGAAAAAGCTAATCAGATTTTTGATTGTTTCTATGAGAACCTCAGTGTACAGAGGGTACGATGCCTCAACCACTTTCATAAAATCTTGTAGAGCACGTAGACCATCGGCTAGAGTAGGTATAATTTCGATGAGTGGGGCCTTATAAAAGTCAGGCCAATTTCCTTGGTCTCTAACCTCAGTCCCAGCTAATCGAACGAAATTCTGAGCCATAGACGCTAAGAACTGCACTGCGCTGGTACTTTCAGTTAGTGCCGTTAGGAGCTCTGCAGCCGGGCCAAGAGCGGCAGGTTCGCTGGCGCCAGCGATTAAGACCATTCCACCGACATAGGCCTTGTCTCCTAAGAGTGGGCGATCCGGATCCCAGACGTCATTGAGGGCATTTTCTAATGTGCTGGTAATATACCCAACGCCCGGCGCATAAAATTCGTCAGTAAAGCTATGAAGGCTCGTAAGGCTTTCATTGGAAAAAGTGTCAACCGCCTCAATCAGTTTGGTTTGGGCGTCCTGAACTTCGTCAGGATATGTCGGACCAACACTCCACCCAAATGTATTTTGCCCACGCATTAATCGTTCGACACTCTGAGGAAATATAGGAAGGAACCAAGCATTAGCCTCTAAAAGGGTACCGAGTATTTCAGCTAGGATTGGCGCTAAAGCCATTAGGGCTTGTTCAAAACCATCGGCGCTAAGTAACGCACGCGTTATTGACTCCGCTAGAGCTAAAGGCTCCTTAACTATGTCAAGAATAGTTTGGATTGTTTCAAGCACAAGCTGGATCGACTCTATTACACCACCGACCTTATCTACAGCCTCTGCAAATTCAGGAGGGCCTTTAATTGTTGCCCAGGTTACGGTTGGCATCTTAATACACCACCAAACAATTACTAAACCAGGTTGAGTTAAATGTGGCTGTTAAGCCCATCTCCGTACCATATTGGGCAATATAGGCGTCAAAGCCCCCTTGAGCAGCAGCAATCTGTGCCTCCATTGCACTAAAAGCTACGGCTAAATTCGTAAACCCAGCGGCTATTGTGCCTAAGCCAGCGGTGCTAGCAGCGAGCTCAGGGTTCGTAGCAACTAAGCTGCCTACTGCACTAGCGGCGGCCGTGCAAAAGCCACCAGTAGTGCTTATCGTTCCTAACATGGTTTTAAAAGCTGCAGAAACTGTCGTAAAATAGGCTAGTAAATTCGTGGCAAATAAACCTTTTATAGGTTGAAACTGTGCCTCAGCCCCTGGAACGACATTAGGAGATAATGCTGGCGGAGGGTTAAGAACTAGCCCAGTTATTGGGTCCCCATATCCTATTCTCATACGATAAGTGGGCATGACCATAACGTCACGGTTACCCGCAAACAAGAACTCCATGATATTACCGTTCAAAACCCAAGTTCTCTTCGCCGGCGTTACCCCTGGAACACCGATAATAGCCACCGTACCTGAAAGAGCCCCGCAGATAGTTTCCTGACTAAAACCACCTATAGTCCTTACCTCTTTAAGCGTACTAAAATTATACTCAAGACCGGCTGCTACTATGTGCTTGAGGTGCGTAGTATCCTGTCTTATGCCGTTAACGGTGGATTTTCGCTGAATGCGAATGGCCTCTTCGTATGTATCAGCAGTGAGTTTATCCCGTGTAACTGTGGTATCTCGTGATGAGAGCTGTGTCTTTTCAGTCTTGGCCCGAATAAATCGCCCGCGCTGTACATCCTTGATGTCATCTCCATGCACAAAGCGCTGGTAATTTCCATTCGTGGATAAATTAATAAAATTAGCCTTGGCGTTTATACCATTAGCTAACTCTACCTGGCTGCCAGAAGGGGCCTGAGCTCTCATACGACCGGAAGCTGGATCAAACTCCCACCTAAGACCTGACCGTTCCTTAGAGGAACAGCGGGGATATGCAGTTGTCGGGTCAAATTGGCTTTGGGGTTCTTTGAAGGTTACCTGTTCGCCAGCTGCATTAGTGAAGGCAACCGTTTCACCGGTGGCTGTAGTACGCGTGGTAGTATTTGTCCCAAGGTCAGCTGGAAAATCCTCCTCTCCTCTAGACGGACAGGGAATGAGGGGAGTTCCATCAAAGCGCTCCCTAGTTTCAACTCCTGCCACAACAGCGTCTGCTGCGTTATTAGTAAACGCGCCAAAACTTACACGCACCATCTCGCCAATATCAGGCACATCGTGAGCATGTCCTGGTAAATTGACTGGGGACCATAGCGTGGTAAACGCTGCCTCTTCATCAGAGGCTGGGCCTAAGACAGGTATTTCTACACGTACGCGACCTTTTTTTTCGGGGTCGTTTACATCAGCCACCCGTCCACGAAATAGCCCATTGTAGTTCATTTTGCTGTTACCTTACGGACTGGCGCTGGCTGCCGACCGACAACTTCTCCTTCAGGACCCTCAAGATCATCACTCTCAACAGGGGTCTGACCTTTTCCTTTACCGGCAGATTTGTCTACTTTAGGCCCACCGGTCTTAGAAAGCAGGTCTAACGAAGTGGTCCACATTGTGGTGCCAGTCATTTTTTGACTTACCTCGCCAATTGTATATGTTCCATCAAATTCTTTAATACCCTTAACACGGACTTTAAACCCCTGAAAGAAATAAGGCACAGGTTGAACTAGCTCTACATTAAGAAGAACTTTATTTGCTTTTTCTACTGCAGCATTTACTAACTCTTTCATTAGGGCAGGCGAAGTAGCACTCCCAACACCTGAACGCACAGGTACCTTAGGCCCGTTTTCTCCGCTACGCACTTCTTCTGCCGTCTTAACAGGGTCATCTTGACGTCCAATCTGTTGCCCCTCTGGGCCAGTCATCACATCCTTATTACTACTGTCAGTTTCACCTTTGGCGCTGACAGATCCACCTAATACTAAAGAAGGGCGTTTAACATCAATAGACACAGAATATGTTCTAATGAAGTAAGATGAGCTAGGGTCACCCACGCCATAAAGCAGCTCTATGGGTAATTTGCTTGACGGGTCTAAAATCTCTGAAAACTCTTCTTTAACAACGTTAAGTGTGGGTATGGCCGATTGTTGTGTACCAACTCGTTCAGGATAAACTAAAAATATATGTCGACTAACGCCTTCAGCTACTTGTGACATAATACCATAGTCTGAGACATGCGCTGGTTGAGCAATGTCCATTACTTCATCAATAAGATCTGTCTTAAATTTATGCCCTTCGCTTTTTGCTTGTTCTTCAAAAAATTCTGATAGCTTTTTCTTAAACCAAACTTTAGATCGATTTTTTCGAACTCCGCTAAAACTTTTACACACAAGATCAATATCCATAGTAGGCTGACTACTATCGTTACCGGAGTGTTTAATTGTGTATATTTTAAACTCACCTTGATAAAATAATTGAGCTGGTGTCCCTAACCAAATTGTTACTTTATCTAGTTGGCGAAAATACCCAGATAAAATTTGTTCAGGATTAACAAAAGTTAAATTTCCTTCGTGTGCTGGTGACCCTTTACCTTTAGGTAAGCGATGGGTAATCGTTACGTCAGTAAGATAGCCATCGATTCCAAGATCTTTGATACTCTGCCCCTCGATTTGTATTTCTGTGATAATGTCCATACTATACTACCTGGTCTACCGAGGGTATAATAACAGACGTATTTTCTACAATGTCAAGGGGATCATAGGTTAAAGGGAGATTAATTTCTGCAATGACATACCAAGCCCTGCTATCCTGTAATTCTTTCCAGGCTATCCCATCGAGTAGATCGTTTTCAGCTAAACGAGCTATAGAAGAACGAGATAAATTAAAGTCGTTTCGTGTCAAAGGAACAGTACGCTCGTGCAAAGCTCTTGTAATACCGTTCTTTTCAACAAAAAACCACTCAGTATCCGTGTATCTCTCCATTACCCGCAAATCTCCACTTTAACCATCTCAGTTCGACAATTAACTTTTTTCTTAGGATAAACTGGCTTACGGTATACCGCCTGGGGGTCTGGAAGCTCAAAATGAAGCCGCCCCTTAACGGTTGCCATCATCATTCTAGGGGTCATAGTTACGTGGTGTTGAAAATCTAACTCCAATTCAAAGCTGTCTATAAGTACTTCTCGCATATCTAATGGTGCGCCAATGTCCAATAACCATACACGGGCAGTTGGAATAAGTTCTGGGGCTAAAAGGCTGTCAAGCGCAAGAATAACATTATCAGGAATTGAGCCAGTGTTACTCTGTGACGCAGAATAATATGTTCCTAGATGGCTACCACGATTGCTAAGAGTATTTGATGGATCTTTATATGAATTAAATAGCATCGAAAAATCAAAGGTAGGCGCCCCAGCTGACACGTCCCAATTAACTGGGTCAGAATGATTGTAAATTGATCGTTCATCTATATTTCGAGTAAAACCATATTTAACAGGTGGTTGGGGGTAGTACTGGAAATCAATAAAAATTTCTTTATTGTCTCGTAGTTGAAGACGCCCAAGCGGCTTTCCGCTAAGATTCAAGAAACTATCAAGACCTATAAATGCATTTTTTAAGGAGGGCATACTAAGCTCCCATACTCATATTAGGTTCAGTCACAAGATCACCCATCTTCCCACCCTCTAAAAGAATTTTTAAAACCTTAGGGGCTAGTGGAATGGCTAAATCACCTGACTGCAAATTTAGATCAAGATATAAATTAAGCCTAGGATCCGGCATTTTTTGAAGCGCTGCGCTAATCTGTTTTAAAACATCTGGAGTTGCATTGAGCATGCGATCAACTGCTTCATTTGTTGCTCTTACAAAATCTCCTATTTCTACTCCTGCAGGCGTCTGTATTCGGGCAGCATTCTCTGAAAGTTCGGCGGCGGCCGTTGTGCGAAATATCTTTTCAACCCTTTTTAGGGCGTCGATGTCGTTGTATAAACTGAGCATTGCTGCTTGATCTATAATATTGTTAAGGCCAAGCATCAAGGGATTTAAATCTTTAACCAATGTCCCGGCATAATAAATTACACCTTTTATATCCCCACCTATCCCACCCCCAGGAGTATCTAGTACTGCTTGCGTAGAAGACTTAGCGGCTCTATTAAATACATTGTGTAAACCCATAGATCCTATATCTTCAAAGCCTTTGGTAATACGGCCACGTAATTTTGCGGATTCAGTAATAGCCCCCATAGTTTCAGGAGAGGTGCCAGAGGCTAACTTTTGATATATAGGCGTTCTCCAATCAGAACTAAGTGTATCTACAACAGAAGCATAAGGACCGGTGGCTCCTTTAGATGTAACACTTTTTTTAACATCAGTGCCATAGAGGCTACGTAAATATAATTCTATTTGGCCTTTATCAATCCCTGTTCCCTTTAATAACTCGGGATGATGCGCGAATAAATCTTCCGTGTACGTTCTTGCAGTCTTAATCTTTTCATCTAATGACATCTCTTTACCGGCGTAGCCACCCAGATGGCTCATTAAACCAGCAAAGAGCTTGCCCCTAGGATCACCTTTAAGACCAGCCCAGTCTTCTTTGGCAATACTTTTACCGCCTCGTACCTGAGTTAAAACTTTCTCAAGCAAAAGAGTAGCAGTGCGCTGTTTAAATTTTTCAATACGAGCTTTTTGGGCTGCAGTTGAGACTACTTTATAAATTTGTCCTACCGCAGCGGCTATAATCCCAATCCAACCAGCCCATTTCAAGATGGGTAAAAATTTTGCTAACAGTCCTGTAGTTGCCCCTGCTGCCCCTGCTGCCCCTGCTGCCCCTGCTGCCCCTGCTGCACCAGCACCTGCTGCGCCGACACCGGCACTTGCTGCAGCCATTATGCCGCTAGCATTAGCCAATAGAGTGAGGCCACTACCAAGCCACATAACAGCTTTTACAGCAGTTCCTATAGCGGCAGCTACCAAAGCCATTCCTAAACCAGTTCCTAAGACACCTTCCGTGGCATCATTGAGCACTGTAAAAGCATTAGCAGCTCCCTCAAGTGCCCCCAGTAAAGAGGTTAAAATAAGCACCACCCCAGGACCGATGGCTATTTTAAACTTCTCCCAGACTGCTGTAGCACGCTCTACGGTCATAGACCATTCATCACGAAGCACATTAGCACTTTTCTCAAGATAGCCAGTTGACCCTTTCATCCCCACTTCAAGGGCTTTTTGGGCCTCGAGAATTCCACGATGAGCATTGCCTGCATCATCAAAAGCCACAGCGTTTTTGAGGACGGCAGCTGTTAGGCCACGAAAGCCAAGAATCGTATTGAGGAAAGGATTACGATCCTTTTCTTCCATTTTATCTGTAGCAGAAAGTAAATTATGGATCATCTGAAGGGGTTTAAGCATTTTACCGGCGGAATCATAAACTACGACCCCGTGTTTTTTCATTAAATCCTTGGCTTTACCAACAGGTGCTGCCAAACGACCCATAACTCGCGTAAATACCTGATAAGAACCACCAGCCTTCATTACTGCGGGGTAAATAAGACCGGTGGTTATTAACATATCTTGGAGGGAGATGCCGAAAGCTGCCGCGCCCCTGGTACCGTATTGCATGCCCTGGACCATGGACCGCAGATCCATTGGCGTCTTCATGGCGATGTAAGTCATCTGATCCATGGTCTCACGCAGTTTTTCCGTGGGGATATTAAACCCACGTAGCGTTTGGATCATAAGATCAGAGGCTTCTGTAGCCTTGATTTCGCCAACAGTCATCATATCGGTCATGACAGGAAGGGCTGCTTGTATCTCTTTTAGACCGAAACCTGCCTGGGCCAGAGTTTTGGCGCCCTTAGAGAGAGCAATGGCGCCGACCTCAGTGCGCCCAGCCATGTTGAGAAAGCTGTCTCCCAGCTCTTTAGACTGAGCGGCACTAAGACCCATAGTGAGCTGGGTTCGCTTAAGACTTATGGCAAAGTCCCCATAAGCTTTGGCGGTGGCTTTTATGGCCCTTCCTAACATCATTGTTACCATGGCATATTTAGCAGCCATGCCAAAATGTTGTTGAGCCTGCGCCTGGAGGGCATGGAGTTTTTTTGCATCCGCGTCAAGAACTACACCCATAGAGCGTAGAGAATTAGTGGCCGTGCGAATATGCCGCGAGAGCATATCCGAACCTCTTAGAACAAAGTAAAAGCCTCCAGCGGAGAACATTTACTTCATCTCCTTCTGCAGCTCATTTTGGGCGGTCAGCCATCCCCATATTTCATACCGGCTCATCTTCTCGGCCTCCAAGACTGGAATACAAAAGCTTACTATCTTAGAGAATGGACCAACCACGCCCGGCCCAATATAAAAAATCTCCTTTAGCACATCTTTAATCACGCCGGGCTGCGCTTCCGCTCGATAGAAAGGGTAAATACGAAAATACCTCCCGCTGCACGTGCTTACACTTGGGGCAGACAAAACGGAGAATTGGATCTACCCCAGGAAGGGGACGTAGCGTAAGAGCCTCGTAGAGAGTGTCTGTAAAAATAAAGTCCCGCCGCTCCAGATCCTCAAAGGTAAACGGCTGAGGCATACCTTGCTCGTTGGCTACAATCAACTGAGGCAGCAATTTAGCCATGCGATCCTCTAGTTCTCCTTGTTCTGTTGCAATAGAGTTTTCGATTCTACCGTTAACCAGCGTCGCCCAGTACTTAGTGCCCTGGTGCAAAAATTCATAACGTATTTGATTACCCTGAAGATCCCAGCTTTTAGGATCTACGTTGACAACCTTGAGGTCCCAGGGGTCAAGGATACCAGTATCATAATGCCCGCAACGCTCGCATTGAAAATCAATAGATCTTACTAGCAAATCGTCATAGGGCGGCTGGTAATTATTAAGCACCGCCATCCAACACAGGTATTCTCGATCAATAGCCGACAAATGATCTAGTATCTTCGGAGGGAAGTCTTTTTGCTGATAAGGTCCCAATACCTCAACACATTCCTCAAGAATAACTTGACCCAAAGCGTAGGCGTTCACGGGGGTCTTGCCCATAATCTTGGCGACTTGTCGGCGGGCCCGAGAAGTGAGACCTTTTACCTTAAAGTTTTTGTGAATCTCCCCAGCGTGGGGGAGGCCGATAGGAAGAGTGCCCGGAGGCATCTGGCGCAAGGTGTGCTCAACGAAGACATATGACATATTCTCTATCCTCCAGCGAGGCGCAGGCCAATGAAGTATTCCATGAGCCATCCTCGCCTGAAAACTTACAAGTCAGTAGAGTACCCCACTTACATCAGCGTGGCGTACTCCACCTACATTTAGGTCCGATACTCATAGAACTGTTCACAGGCGAATTCTGCTGTGTGAATCAAAACCTCGTCAGCGTCGGCCTTAAGGTCAGAAACCTCTAAACCGGAAGGCCACATACCCTTACCTATATACCGAACCACGGTACTAACTGTAGAGGCAAGCCTCCCAGTACCTCGAGCGGTAACCGTGAAGATTAGATCTTCACGTAGCTGTGCGGTAGGATTTAGGACGTTATCCTCACGAATCTGATCGTACCAATCTTGGAGATAACGTTTCTTATCATATCCACGCTTACAGGTAACATTAGCTATCTTAGTTCGGCCTATAAGCTTTCTTATATAAGTATCAATGCCTTCTTTATACTCAATAATCTCCGTACTTGATTTAAGGCCATTGACCTCAGTGAAGCCAACAGATCCATCGGCCGGAAGAAAAAGGCCCGTGGCCGAGCTAACTTGGAACGAAAATACGAGCGCCGGGTCATCCCGCAAAGCGCCGAGGCTAATAGGGGTAGGCATCCTAATACTCCTTTAGGTCGTGCTGATGCTAACGCCGGAGGGGCTGATCAGTATAGAGGCCACGAGTTTTTCCATAAAGAGACCAAACTGATTGAGTGTGAGTTCCAAGTGGACGGTCAAGCCCGCTTTTTCAGTCGGACTGGTTGTAGTATCATCACACTTGACAATATACGCCTGCTGTTTGGGCAGACCAAAGGCGCCCTGATTCCAGAGGATCTCACACAAGTTGCTGAAGATATTCCGGACGACTGAATAAGTGTCCTCATTAATACTTCCGCTAACAAATAGCTGAGGCATAAGTCGTTTATCGGCTTCTTTGCGCAACCAGTGAAGACCGTTAATCACTGTCACCAGATGAAGGCCATCCTCTTGTCTCCAGAGGGTCCGAGCACCCATGTGCCGAATACCTGCCTCTGGATATTTTCTGGCAACACAAATCCCAATAGGATTTAGCAGGCCATGCTCTGTGTCTGTGCAGTTATAGACCAGATCAAATGGGCCTCTCTCTTCGAAGCGGTTAGCGGGTGCAGCGGCCGGCCCAACATTTAGAGCAGCAATGGCAAACTCTGCCATGACATAGCCTTCAGGAGAAATCTCACGGACGTTTATACCATCTGAGTCAATGATCTTTCTCCAAGGCCAGACCAACTCCATCTCATGGGAGTTGCGGAAGAGTTTATTTTCTCGGTAATCTGAGGCAGCATCAGGATCTCGTATAGAGGACGGCATGCCACAGATAAAGGTCATGTCAGATCGGAGATCACCATAGTCAATGGCACTTTGGCTGGTAGTAGGTGTAGCTACGGCCGCACCATAAGCCCCAGGGATAGCCCAAAAAGCCACGTCTTTCACATCGTCGAGGAGGTACATACCACTCTTTGGTACAACCGATGAACCTCGATATGTATTGGCACCAGATCCATGACCCGGCTCTGCTACTCCATCTACACCACCAGTACAAGAAGTCTTTAGAGTAGGAATAGGAAGGATAGACCAGTAGCTAGCCACCCCACCATAATAGGTGGTTCCAGAAACGCCACCCAAAATAACAGAAACACCAGCAAAAGCCACAGGGTCTGTGATCTTTATAATACGATCGGCCCCAGCTGTAGCACCCTCTACCTTTATTGTAACAGTCATGTCTGTGGCATCGACTGAACCAGCGTCAGAGTCAATGACAGTCACAATTTCTTGCCTAGTAACGGCGATCATATTTGCCGTATCCCCTGTAGCAGGGGCTGACGCGCCAATAGCTATGCCCATAGAGGCCAAAACGTCTGCATGAGTACCAGCGGCAACCTCTACAACAGCGCCAAGCCCGTAACGAGTGCCAAGAAGGTCAACGTTGGCGCCATTGACGACAAATGAGCAATCAATAAGTCGCTCGTTTACATATTCCAGCCAAAGATCTTGAGTATTGAGCGTATTTGGCACGTTGATTGTACGTGTCACACCGTCTACTGTATAAAGTAGGGGCCTAGTGGCCGCTGTAACAATAACCCACGACTGCCCTCCCACACCCGCGTAACGAGCACGGGTCGCTTCAACAGTAACAGTATGAGGTGTGGGTGCACCAACAGTACCATCTGTAACCGTAAATTCAATCTTAGCTGTATCGGCTGCCGTGAAGGTGTCCATGATGGAGCTGAAGTTAAACGTACCGGCGCCAAGATACATTATAGGCACGCCGGTAATCGCCAGTGTAGTCGCCACATTCCGCTTAAGCATTATACGGTTAGACTGATTTTGATCGTGGGGCACCGGAAAGTCACCTACGCCGGGCACGTCAAAGCCACCTGTAGTATTCCAGCCCAACCTTGTTTGAATATAGTCAGCTGAAGAGGGTTGCATAGACAGGTACGTGTGCTCTTTTTTTAGAACACCTGCCTCGTACTCCAAGACGTTAAAGTCCATCGTTACTGCTTGGTGGCTTTCTGCCGTAGTAATGCTACTAGTTGGACTAGTGGAGGCAAAATAAACGGTATTTCCCTCGACTCTAGTAACTAAAAACTCCGCCTCGGAACTAGCCCCATTGGCCGGTACTACTAAAACCACAGAACCTGCGCCGATACCTGATGCGGACACAAGAGACAGCTCTGTAATGGCAGTGCTGCCCACAATATTTTCCGCAAGCCGCGTCTTGGCTTTATGCGTTGTCGATGACCCAGCCACACAGGTATTAGTATTGATAGTAGTCGTTGGCGCTCTAGTATAAAGGGCCCTAAAGGTGACTACCTTAGTCGTGGTATTGATCGTTTTTACGATCCCAAACATTATATCCGTACCCTTGACAAAGAATAGAACGTCTCCTATTTCAAGGCCGGTAACAGAAGCTAATGTCACGCTGGTAGTACCAACCACAAGCGGAGAGACTGTGAGGTCAGTTGCCACAGTGGTTAAGAACTTAGCTGTCCGTAGGCCCAGGGTATTTCCCCAAGTTCCAGGGGTAGCTGCATAAGCAGTAAAAGCGGCAGCAGCGGCTGATGGGTAAGTAATACTCCCAGAGGCGTGCCGAGCATCAGCAGGAACTACACGAATGATATCTAGAACCTTACCACCATTAGTAAAGAATGCCTCTGCGTTATACCCGAGCTGGGGGTTTAACAGACTAAAATCCTTACCACCATAACGCTCTACGAAATCCACGTTGTAGGAGGTGATACGGCGTTTTCTATGCCACTCACCCTTTCGGGCCATGCCTATCATGGCACCGATAGAAGCGCTACCACCCTCCGTGACGGACGGGAGAGTCGAAATCTCCCAGTAAGTGCCGGGATATGATCGTTCCATCCTCTTTTACCTCGATATCGTCACGGTGCCATACACCGTGGAAGTCGAACCAAAATTAACCAGAATATTCTGAAGGGCCGGCTCCAGATAGCTATCTCTAGATAAATGCCACTGGGGCGTTAATGCCTCTACCGAAAGGGCAAAAACGTGTAGCCCTTTATTGGCTTGAGTATATTGTAGCCCAGCCCGTTCCATTATTCGGAAGGTAAGCTTGCCGCCCCAACTATAGGACGTCATGCTGCAATCCAGCTGAATCCTGCGCTTAAGTGCATCGATCATAGCCCTAGCAATATAGTGTTTAGTTGCTTGAGCGTAAATTCTCATAGGCATCTGTAGCGTCTCAGCCACATGCTCCACCCGTAATGCAGTCAGTCCCGGTTCAGGCAGACGTATTTTGTTGGGCAGCTGGGAGATCTCTCGGTTTACTCGATTCTCTCCACTGCTTTGAATAACGAAAGAGGGGCTCTCGCTGTCCTCACTCATCTCGTCCGCCGAGACATAAGCGTTGAGCGTGCCCTCAAATCGTATCTCAATATCTGAGCCAGCTGTCTGTACGCCTGTCATGGTCACCACCAGAGACGCCCAACTTGAAAAAAGATTCACGAGCCTTGTTGGGTCTGCGGTTAGATTATACACTTTCCAGCTGCCAGATGGTAGGGGCGTGTAGTCCGATGTGAGTGTGACGGTGGTAGAATTAGCCGTAAGGGTAGCCCGCTCCACTGCTGGGATAGACACAGCCTCACAATAATCTTTTAAGGAGCGCACAACATCATCTTCAGGCTGATAGCTAGCGTCAATAGGCCATGAAATGCATAGGCCAGTTAACTGAGGGGCATAATCACCTGTGGAGTCTGGTCGAACCCTAAGACGTACCCGAAGGGTCCTTGAGGTTTTACCGGGGTAAGTAGCAAAGTAAGTGAGGGTATTGATCTCAGTGCCCCAGTCGGTACTTGCATTAACAACAAGAACCCAGGCGGCCCCATTATAATACCACCACTGGCTGGCGTTACCTATCTGGTAATCAATATAGCCTAAAAACTCATAAGTATCTGCGTCTCGAGGGCGGTCAGCCTCTGCATAAACCAGCCGCCAGCCCACGTTAATATCAAGCGCACGGTTAAACCAAGGATCCATAGACACGATTGCGCCATTTGTTGGCAGATCTTGCGCTCGGTCATAAATACCTAGGGTATTGACACGTCGGAGCTCCAGTCGCTCAGTATCCAGAAGACCAAAGTCCGTGGCGTTATAAACAAGCTCTATTGGACGGAAATTACGATACGGCATTACAGCCCTCCCTTAAGCAGGTCCTGCATTAAGCTGTGGGCCTCACCTCGACCATAACGGATGGTACGTGGTTTTATGCCTCGGATACTTTGCTTAAGACGGTTGATAATTCCGTAGTTCAACATTTTACTAAAGCTATCAACTGTGGCCTTATCCGATAAGAAAGCTTTAACCCCTTGTTCTAAGAAAGGAAATGCTGGTATTCTAAGAACTTTACCTGGCCGGATATGTAAGAATGACGGCGGTAAAATACCAGCGCTGGCGGCATATTTAAACCAACCCGCCATTTTTGGGCTCACGTAAACATTCCGGCGTGAGTGAAGCAGGAAAGCAAGGTTACTTAAAGAAATAAGTTTACCACCACGCTGACCACTATACTGTCCAAATTGCATGGGTATACCAACCATGATCTCGTCGCCTGTGCGCTTGACCTCAAGAGCGTCAGCTAAAGCTCCTGATTCAAAAGCTGAGGCAGTCCCATAACCTCTCGACATACGAGACCAAGCTGTGGCTCCACTTATAGGAGGAGTTACACCTCCCGAGCGCATTAGATTTTGCGTGGTCCGCTTAATCGCCCCAGCCATCCCCATCAGGATGGCATTGTGCATTTCCTTGATCTCTTCTTTAGTGATTTCAGGCATCTGAGCGAGTTTCCGAGGTGTAATTTTATACTTCCCAGGCTCCACAAAAATATCTATCCCAAAGCCCTGGTTCATAAACTCTCCCTCGTCTCGTGGCGCTCATTAAAGTAAGCAAAGAGCAGTAAAGGCGCAGGAAGGTTACCTCGTGGGGTTACCTGGGTTATCTCAAGATCATAGGTAGTCCAGGTTCCATTCCATTTACGAATACCGGTGATACGATCACCACGCTTAAGAGTGACACCAATCGTATCTAGATAAGACTGAGCGAAACACAAATGCCCCGTAGTTTCCCCAGAGTTCCCCGTCCAGGTGTACATACGATTATCAAATTTATCTATTATTACCTGGCAATAGAGCTCCACCTCTGCACCATATTTATGCTGACCTACCACCTCACGATAGTGGTTGTCCTTCGGTTGTACAGTATTGAGCGACCGAATCTTCACGAGGTTGAGGTTCATATGTATGGGCAAAGGGCTCACTGGGCATCTCCGCTAAACCCGCCACGTAGCTTACGCTCACCTACTTCTTTGTCTCCGGCCTTTATTTCTACAAGCCGTTTATAACACCGGACATCAATGGCTTTTTGAGTTGGGTCACAATCTATTGATGTCACCTCAGCCTCATAAACCAAGGCAGCTAAGGGATGAGAGGGTGTCATATTTTTTGTGGTTGCGACCATCCACACCCCGCCCCGGCATCCATGCAGCCGTACGAGCCAGAGATGATCACCCGAGCCATCGGAGATCTCGCCCTGGTCCTGGGACTCGGTCGCTTCAACGGGGAGCAGCCCCACCGCCTTGTCCCAATCAGGCCAATCGGGGCGCGTTTCAGCAATGACTCGACCATCGGACAACGTGGTGCTGGCCCTGGGCCGCAGTGGGGCTCGAATGTAAACGTCGCAGTACTGCGAGAGGTTAGAGCTGGGCTTAGTGGGCGCTGGCGCAGCAGTCTCTCTGGCCACCGCCAGTTCCTGCGCCTCACACCGCCAGCAAACCAACAGCGCCAGTAGGACAGTCGCGATCACCATCGCCCAAATCGCCATGGCGGTCTCGCGCTGTACCCTGCAGCGCTTGGCAAGCTCGGTTTCCACGCCCTGCAGGTCATGGTGCTCCACCGCGTGGCGCTTTTTATCGGTCGTCGCAGCCGTCATCGCGTCCACACCTCCAGACCCCCGACGTACCCATCAAACTGGTCCGCCCCTGCGGCCGTGGTACCACGCCCAGTCGTGGCATGCAGCACTGCGGAAGCCATCACCCCAGCGCTGTATGCCGGAGCCCCGCCATCCACGGAGATCGAGATTTTGTGCCCGTCCTGCCAGGTCACCTCCATTGCGATGGTGGTCTCCCTCGCGTGGGCGGACACGGCGGAGGATATCGTCTGGCCTCCTGCCCGCCATCGCCACGTCGAAGCGGCTTGGTTGTAGTCCAACCAGAGGTCGTCGGCGGTACCCGATACCGCATCGGCTCCGAGGTTATGCAGCACCGTGCGGCTGATTCCGGGCTCGGTGGCGGCCCAGAAGGGCTTCACTGAGACTCGGAGGCGGCCCCGGCTCGGGGGGAGCTCGGTGGCGGAGAGGGCATGGGTGGCTAGCTCGGCGGAGCAGGTGGTTGGATTCGCGGCGCCGTTGCAGTAGGGAGACGGATAGAGGGTCGAATCCTCAGATTGAAAAGCGTCAGCGCAGTAGTAGCCAGACGCAACCAT
>Ga0208958_1000127_pt1 | contig 99747 bp, 96 predicted proteins | sample RifOxyB1_FD_184032 | JGI IMG/M metagenome (GOLD analysis project Ga0208958, IMG submission 184032) | Soil microbial communities from Rifle, Colorado - Rifle Oxygen_injection B1 (SPAdes) | ecosystem: Environmental > Terrestrial > Deep subsurface > Rock core/Sediment | place: Rifle, Colorado...
CTGCCGATCTCTGAACGAAGCTGACATCAGCCTGGCCGATTTTGTACCCTAAACCAATAGCAGTAGTAACCAAAGGCACGTCCAAAGCCCAGGGGGATACCCGATCCGGGAGATGGTTAAAAATGTCTCTTTTGACCACTTTTATGCCTGATTGAATGTCAAAAGTTAAGCCCAAGAAGAGCCGGGAGATGACATGGCGATTGATGAAAGTACCGATTTTCCGCCTCAATGAGGCATAAGAAAACTTACGATTACCCAGAACGACTTGATATTCAGGAACCAATTTGAGCAAGTCCGGCAGGTTTTCCGGAAAATATTGCAAGTCGCCATCGATTAAAGCCACATATTCGGAACGGGCGATTTGGACGCCTTCACGAATGGCCTGGGCTTTGCCGGGGATTTGCGACTGAACCTGGACTATTATGGGATACCTGGCTGACAAGTCCTTAAGCTTTTTGATGGTGTTATCCCGAGAGTGACCATCAACAAAAATCAGCCGGTAGTCGATTTTTCGCGATTTGAGGACTTTATGAAGCCGTTTTACCAACGCAACGACGTTCAGAGCTTCGTCTTTTACTGGTATAACGACATCTAGATTTATCATGGTATGGGTAAAAAAATAAAACCCTAGAGGGTTTTGACTACAGGATTATATCAATTGTTAGTTAAAAAAGCCAGTCGGAGACTATTTGAGGCGTTTTTTTACTACAAAAGAAGAGGTTAAAATACCTGTCGTATCAATAATCACGTCGCGCAAACGTCCGTCCCTACCCGGAACAAAAGTTTGGTGACCCTCATCTGAAATGGCGTAAATCATAGCAATAGTCACAGAGTATACCAGAATTCTTACCAGTGAAAAACTAGTGGTTTTTTTAAATGAAAATGACAAAAGCAGGGTCAAAATGAAGTATTCCACGAAATGAGCAGTTTTTTTGATTAAAAAGTCCAAGAGATCAAAAGATGAAGCCTGGATGGCCGGACGGGCAGAAAAGCTAAATATCACCATCATCCAAACGAAAGTCGGAAGCCAGTAGATTAATTTTTTCATGACTCCTAAGTATACCAAAATCGATTGCGCATCAGCAGGAGCCCGGATACGGAAATAACCCCCAGCCCGGACAGGGCTAACATGGCCACAAGCGGTGATTCAGGCGTTTCTACAATTAAGGATGAGGGAACAATTGGAGTCGGGGTGGGTATTGTGAAGTCAGATGTGAAAACGGAAGCTGGCGAGGCTTCTTCGAAAGCCGAATCAAATATTCCGGCTACTGAAGCCGGGTTGGAAAGAGTGGAAGTAGGAATCGGGCCAAGAGTGGCGGTCGGACGCAGAGTAGGCTTAATGGTTGGAGACAAAACCGAAGAGGGAGTCTTAGAAGAAGCAGGAACACTGGTTGGTTTGGGAGACGGAGTTGCCGGGATTTTTGTGGGGGAAGGAGTCGGGCTGGGGGTGGGAGTCGGAGTGGGGATAGGTGTGGGAACGGGGGTGGGGGTCGGGCCTACGACTGAAACGGTGACGGGGTCGGTTTCGCCAGACTTGCTGCCGGATGAGGTGTAGCGGATAATTTTAAATAAATAATCTCCGGATCCGAAGTAGGCGGAATCCAAAAGGTCAAGTTTGGCTTTGATGACACCGCTCCAAGTGCCGGATTGAATCTGATCGGAAGCTATGCGATAGAACTGAGTTTTGTCCGTGGGAGAATTAATCCAGTCTCCAGTTTGGTTTTGGGTATACCCAAAATAGTTAGTGCCGGAGGGAAAGAAAACTGCCCGTAAATACGAATCACTGCAACTGCTACATTCCAATAAAACAGACGCTGACAACTCCTGATCGAATACAAGTTGTGAGGGTGAATTGGTTAAGGACAATGTAAGGGCATAGGTTGAAACCGGAAACAAAAAGGCTGATGCCAAGTAAACCAGAAGAGGTATGCCACGGGGCAGGGGCATTGATAAAAGTATATCACTGGACGTGGAGGTACCAGGTTTTCAGCCCGTTGCCATGGTCGATGTATTTGATGTTTAAGGTCGAACTACCGCACTTACCTACGTATGAGTAAAGAGTACCGTCGGCCGGAGCTTTTATGACGTCGCTGGAGCTGACCAGGTCGATGCCGGTATGAATTCCCCCGCTATATACATATCTATATGAATACGGAGTTTTGCCATAACGCTGAGTAATTTGAATTTCTCCTCCCACCGGCCAATCCCAACCACCAGAGCCGATTTTTAATCCCCATTTGTCAGTGATGGGTTTTAAATATGTTTCGGCGTTAACCCAGCTGTCATTTAAACGAACTTCGAAATGAAGATGCTTTCCGGTTGAACAATTCGGATAGCCAGAGTTACCAACTAGAGCTATAGCATCGCCCTTTTTAACCGGTCCTTCCCTGACTGATGCAGCTAATGCATTTTCGATAGCTGCCAGTTCTAAACGCGCTTCTTCCAGTTGGGCCTGGTAAACGGCCTCGTTATTTTTGGTTTGTTTTAACAAATTATCTTTTTCTGAGCGCAAGTTTGCCAAACTGACTCTTTGAACCTGAAGTTTTTGTTTGGAGGCTTCAATCAGATTTTTCTGCTGGGAATAATTTGACTGCACCAGCTGAGTATCATGAAGCAGGCGCCGGCTGGTTGACTGAATGATCTGGGTGTATTTGAGACGGGACAACAACCGACTGAAGTTTCCGGAAGAAAAGACCATCTGAAGAGGATCGGTGAAGTTGTCTTTATAAGTAACCACTATTTGTTTTTCCAGAAGATCAACCCGTTGCTCCAGTTTTCTTTCTAAAGCGTCAATTTTACCGGAAATGGTGGCGATTAAATCCTCTGTCTGAGTAATTTTTAACTGATTAAGTCTGATTTGGCTGTCGTAATAGACAATTTGTCCAGAGAGGGTTTGGGCCTGATCTTTCAATTGGGAAACTTTTTTTTCGAGTTCCTCTATTTCCCGCTGCTTGTCCTCCTGAGGCGTGGCAAAAACAGGTGAAACGAATATGAAAACCAGGAACAGACCCAAGATAAAGGTGAAGATTTTTTTCATGCTTTGAGGTAGCGCCTAGTGGCTATGATTCCGCCTAGACTTCCCACCAAAGCCCCAACCAGCAATTCGCCTCCCAAAAGCTCAAACATGAACAGAACCGGTACCGGCAAAATGGGAATGCCTGAGAGAAAGCTTTCAAGAAAGTCCATGGAGGATAGAAGAGTTAAGTAAGACAAGGTCCAGGCGATGACAGCCCCGATCACACCATACAAAATGCCTTCCCAGATAAATGGAGCGGCAATATAACCTGTGGAAGCCCCCACTAGTTGCAGCACCTGGATTTCATCTCTTCGGGATGAAACTTTAAGTCCGATGATAAGAAGAATGATGATTAAGGTTATCAGGACGTGGGCGCCAACCAGGCTGGCCCCGATAATGCGCACCGATTCAGTCCAGCGGGTAAGCGAAGTGACTATGTCTTCGGCAAAACGAACATCTTCAACGCCTTTTTCCGTTTTAACTAATTCAGCTATGGTTTTCAAATCGGCCGGACTGACTGCCGAGATCTCCAGTGAGGCGGGTAGCATTTGAGCGGTCACTGCTTCCAATAACAGCGGATCGGCTTTGTTGAGTTCCTTGTAAAGAGCCAGAGCGTCTTCTTTGGAAATGTATTTAAATTCGGACATGACTCCGGAGCTTTCAACTTTATTTTTAATAATTTCAATTTCCTCCTGTGAAGGAACATAATCCGAAGCAAAGAAAGCATTCACCTGGGGACGGGTTTCGAAGTATCTTAAAACGGCCTGAGAGCCAGCTGCCAGGAGAAAAAACGAACTGGCCAAAAACAAAGTCATGGCCATAATGGAGACGGCAGCAACTGTTTGATAGGGTGATCTTCTGATGCGACTGATGGCGGTGACTATAGCTTTAGTCATATTTTCCTTCCTTATTGTCCTTGGTAACCTTGCCCTTATCTAAAGAAATTACCCGTAAGGAATAATGATTTACTATCTCACTATTGTGAGTGGCCATGATAACAGTCGTTTTGAGGTGACCATGGATTTCTTTAATGAGCCTGACAATACCCCCGGCAGTTTTGGGGTCAAGGTTTCCGGTCGGCTCGTCAGCTAAAAGAAGTTTGGGCCGGCCGACTATGGCTCTGGCCAGTCCAACCCTTTGCAGTTCGCCTCCGGAAAGCTGAGCCGGAAAGGCGGTTGATTTAGAAGTTAGCCCGACCATTTCCAAAGCAATTTTTACGGCGTTTTGGACATCTGCCTCTTTGACTCCCCTAACTTCCAGCGGGAGAGCGATGTTTTCGCTGACATTTCTATCTAAAAGCAACTTGAAATCCTGAAAGACGGTGCCGATATCTCTTCTAAATAAAGGCAGCTTACCAGAAGGGAGAATCATTAAATCGTGTTTATTAACTGAAAGTTGCCCAGAATCGGCCTTAAGATCGCGAATCAGTAAACGAATGAGAGTAGTTTTACCCGAACCTGAGGCCCCGGTCAGAAAAACAAATTCCCCCGGATCAATGGTGAGACTGATATCTTCCAGGGCAGAAAGTGAACCAAATTTCTTGGTAAGGTTTTGGGCAATTACCATACATGACTATTCAAGAATTTTTAATCGGCCTACGTCCATTAGCCAGCCGACTTCTTTGGCTTTGAGAGTTTCCCCCCAAACCTCAACTTTCTTGCCTACGTACTCATCCAGATCAACAATTGAGGAGACTAAATAAACAGTTTGACTAACTCCTCCGGGTCTAATTAGTTTATGGGTACCTTTGCCGTTTGATCCCCCCGCTTCCAAAGTACCGGTGGCAGTATCTCTGAAGGTTTTAGTGTCTGTGGAGCCGACTTCATTTTTGCCGGTGGCGACGTCTCCTGCGGCGACGCTTGAGTTAGTGGTTGAGGCGGGTGAGGAAGTTTTAGACAACAAAAATCCTGAAAGCACACCGACGACTACGACTGCAAATAAGGCCAGGTAAACGGTTTTCGGATTGACCAAAACGGCCGGAGCTGATCTTTTTTCGGGAGTCAAAGTTGTAGGATTTAGTGGAGTAACCAATGGCTGGTCTGACATAAATTTTAGTATAGCACAAGATACTCTATATTTTTGCCTTTTTCCCCCAAAATCGGCGACTGAGTTTGTTTTAGAGCAAGAATATTTACAGCGCTTAATTCCGAAAGAACGCGTTGGAGTATGTCAGATGATTCATCCGGAGTTAAGTGAGCTTTTTTGGCTTCATAGTGGGGTTTTATTAATGAAATGACGTGGCCGCCGGGTTTTAACAAAGTTTTAGCTTTAGGCAAAATTAATCTTTGAGGAGTCCAGCTGACATCTACAGTTACCAGATCAACCGGTTCGGGCAGGTTAACATGTAAAGCATTGGTTCTTTCTAAAACAACTACCCGGGGGTCGCGTCTTAGTTTCCAACTTAAAACTCCGTAGCCGGTGTCAACAGAGTAAACCTTGGCGGCATTATGCTGCAACAAACAATCGGTAAATCCGCCGGTGCTGCAACCCAAATCGGCGCAAACTAAACCGGTGACGTCGAGGGAAAATTCCCGGAGAGCATGTTCCAACTTGGCGCCAGCTCGGGATACAAACTCCATGATTATTTGTTTAATAATCGAACTTCGGCTTCAATAAACTCATCCAGGTTGCCGTCTAAAATCCATTCTGCCTGTGAAGTTTCAACTGCGGTGCGCAGATCTTTAACCATTTTATATGGATGTAATACATATGAACGAATCTGATTACCCCAGGAGGCAGCTTTATATACTCCCTTAAGGTTTTTTTCCTGGCTGGATCTTTTCTCCTGCTCGATCTGCCAGAGCTTGGCTTTTAGAAGTCCTAAGGCAATTTTACGGTTTTGTTCCTGCTGTCTTTGAGTCTGACAGGTGACCGTAATTCCGGTGGGGCGATGAGTTAATCTAACTGCAGTACTGACTTTGTTGACGTTCTGGCCGCCTTTTCCCTGTGACCTGAAAGCTTCAAATTCCAAATCGTCAGGTTTTATGTCAATCTGGCTGTCCATCTCGGGAAGTTCTGGTAAAACCTCAGCCAGAGCAAAAGATGTCTGGCGCAAATTATCGGCGTTAAAAGGCGACTGGCGAACCAGTCGGTGCGTCCCCTGCTCTCCTGCCAGATATCCGTAAGCGTAGGGACCAGACACGGTCAGGGTAACCGATTTATAGCCGGCCTCTTCACCGGGAGCTTCATCGATGACTTCAACCGCCCAACCCCGATTTTCGCAAAATTTAAGGTACATGCGAAGAAGCATGGCCACCCAATCCATGGCTTCGGTACCACCCTGACCGGCCTTAAGACTTAAAATGGCATTACTCTGATCGTAGGGGCCGTTTAAAAAAGTAGATATTTCAAGTTTTTCCAATTGCCGTTTGAGTCTATTGACGTGTTTTTGGGTTTCTTCATTCTCACCCATTAAGTCAACCAGTCCGGCCGACTCGTCTAATTCCGATCCTAAATTCTGCACCTGCTTAAGCTGGTCTTGTAAAAATGCCAGGCGTTTCATGGTGGCCTGAGCATGTTGCTGGTCCGACCAAAAATCAGGATGCATGGAACTGGCCTCCAGTTCACGGATATTTTTTTCTAAGGCCGGCAGGTCAACTTTAACCCGGATTTGCTCTAAGCGAGTTTTGAGATCAACCAGGAGATCTTTCAGCAGTTCAGCCATAAAGTGATTTTAACAGGTTCACCTGGCCGACGGTGTAGCTGAAGCGGAGGCCGGCTGACAGACGTATTGTCTGATCTGGTCCATCTGTTCCGGTGGTAAAGTTTGCAAAGCGTCAACCAAAGCCACTAAACTTTCGTTGGTAATTTCTATACCCAAAACAATCGGGGATTTTTCCTGATGGGTGACCAGTGAATCCAAAACTGCACTCAGTTTTTGTCCGGTAGTTTTGAAGTCCAAACCTGAGAGCTGGCTTTTTAATTCAGAAACCGAGGAGATGGGATTTTTAACTGAAGAATGGGTTATTTTGGGATATGCGTAAAACCAAATAAAAGCTACCAAGCTGGCAAAGACAGTAACTTTAAAAAGCAGGCCGATCACAGTTTAAGTATACAACGTACAAGCTACGGAGTCCCCAATTGGGGATAAACAGAGGCGATGGTGTCCAATAAATATTTTAAAGCTTCATCAAACGGCATTTTTAAAGTGGCTCCGGCAGCTGCCGGGTGACCTCCTCCAAATTTAGTCGCCTGAGCTATACGACAAACATCAAAGTTAACCGGGTCACGGGTACGGAAGCTTAGAGAGACGATCCTGGGTACTTTTTCCACAAAACTAATACCGATCTGCCAACCGATGACCGATTTTAAAGCATTGGCGATTTCGCTTTTGTCGGTGTGAACTTTTCTGATACCCAACTTATTGAGCTGGGGATATTCGATCAGAGAAATGGCGACCTGGTTGTTAAAAAATAATTTAACGGAAGTTAAAGCCAGGCCTTCGTAATAAATTCTTTCAGGATCATTTTGGTTTTCATATTTAAAAACCAGTTGAGAAAAATCAGGATAAATTTTTATCAACTTGGAGGCAATTTCATAGGTGGCCGGAGTAGTCTTTTCATATTTGAACCCTCCGGAATCGGTATACATGGCCAGATACAAATTTGCGGCAATGTCCGAGGTGGTGGGAATGTTCCAAAGAGAAAACAGATCGTAGACAATTTCGCCGACTGATATGTACGCCGTATCAACCAGATTAACCCGACCGAAACTGTTATTGGTGTGGTGGTGATCGATAACGACCACCGAAAGACTGGAGGGAAAATTTATCGGCCCTTCTTTGGTAATCTGTTCCAGACCGGAAGCATCCAAAGCTATAAAGAGGTCGTATTGGGAAAGATCTGCCTGTAAAAAATTCCGGGGTACAATCCGGTCAACCCCCGGAAGATGACTGACGGATTTGGGAAGCTCGGAATCCCCGGCCAAGACGGTAGTCTGCTTTCCGATGGCTTCCAGAGCCAAGGAAAAAGCCAGGTTGGAACCAATGCTGTCAGGATCAGGCGAAGGGTGGCAACAAAAAAGTATTTTTTGAGCTGACTGTATTTCAGACCAAATGGACGGAGCGAGGGACTTAACCAAACCTGTCATGTGCCTTTAATTCTACTATGGCTTGAGGGTGGGATAAAGAGAAGCGACCACTTCGGCTAATTTGGTTTTGGCCCGATACAGCCGGCCTTCAAGCTGGCGGGGGGAAATGTGCAGCATTAAACAAATTTCCCGGCCTGATAACTGGCGGTAATATTTAAGATGCAGCAGCCGTCGATATTTTTCCGGCAGCAGATCCAAGCTTTTGTTAACACCTAAACAGAGCTCCTCCAGACTCAGTTTTTCTTCCGGAGAAAGCGACGGGTCGACCAATGATTCGAGAACATTGAGCGAGGGAACGACTATTTTGGAGCGATAATGAACCTGGTGGCGATAGTAATCGGCCATTTTGTTTAAAGAGATCTTGCACAACCAGGTGAAGTACGAACTTTTGTGGCGAAAGGTGTGATAAGACTTAAAGGCAGCAACTAAAGTGTCCTGCAATACAGTTTCAGCTACTTCCATATTTCCCCCGTTTCGTTTAAGGATAAAACGAAGGACTTTTTTCTCCAATTTGACCAGGGTTTGCGAGATGGGGTCCATACGAGGCTATTTTGGCGTATAATTGATAGTCATTATGATTCTACAAGATATACGTAATATTGCCATTATAGCCCATGTGGATCACGGAAAAACCACTCTGGTGGACGGAATGTTAAAGCAGACCCACACCTTCCGCGATAACCAACAGGAAATGACCCAAACAACCATTTTGGACAGTAATGATCTGGAGCGGGAAAGGGGCATTACCATCCTGGCCAAAAACACGGCGGTGTTTTACAAAGGAATAAAAATAAACATTATTGATACACCCGGGCACGCTGACTTCGGCGGAGAGGTGGAGCGGGTTTTGAATATGGCCGATGCGGCCCTTTTAGTAGTGGATGCTTTCGAAGGACCTTTGCCACAAACTAAGTTTGTTTTACAAAAAGCCTTACAAGCGGGCTTAAAAATTATTCTGGTAATTAATAAAATAGATAAGAAAGACGCCAGACCGGACGAAGTTTTAGCTGAAACTGAAGAATTATTTTTAAGACTGGCAACCCACTCGGACCATCTGGAATTTCCGGTAATTTATGCGGCAGGACGGGAAGGAAAGGCTTTTGATAAATTGCCGGCTAAATACGATTCGAATGAAAGCGGCGATTTGACGCCATTATTTGAAATGATTTTAAGAGAAGTACCTAATGGGGTAGTGGAAACAGACAGGCATTTGCAAATGCTGGTATCGACACTGGATTTTGATAACCATTTGGGTAAATTGGGTATAGGACGCATCAAACGCGGAATTATCAGATCAGGGCAGCGAATCACCCAGGTGACTCCGGACGGAGTACTGGGAACATTCACAGTTGAGAAGATGTATACCAGCAAAGGTATTGTCAGAGAAGATATTAATGAGGCCGGAAGCGGAGACATTGTGGCCATTTCCGGAGTAAAGAACATTGAAATCGGGCAGACATTGTGTGATCCGGGCGACATCTCTCCTTTACCTATTATCACAGTTGAAGATCCGACTTTAAAAATAACCATCGGAGCCAATACCTCACCATTTGCCGGCCGGGAAGGCAAATTTGTAACCAGCAGACAAATCGGAGAACGGTTAATGAAGGAAAAGGAAACTAACCTGGGAATGAAATTTACGGATATGAGCGGTGGAGAATTCGAAGTAATCGGTCGGGGAGAATTGCATTTGGCAGTGCTGATTGAAAATATGCGCCGGGAAGGATTTGAAATGCAGGTATCCAAGCCTCAGGTGGTACTAAAACACAAGCAGGAGCCATATGATGAAGTGTCAATTGATGTTCCGGATGCCTATGTGGGTGAAATTACCACGGAAATGGGGAAACGCAGAGCCGAAATGCTGGATCTAAAATCAGACGGCAAGGGCAGTACCAGAATTTCATACAAGATCTCGCAGCGAAATATGATTGGAGCCAGAAGCGAGCTATTAACAAGGACCCGGGGGACGGCAGTTTTTAACACCATATTTGCCGGATATGAAGATTTGGGACCGGTGGCGCAACGGCTTCGAAACGGGGTATTGGTGGCTTTTGAAGCCGGAAAAGCTTTGGGCTACTCGATAGAGGCAGCACAAGAACGGGGAACAACTTTCATTGATCCCGGGGATGAGGTTTATGAAGGAATGGTGATCGGACTGAATACCAGAGAAAACGACATAGATATGAATATCACTAAAGGAAAACACCTGACAAATACCAGATCCGCAAACAAAGATATCAGAATTGCCCTAACCCCGGCTTATAAAATGAGTTTGGAACAGGGACTGGATTTTATTGAAGAAGACGAACTGCTGGAAGTAACACCCAAAAGCCTAAGGATTAGAAAAAAGCTGCTGACTCGAATCGACAGAGTCAGGTATCAACGATCCGCCAGAAGAGACGAAACATAATCCCAGTTGACGACGTTCCACCAAGCCTGAATATATTCAACCCGACGATTCTGATATTTAAGATAGTAGGCGTGCTCCCAAACATCGAGTCCTAAAATCGGAGTTAATCCCGTAGAAACCGGGCTGTCCTGGTTGGGGGTGGTGACAATTTCCAAGCCCTTGGTTCCTTTTACTAACCAGGCCCAACCGCTACCAAAATGAGTCAGAGCGGCCTGGGAAAACTTTTCCTTAAATGCGTCCAGAGTGCCAAAACCTGATTCGATTGAGGAAAGCAGTCTGGGTGAGGGGGACTTGGATTTGGGGGACATACACTGCCAGTAAAGATTGTGGTTATATACTCCGCCGGCATTGTTTCGAACTTTGACTCTAATGTCCTGGGGAAGATCATCCAAGTGCTGTAAAACGGGAATCAGATCAGCGTCGGATTTTTCCGGCAGCAGATCGTTAAGATTTTTAAGGTAGGTGGCGTGATGTTTGCCGAAATGGATTTCTAAAGTTTGCGTGTCAAGATACGGCTCTAAGGCATTAGTAGGATATGGAAGTGGGGGCAGAGTAAACATAAGGTTAATTTAATTTGTTGATAGTATAGGAGTTAGGTTTGTCGTTGGCAAGTAATTCAAAATGATCTCCGGATTTCAATTGCCCGGAGAGAATTGATTTGCCGATAGTATCGCCAATATTTATGTCTACAATCCGGCGCATGGGCCGGGCCCCGTATTGTGGTTCGAAGCCTTCTTTGGCCAGTTTCTGGCAAACCGGTTCGGTAATTTCAAGATAGATATTTTTAGTCGACAGGCTTTTGACGACATCCTCGAGCATTAACCTGGCAATTTTCACAAGTTCGCTTTCGGTGAGCGGCTGAAAAACCACCACTCCGTCGAAGCGATTCAAAAATTCCGGAGAAAATGTTCCGGAATCCTGGATGAATTCAAAGATTTCTTTTTGCAGAGTCTCAGTAGAAACGCCTTTGGCTACCAATTGTCTGACTTTTTCGGAACCGGCGTTTGAGGTGGCGATAACAAATAAGTGTCTGCAGGAAATCTTTTTGCCGAAGGCATCGGTGATTTCCCCTTCATCCAAGAGAGTCAAGAAAAGGTTGTAGACTTCCTTGGGGGCTTTCTCAATTTCGTCCAACAATAAAAGACTGGCCGGATGATTCCTGATGCCCGCAGTAAGTAGGCCGGGTTGATTTTTATCCTGGGAACCGATGAGACGGGTGAGTCCTTCCGATCCGACAAATTCAGCCATGTCAAACCGAAGCAGATACTTATCCGAGCCGTAATAAACGGAAGCCAAAGTCTTGGCAGCCTGGGTTTTTCCGACACCGGTAGGGCCTAAAAACAAGAATGATCCGATCGGCCGTCTGTCGTCTTTGGTACCAACTGTTCTGGCTCTAAGACTTTGGGCAATCAAGGTAACGGCAATGTCCTGACCTACGAGGTTTTTGTGAAGAATGGCTTCCAGATCTGATAATAATTCTTTTTGTCCTTCGGTTAAGTGAATTAATGAAATTCCGGTCAGTTCCGATAGGGCAAGATTTACGTCATCGGAAGAAATTTTTGTGGCCTGGTTTTTTTCCACAAAAGCCACAACGTGATCCAACAGTTCTAAAACTTTTTCCGGAAATGGGGTGTCGGTAATATAGCGATCGGCTCCCGAAATCATGGCTTTTAGTGATTGAGTGGTAAAGAAAACGTGACGGGTTTTTTCAATCTGAGAGGCGAACTCAAACAAAATTAACATGGCTTCGTCTTTTGTCACCGGAACTACTTCAACCGGCTGGAAAAATTTACGCAATCTGGAAATGGGTAAAATAAAGCGTTCATACTCGTCGGTGGTGGAAACGGCAATTATTTGCAGCTTCCTTTTTTCCAAGTGCTTTTCAAAAAGGTCGGTAAAATCTATGCCTTCAACTTCCGAATTAATCAGACGGTGTAGGTCCCTGATAACCAAAATTACATTTCCGGCTACGGTGGCCTCCCTGAGAATGCCCGATAGTTTGGCCTTTTTTTGATTAATGTCCAGGGATTCTGATAACAAAAAGTTGTAATCGAATTCCAGAACCCGTTTGTAGAGCAAGTTGGTTCCCAACTCCCCGGACATGGCTCTTTTAGCAAATTCCAAAATCACGGTTTTTTTACCCACTCCGGGCTGACCCACCAAAACCGCGCTGCCACCATGAGAAAGTTCGCGCTCCAGACGATTAACCAAACTTTCCCGACCGATTAAGTGGTGCGAAAAAGATTGGGGAGCAGCCAGGTCTACCGAAAGGCTGTTTAATTGGGGCGTGTAGCCAAAAAGAAGTTCGAGGCCCAGCCCCGGCTGGCTTAAATGAAACGACTCATCTTCCGGATCAAGTCGGGAGCTGTAAACCACATCCCACCAACGAGCGGAAAGAATAAGATCATCAAAATCAAACCCGAGTTTTTTTAGTTGCTCATCCGACCAAGCCTTAGAGTCGATAAATTTGGTAATAAAGTCTTCCATGGAAGCGGGCTGAAACTCAGACAGGTTGAGGCTGAATTTTTGTGAATTGGCTTTTAAAACTTCCGGTTCAACGTCCAAATGCGAGCAAATAAATTTTCCGGCCGGATTGTCGAATAATATCTCAACGGCCTTATCAGGAGACGAATTTAGCTGAAGGTGTAGCTGTTTAAAAAAACGAAGGTGATGCTTGTCGCTGGTAAGAAAATACGGAATTCCCACCAAGGGGATAGCTATCCAAAAAACCAGGCCGATCAGACCAACCACAAAGGCCGGTATTAATGTTAATACCCCAAAAAGAAACAGAAAAATCCGAGTGACCGCTCCAATACCCCGGGAGACCAGATTAAAGCTGGCCTGACGAAAAAGCTTGCCTAAATCCATGCCCAAAATTTCCTCGTCGTCAGTCAGCCTGCGCCAAGGGGCAAAAAGTGATGGCAAAAGTACGGGAAGTGAAAAATAATGAATAATCCAGGCCAGAAGAAAGTACCAGCGACGGAGATACAAATTAAGACCCTCGGAGTAGTGCCACCCGATAAATTCCATACTTAATAAAATGATAGCACGGCAAGGGGAGATAAAGGAGGTATAATGAACAGACATGAAGAGGCCATTGAGAGTACTATTTGTGGGATCGGAAATGTGGCCGTATGCTTCGGCCGGCGGATTGTCACGAGTGATGTCATATCTGCCAAAAGCCCTTCTGAAACAAGGAGTTGATGTGCGGGTAATGATGCCCAAATACGGAGTAATTGACGATAAGAAATATAAGTTTAAGAAAGTGATTGAGGGACTGAAAGTCCCGTCTGGGAAAAATCTCCGGGGAGAAGGAATCATCTGTAACGTAGTTTCCCACCAGCAACCAAACGGCCCGATCACCTATTTTCTGGAAAACCGGGAATACTACGAGCTGCGAGCCAATGTGTATGCCTACTCAGATGACCATATCAGATGGGGTCTTTTACAAAGGGGGGTATGGGAGTTTTTGAAAGCCTACGACGGATGGACTCCGGATGTAATTCACTGTCATGATTGGCACACCGGGTTGGTGGCTAATATTTTTGCACAAAGCTACAAAAACATTGAAAAGTTGGAACATATTAAGACGGTGTTTACCATTCACAACTTAGGTTACCAGGCGCCATATGATCATCGGTTTGTTTCGGAACTGGAAACTGATTATGGTAAAGCGGAAATTCCGGATCTGATGGATCCGTCTTTTGCCAAGCTAAACAGCATGAGAAGGGGTATTTTGTATTCGGATTTAATTACAGCTGTCTCCCCTACTTACACCAAAGAGATATTAACTCCGGAGTACGGAGAAGGACTGGACAGTCTTTTGAGAGAAGTTAAACAAAAAATAGTGGGTATTCTAAACGGACTGGACTACGATGATTATGATCCGCTGACTGATATCAACCTGCATCAAAACTACAAAAAGGGCGAATGGGTCAGTAGGTCACAGAACAAACTGTTTTTACAGGAAAAGTTTTCACTAATCAAAGACGTAGATATTCCGATGTTCGGAATTTCTTACCGATTGACCGGACAGAAAGGTTTGGATTTAATTGTCGAAGTAATTGAAACCATCATTGAGGAGTTCGAAGCGCAACTAGTGGTCAACGGGGATGGGGACGCTGACTACAAAACCTTTTTCCTCGAATTATCAAAGAAGTTTCCCGACCGGGTTGGAATAAACCTAAACTTTGACGAGGTGTTACCCAGACAAATATTTGCCGGAACGGATTTTCTTCTGCACCCTTCAAAATTCGAGCCTTGTGGAATCGTGCAGATGGAAGCAATGGCTTACGGATGCATCCCGATTACCAGGGAAGCCGGCGGACTAGCTGACACGGTAGTGGACGAGGAAAACGGATTTACGTTTAAAGAATTCAAATCCAGCTCACTACTATTAACCATGGCCAGAGCGGCTGAAGTGTTCAAACACCGGGAAATAATTAACAAAATCAGGGCTTCGTGTATGGATCAGGATTTCTCCTGGAAGGTAGCGGCTGAAAAATACTTAAGAAACTATAAGAGTCTGATTGGGATAAAGTAGGCGGGTGATTTATACTTAACTGATGGTGGAAACGGTTGCTGCATTTGGGTTCGGATTAGTGGTTTTGGTTGTAAGCACGCAGTGGTTTGTAAAAATAGCCGAAAAAATTTCAGTGGCGGCAAAAATTTCTCCGCTGGTCGTCGGGGCTACTGTAGTTGCTCTGGGAACTTCCCTGCCGGAGTTGGTGGTTTCGGTGACTGCGGCCATGAGACAGGATTTCGGACTGGCGGTCGGAAACATTGTCGGATCTAACATCAGCAATGTACTGCTAGTACTACCCTTAGGAATATTAAAGGGCAGAGTCCGAATCGGGACGACTAAAACTCCGAGATATGTTTTGCCACTTGGTGCCGCTACAGCTCTGTTTTTAGTAGTAAATCTGAGTTCGCAGGGGGTGGGTCGCGGGGGACTGCTGCTGTTTGCAGGGGCTATAGCCGTCACCGTTCTGGAACTATTCTGGGGGCTGTCGGGAAGAGACCATGAGGATGGAAAAAGATTCAAAAAATCCCACGCACCCAAAATCACCCCCGGAGATGTACTTTTATTGTTTGGAGTACTGGTAGGAATTTTAGGTGGGGGAATAATTGTGGTTAACAGTGTGGAAAATTTGGCAACCCTAACCGGTCTTTCTACTACATTTCTGGGATTGACTCTGACGGCTATCGGAACTTCAATTCCGGAGTTGTTGGCTACCTTTTTTTCGGTGGAGTTAAAGGAGGACAAAATGACTGTAGGAAATATTCTGGGCAGTAATATCTACAACCTACTTGCGATTGGAGGAATTTTGGCTATGATAGGGTACATTCCCATCATTGACTGGCAGGTGGGATTATTCTTAATAGCCAGCACGGCAATGCTTGGATGGATGATATTCAAATTCAAAGGACGAAACGTGCCCAAACAGATCGCCTTTATGTTTCTGGGAGGATTTTGTTTGTACATGTTATCTCTGAGAAGCTAAGGTGAGCGCCGAAACCCTGGTGATTTACAATGCTTTGGCCGGAGAGAACGGAAAGGCAGATCCGAAAGCAGCACTCGACGAGTTTTGGCCGGGCCCGACAGACATTGTCAGAGTTAATACTAAACAAATCCATCCAGACGAAATAAAAGAATACAAAACAGTGTTGGTTTGGGGAGGCGATGGTACGGTAGGAACCGTACTACAACAATTTCCGGACATCCCTGTTGTGCCTTTACATATGGGAACAGTTGGAGACATTGCTCAGAGTTTGGGACTTGGAAAAAAACTGGGCGAAACACAAGGCCAATATTTACGTCGAGTAGCAGAAATGAAGCTGGGTGGACGTATTGAAGTGCTGCGTATTTGTCCGGGGCTAATGGTATTTGATGAAAACTTAGAAGAAAGATTCGTTTGGACCGGTGGAGTCGGAGCATCCGTTGAAGTGTTAAGACTCGTAGAAACCTACAGAAATGAAGTAAAAACCAAAATTGGAAGAACTGCGTTGGGAGCTTTGGGTTACTTAGGACAACTGATGATTAGCGGGCCGGAAATGGATATGACATTGCCGGGGGGAACCAAACATAAAGTTATAGATATAAATATGATTAATGCACCGTTTGCCAGATTCGGGGGATTACCCCTGACCTGCGGCAATTCAATCCTATGGCTCGAAAAACCGCAAAGTGCTGAGGAAAAACATTACAAACTGGCAGCTTTGGTAGTCGACGCGGGGATGGCAAAGCTGCGAAGTAATTTCACTGGTAAAGCTTTTCAATTGACCAGACTGGAAGAAGGGTCTTTTGTAACCGTCGAAGGGCCGATTGCCAGCTTTCAAAGGGATTCGGAAATCAATGCGCACACTGCCTTACGAATGATTATGAAAAAATCTGATTGCGGTGACTCGTTCACAGTGAGTGGGGTGAAACAGACCGCAAAAGCAGAATGATTTGAGACTGACGATAAAAGGCAAAGAGAAAAAGATACAAAATAATTCCCGGGAAAATGATGAACTTTTCCATCCAGGTGCCGGTTTTGATGCGCAAAGCAGAAACTGGAGGACAACCAAATTTGGTTTTTAACGGAAACAATAACGGCAGGCCTTCGGTGGTAAAACCGTCCGCAACAAGATGGGAGATAAAACCGGTCATGATCGAAAAGAGCAGAATCCGGTAATCAATAAAATCAGAGTTAAAAATTTTAGGAAGAATAAAGTTCAGAAACACATAAAAAAGATAAATGCCTAAAAGTGAATGAGACAGGCTGCGATGGCCCAGGAAAAGTTTTTTTAAAAACCTGCCGGTATAATCACCACCCGGGAATAAATCCCAAAGCCGATTGGATGCCTGGTCCATATCCGGGACCAGAGTGCCGACAATGCAGCCGATTAATGAGGCTATCAGGGTGGCCAGATTTAAACTTACCGGGGGATAAAAACTCCCGACTGTTACCAAAGAGGCGAACGCAAACATGTCATGGGTTCTGGCAGTCATAAATTGTATTTACTGTAATACTCCGATGGCGTTGGGTAGGTTTAGATTATAAGGCATTATAGAGTTTCACAGATTTGAGCTGGAAGTTGAGGACCCTGATAAATCATGCCGGTAATCAATTGAACTAAATCGGCCCCGGCTGATAATTTTTTCCGAGCGTCTTTTGGGCTAAAGATTCCCCCGCAACCAATAATGGCAACTCGGCTACCAAATTTTTTTCTGGTATGAATTATTAGACTGTTTGAATTGACAAAAGTAGGTCGGCCGCTGAAGTTGCCTTTAAACTTTTCAAACCTGGCAATTTCTGTTTTATCGAACCCCGGATTGTTTCTATTTTTGACTAAGTTGGAAAAAATAAAACCACTAATGCCATTTTCCAAGGCGACTTCTACAAGTTTGTCTGAGTCGGCAAAGGAAATTTCATTGGGCATTTTTATAAAAATCGGCTGGGTGATTTTTTCTTTTTTAACTGCCTGTACCAGGAGCTTAAAGTTTTGAGATGCAACAAACGATTCAGGCATGGCCGTATTGGGACAGCTAATGTTCAATTCAAAATATTTTACGTAGGGCCTGGTTTTAAATACATTGAAAGTGTACAAATAATCTGAAATCGCTTTGTCGATACTGTTTACTTCCGGAAGGTTTGAACTGCCGACACTAATTCCCAGCGTGCCAAAGCTTAATTGTTTCTGATCAAGCCGATGGGCAACTTTATCGGCACCCTCGGACTTGAAGCCCTTATTCACTAATAACGACTTCGACTTGGGTAGCCGGCCAAGTCTGGGGGCGGGATTTCCGGCATATGATCTGGCGGTAACTGTTCCTACTGTATTAAATCCAAAACCCACAGCCGGTAAAACCTTGGCTAAATGACCATCATAATCAAATCCGGCAGCCAATCCTACCGGATTGGCAAATTCGGTTCCCAAAACAGTCTTTTTCAAATCCGGGCGGGAGTATGAGAAAAGGAACGACACGAGTCGGGGTAAGTTTTCCAATGACTCCCCTATTGTAGTAATCAAGTCGTGAACCAATTCAGGATCCAGAGCAAAAGCCAGGGGTTTAAAAAGATACTGATAAAGTGCGGCTATAACTTGCGATTTGGTCGACACTGGATTATATTTTAGCCTGATGAGGACAAAAGACCAAATAAGAGACGATATTGCTGGTTTTTTGAAGGAAAACGGAATCATGACCCTGGCCTCCTGTGCCGATAATCAGCCCTGGGTGTGCACGCTGTACTACGGCATTGATGAAAGCCTGAATCTGTATATCGTTACCGGATCGGACACAGAACACGGAAAGCAACTGACAAAAAATTCCAAGGTGGCTTTTAATATTTTTGACTCACGACAAAAAATTACCGAACCGAAAAGAGGGGTGCAGGGAAAAGGAAAGATGGAAATTGTTAAAGGCGTTGTAGAAATTGGCAAGGCTTTGCTTTTGTGGCACCTAGCAAATCCGGGAATAGAGTCAAAAATTACCGTAGCTGATGCGATAAAGAAACTGTCCGATACAAAAATTTATAAGATCACTCCAAAATATCTGAAGTTTTTTAATAAAGAATTATACAAACCTGATGAGTACGGAATAGTAGAACTTTAAAGAATATCCTGAAGGTGAAGACCGCCATCGACTGTAATTATTTCTCCTGTTACGGCATCATTTTCCAGAAGCTGAACGGCCATGGCGGCAACCTCATCGGCCTTAACGAATCTTTTTATCTTTGCCAAATCGGTAAATGGTTTTTTCTCTACCTCCGTCATCTCTCCCCAATTTGGAGTCCAGGTGTATCCGGGAGCAATCGCATTTACTAAAACATCTGGTGAAACTTTTTTGGCTAGAGTGCAGGTGAAACTATTAACAGCTGCTTTGGCTGCTGCATAGTGCGGAGCATCGGCAATTCCCATATTTAACGAACCATAAGCTGAGCTGATATTAACTATTTTCCTCGGAGTAACAGCAGCTTTAGTGTTGAGGAATTCTACGGCAGTATAAACCTGGCTGAAGAAAATGTTAGAAAACTGGGACTGCCACAATGTAAGATCTTCAAAAGGACCTGAAGCAAATTCTCCTGCGTTGTTAATCAAACAATCAAGGGACTTGAACTCTTTATTAATTTGAACAAAAAGTTGTTTGACATTGTCCGGGTTTGATAGATCTGATTTAAATATTTGACCGGATGAAAACTTGTTAACCTGGTCTAATGTTTCTTTGGCTCCTTTTTCATTTTTACGATAGTGGACGAGTACGACCGCCTGTTTCTGGGCACAAGCTACAGCAGTCGCCCGACCTATGCCGCTGGACGATCCAGTGACCAAGACTGTCTTGTTTTTTAGGTTCATTACTTTACAACTTCTGACAAACCTGAAATAACATGTTTTTTCAGAATTTTTGGATCTATTTTAGTATCCAATATTGTTTCCAGAACAACAAGCCCCTGATAAGTAAACATATCCCTGCCGGTGGAATACTTTTTACCAAATTTTTTAGCGAGTAAAATGAGATTAGAATCTTCTTTTTCAAAGGTGACATCGGATATGATTTTGAATTTGTCTACGATCTCTCCCGTAAAGAGGGTGTCAGGTTCACGAACCCCAAGATGGGTGGCGTTGACAAGTACGTCACCGGAAAGTTTACTAAGTAAATCCAGTCCTCCGGTCTGTTTAACAAATTCATAGTTATTAAAGTCCTTTAACTTTTCCGGAGTTCTGTTTATGACGACCACACTCTTGGGCATTTTTTTTCGGAGCGAAATTTCCCAAAGTAATGATCTGACTACATTTCCGGCTCCGACTATTACCAAATCTTTATTTTTAATCGAAGTTTGTGACTCGATAGACAGAAGCTGGCCCAATCCTCCCTGGTAATAACCTCTCAACTTCCCAGTAATGTTTTTAATAAACCCAACCCTTTTGACAACTGTCGATGATTCATCATACTCGTCAACTAATTTGGCAAATTGGGCATCGGTTTCGAAACCAACAGTGACAGCGCCGGAAATATTGAGGTTTTTGATTCCTGCTACCAGCGGTTTAGGATCGGGATTATAGAAAAGCAGAAAAGCTGCATTTAGTCCGGTTTCCTCAAAATATGGATTATATATGTTCAACCCCCTGGGGCTGAACTGCTTGTGTAATCTGGCAATAATTTTAGTATTTCCGTCGTGAATCATGATTATTAAAATTTAAACGTTCTTGGTTCAGAACAATCACTAATTCTTATTTGGATCGGGAAATCTGAATCCAGTTTTTTAATATCTTCTTTGGATATTTCCCATTCAAATACGTCCAAATCCTGGTCAATGTGATTTTGATTAGCGGCTTTTGTCATAGTGATTACGCCCGGTTTTTGGATTAGCCATTTTAAAGCTATCTGTGATTGGGTTTTATCATACTTTTTAGCCATTTGATCAAGTAGAACTATACCCGGCTTTGAAAGTTGTCCTAATTGTAAAGGCCTGTAGGCGCTAAGGATTATGCCCTTTTCTCTACAGTAGTCCAGAGCTCCACAAATTTCCGGCTCACGAATGATTAGGTTATAGTGCATTTCGTTATAAACAATTTTAGGTCCCAGATATTCTACAGCGGCCTTTAATTCCGGCAGGCGGTAATTGGAAACACCGATGTCTTTGGCTAATCCGTGTTCCTGAAGATATACCAGACCATCTAAAATTGATTTGACGGAAGTATCCGGATTTACGGCTCCGATTAAGAACAAATCAAAATAATCCGCGTTCATACTTTTTAAACTACCCTTGGCTACTTCAATAATACTTTTTTTATCTACGGCAGTTTTCTGGTTGGCACAGGAAACTAAAAATAAGTTTTTTCGGTCATATCCCTGAATTGCTTTGCCGACCACCTCTTCGCAATAACCCTGCGCATAATTGTGAGCGGTTCTGATTAGGGAAAAACCATTATCAATTGCGTATTTGATGCTGGCAATTTGTCCGGAGTCGTCGTTATTAGGATCTCTGACCGGGCCGCCTCCGATACCCCAGGTACCTAAGCCAATTTGGGGAATATCCCGACCTGAAAGTAATTTTAGATTGGGAATTTTATTCATAGATCAGATAAGTTTGAACTTGGCAACAAGTTTATCACCGGTCGCTGCATCAGGATGCCGGGAAGAATCCGCGATCATTTCATCGAGCCCGTGTAAAAACTTCTGATAATCTTTTTGATCTTCATTGTGCGGAACCAGATGAACATGAGCATGCGGCATCATCCGGCCGAAAACTAGAGAGTCGACGTATTTGTATCCCAATTTTTGATAATGAGCTGCAATTTTTTGAACCAGTGAATAGTACTCACTTATCTGCGGATGATCCCAGACAAATCTGTAGTGAGTCTTGGGGATTACCAAGGTGTGACCCGGAGTAAACTGAGAAATGTCCAAAAAGGCCAAAAAGTTCTCATCTTCGAAAATTTTAAAACAGGGTATTTCGCCTTTTACGATTTTGCAAAAAATACATCCGTCCATAAGCCAGACTTTATCACAAAATTTCGGTTTAATTCCAGAGTATAATTATGTGATTGCTTTACTTTGCGACGGACTCTTTTGCCCTAAGGAACTAATAGAAAGAGAATGAAATTGGTTAATCCGTTGAAAAAAAGTAGTTTTGGAAGTATTGACTTTATTGCCTGAACAGGGAGTGGTTGTTTTTGTAATATTTCAAAATCATCGACCATGATGACTTCGCACCCACGGTCCTGTCTGATTGTACTTGTTTTTCTAGTTGAAATAATTTTGCCGTCTTTATCCAAAATTTCGTAATTTACCAACCTGCCTTTGATGCGCACCTGGTCCCCTACCGAAGAGCTTTTTATTAAGGCGGCAGGTTTGGAACTTGCCGGAAGCAGGTGGTTATTGGACAGACGATTGAAATCAAAGATCTTTCCCTGATCCTCAGTCCAATTTACAAAACAGGTAAATTCACCATGGCTGTATTTAAGACCTCTATACACTCCGTTTTTAATGTTTTCGCCCCAAATTAAGCACAAATCCTTAGTTTGTGCCGGGTCCTGTTTGTGGGAATAGTCCAGCCAATTCTGGCTATCATATTCGGCCACCACCAAACCTACGGTCTCGTAATCAAATAACGGAGTAATGCGATAGCTTTGGTCTTTGACATGCCAAATATAAGGAGCTTGTTTGATAGCTGTTTGAACCGGATCAAAGGTAGTAAGTTCTGGTCTAATCAGATCCGACGAAGGCAGGGGAATTTTCCAGACCAGTAAAAATAAATATAGGGCCAGTGACAGCCAAAATGTCACCGATAACAATCTTTTTAAGATTTTCATTTAAGCAGTGGAGTTAAATCCTGGTTATTAATTATCATCTGATACAGCTTTTCAGTTGTAGTGTTTGGTAAATAAGTTTTGGCGTTGGCGGCTGCTTTGATGGCCTCGGGTTTATTATTTAACAAATACTCGCCGATTGCCAGATAACCCCACAAGCTGCCGTTGGTGGGAAATTCGACCAGGTTGGCCCTGGCTGAATCTATGGAAAGCCGGTATTCCCCCAGGCGTAAAGTAACCCGCGACAGGCCTTCAGCGGCCAGTTGTCTAACCTGAGCATGATTTAAATATTTATCCTTAACCGACAAAGCCTGCTGGTAATAAATTTTGGAGTTAGGGTAATCCTTTAACAATTCGTAAACTGAACCGATGTTAAAGATGTTGGTGTCGTGAGGCAGAAGAGCAACTGATTTTTTAAAATGAACCAGGGCTTCCTGTGGCCGGCCGGCAGATACCAAATCCGCACCCAAATAATTTTCAATGTCGTAGTTGGGATAGAAACCTGCATCATGCCCGTAAAGCGTCAACGTACTGTACCAGTCGGCGTTTCTGACCATGGTGCGAACAGAGAGGGCAGCCAGAATAAAAAAGGCCAGGAACAGGTTTCTTATTTTAAAGCGCTCAATAACAATGCCTACTACTCCCAAAAGGCCGACAATGGGAAAATAGAACCAACGATCGGCTACGGTCATGTCCAGAGGAAAAATCTGCAACAACAATCCCAGTCCGGATATAAACCAAAATAAAAACAGAAGATATGGTTTAACTACACTTCGGTGGCGTTTATAAAAGTATACCAGCAGGGCAAGTAAACCTCCGTAAAAAATGACGTCAAAAAGTAAAGGCAGGTAAAAAGTGGACCAGTTTATTTGCGAAATGGTCCAGATTTGGTCGATGGCCAATATCTGAGGCCAGAAGAAGGTTTTGGGATAGTAAAACAAAATTATGGGAATATGGACAAGCCTTTCCCAAAGTGAAATTTCAGAAATGGGGATAAGATGCATTTTCTGCAAAACTGCACCTAAAACTGAAAAGCGAATGGTTAAATAAATCAGTACGGTTACAACCGTATAAAAAATAAATGTCCGGGAGATCTGTTTTTGAGTGAGTAATTTATATGAATAAATCAGTAGTAAAAACAAAAAAGAAACTTCCTTGGTTAAAAGGGCCAGTAAAAGAAGACCATGAATCAAAAGTGTTTGCCTGAGTGAGGAAACATTTTTAAGACTTAAGTAAAAAGCCAAACAGCCGAATATAAAATATAACTGGCTTTGGGTTGAACCGACATAGGCTACCGACTCTACATTAATAGGATGGACTAAAAATACGAGGGCCAAAAACAAGCTAAGTCCGCGCGAAAAAAACTTCTGGAAAATAAAATACAGAAGCGAAGTACAAACAATGTGCAATGAAAGCTGGAAGAAATGATAGAAAAAAGCGGTGTTTCCAAAAAGATGGTGCAGAAGTGAAAAATAAACAGCCGGAAGAGGACGAAAATAACCACTGGAATTAAACATGTTCGGGCCAACCAAGGTGACCAGGTTGAAGTTTTTTAACTCCGGATTACCAATAATGTAAGTGAGATCGTCCCAAACAAAACCATTAAACAAAACGTGGTAATGAACGATAAATCCAACCGCAATGAGAATTCCGACTACTTTTTTATTGGTTAACGGCCAAAAAAGATCGGTGAAGGAAAAATCATTTTCCTGTTTTGTCATGTTACTTCAATTCTATATTGACCGGGAGGCTTTGCAAAAGGCGGGAATAAATTACCTGACTAACTTCGTCTCCCTTTAACAGATAGTAGTTTTGGGCCGATTTAATCGCCTGGTCATGATAGTTCATTCTGGTTTCAACAATGATCCGGTAAAACCAAAGTTTGTCGCTTTTGGGAAATTTTTTGGTAGCCTGGGTTAAAAAGGCCAAAGCCGAAGCAGGGGGATCGTGTTTGGTCATCAAAAGTCCCAGGTTTTCGTACGAGGCATAGTAATTATTCAATGCCATGGATTTGGTAAAGGCTGCTCTGGCCTTTTCAGTTTCGCCCTGCTGATAGTAAATTGAACCCAGCACATTGTAGGCCCGACCGCTTTGAGGATACAGTGAGATGGCAGTTTTGGTGTGGATCAAAGCCTGATCGTATTTATTTTGGCCAAGCAGATCCCCGGCATACAACAAGTCCATCAAATAGTCAGGCTGGGAAATGGCATGATCGTGAGCCAGAAGACGAGATTGATTTTTCCAGTCACTGTTTCTATTAACGGTTGTCAGTGACAGGACTGCGATAAGAATGGCGGCCGGAATGGTCAGAGAAAATTTCACCCGAGTGAGCATCAGACCAAAAAGGCCGAGCAGTCCCAGCTGAGCCGAATAGAAAAAATGATCGGAAACCGTCATGTCGATGGGAATGATTTGTAAATGGATTCCCATTCCGATTGCCAGCCAATAGAAGAAAAATAAGCCTAAAGCTTTTTCCAGTTTACGAGTGGTTGAAATGAACTTCACTAAAATGCCAATGATAGCTAAATTAAAAATCACAGGCACAATATAATTTCGGATACCGGGAGCGGAAATCACCCAGGAATGAAAGGCTAATAGTTGGTGGGGAAACAGGAAAGTCTTGAAGTAGTAGAAGGCGATGGCCGGGATGTGGGTTAGACGCTGATACAAGCTCAGGGTCATAATCGGCACCAGGGGGTCTTTGGAAATCGGGGTTTGAGAGATGACCCTGAAGAAAAAATATGTAAAGCCTGTTATAAGTAAAACCATGAAGTGCCTGGGAAGCAACTTACGGTTGAATAAAAACAAATAGCTGCTGGAAATGACCAGGAACTGAATTCCGCTTTCTTTGGATAAAAGAGACAATAAAAGAAAAACCCCCGTGAGGACAGGGTTTGATAAAACAAAGAGTGACAGCAGACCAAAAAACAGGTACAAAGTGTCATGGAGGCTGGAAATATAGGCAACGGTGAACTGATTAATCGGGTGGGTCAAGAAAACCAGGGAAATCAGTACAGCAATGTCATGGCGAAGGTGTTTTTTAAAAAACAGATATACCAGGGTGGCATTGGCGATATGAAGAGAAGCCTGAACCAGATGGTACCAAAACGGAACGGCTTTAAATACGGCATAGATAAGAGCGTAAAGAATCTGGGATATCGGACGATAGTAATGACTTACCAGTTGAGAGGAGTTGTGATTCAGCAACAGGTCCGGAAGACGACTAAGGGAATGAACCGACGGGTTTTGAACGATTAATCCGATGTCGTCAAAAACGAAAGCGTTAAAAAAAGAATTAAAATAAACAGCAAGTCCGGTAATAATGATAGCCAAGATGACTTTCTTACTATCACGCATATCCAGACTTTAGCACAGGTTTTTAATATTTGACTTTGATTTAGAATATAGGATATTCTGGAATGCATGGATTTGCTCGTTAACCCCGAGGTACCCAACCCAACACCGGTCCCACCGCCAATTCCGGTAGTTGATGGAACCGCTCCTCCGACCAGAAAATTTCCGTACCAGATCATATTGATTGTTTTATTTTTGATTTTGTCCGTATCAGGGGGTGTTTGGCTGGGGAGAAAGTATGAAAATAAAAAAGCGGCCGAGAAGCCGGCAGTTGTATCGGATGTGACTCCTTCTCCTGTTGTTGTCAGGCTTAAATCGGAAGTAGCTTATCTCACAGGAACAGCCTGGAAATTAGTCGGAGAACAAAAGGTTGCGCTTAAAGAGGGTGATATTCTGGAAGCAGCTGACGTTGTGGAGACCGATGCGGAGACAAAATTGGTGATTAATTTTGACGACGGATCGGTAGTGCGACTGGATGAATCTACTAAACTGAGCCTGTCGAGTGTAACTCCGGCTCTGATTTCACTACTTAACCAGCAAGGAAAAGTTTATGCCAGAGTGCAGAAGGATCCTGAACACAAATTTACGGTTCAGGCTAAAAATGTAGTCGTTGAAGCGACCGGAACTATTTTTGCCGTAGAAAATTTAGATCAGGTCAAGGTCAAGGTATTTGAGAGTTCGGTTAATGTCAAAGTCGAAGGTGAATTACTGTCTGCAATAAACGAGCAAGAAGAGTGGGACGACCAGGATAAGAAAGCTCAGGAAATGGATGAACAGGAGAACAAACAGGATAAATTTTTGGCTTGGAATAAAACTGAGGATGAGAAGCTAAAACCCACACCAACTCCTACTACTGTACCCAGTCCAAAGCCTACGACAAAGGCTTCAGCCAAAATTTCGCTTTCTGCGAATGCAACTGCCGAAGGGGTGGATCTAAGTTGGAATCTAAATGGAATAGAAGCCCCCAACGGGGTTAAAGTGATAAAAGGACCGGAAGCAAATCCAGTATTTCCCGGAAACGACGGTATTTATCTGGGTGATACCAATATCAAATCTTACAGATGGGCAGCCAAAGACGGTAAAACGTGGCATTTTCGAGTTTGCAGCTATGTTGACGGAAAATGTGCAAATTATTCCAACGACGTAAGTGTGCAAACGGTTCTGAAAGAAGGAAATTCTACAACCAGCAGCGTAAATTCAATCAACTTAAGCGTACAAAAACAGGATAACAAAGCCAAATTAACCTGGACAGTCGACGGTAATTCAGCATTGGGTTTTAAAATTGCCTGGTCACACGATGAAAATCCCACATATCCCCCGAAGAAAAAGGAAGATTTGTGGAATTATCAGTCCAATCCAGGCACCAGGGAATTTACCACTGATGGACTGTCTGGCACATATCATTTTCGAGTGTGTGAGTATCTGGGAGGATCCTGCGGCAAATATTCAAACGATGTAAGCCTGAGCTTCTAGTTAGGGGGTCACGTTAATCACAACCTGGTTACTCCAGGGTAAATTGGTTGAAGTCAGAGTAGTTTCTCCGGTAGTATCGGCCGGCGTCACATCAATAAACGGTCTAAAGTAACTATGATATTCCCCCGTTAGCAGAGTACGAATTTTGGAAAGATCGGCTACCCCAACCCCGTTATTCATCCAAATGTAGGTTCCGTCACCGTTGCCCCATTTAAAAGGAGTTCCGGGGGTACAGCTTGAACCGATACAAGATTTGGCTTGTAAATATCCGGTGTAGCCGATGTTTTTTCCATTTTCGACATAGTAAGCGCGTAAGTAATATTTACCCGTTTTTGAAACAGTCTCCGGTGTAACCGAAACGCTAAGCCCTTTATCACCACGATAATATCCCGTGAGTTTCATTTTCGCGGGTGGATTTGCCATAGGTCCAAGCCCATCGCAGTCAGGGTCTCTGACCCCAGTATTCGGACAAAGTGAAACTAAGTTTTTGATGTCCATTTGCACGATACCGATGTTGGGGGCCAGGTACCAATCCTCCCTGATGTACCAGCCGGTGTTAAGCGGGTATTTACCTTCGATCTGACGTAGACGCAGTACCGGACCGCTATAGGCAGGTGTGTCGACATTGTCTTCTATGTACCGGATATTCCAGTACCGGGGATAGTCAGTGGCCTGATTATAGTTTCCGGGGCAGATGGGATCGGCTCCAGTTTTGGTCGAATACAGCCGATCAACCCGCTCCAGGTTCCAGTTCGGCTGAATGTAGCGTTCGGCATACAGATACGGAGCGTAATAAAAATACGAAAAAGGAAAAGTATCATACATGCGGTTATTAACATTGTGGGTTGGGTTTATGGGTCCCAGTTCACTTATCGGCAAAGTCGAATTGGCAGGAAAACTATAAACTTTGGAGTAAAGGGCTCCGAAGGTATTTTCCGACCAGGCGGTATTGGGTTCAAAATAGCTGACTAAAAATCGCAGATTTGCCGTGCCGGGATCGGTGGTGTTTTTATTGTTCCAGTAGCCGTAAACAGAATCTTTGGTAAATCTCAAGGGAGTCAGGGTGTAACCACAGGCATTTACCTTTTCTTCGATTGAGAGTCTGGAGTTAAAATTAGCAGTGGTTGAAGTAAAAGTATTGTAACCGATATAGGTCCATGAATTGCCGGGGTTTAAATTCCAGTAGGATTTCAGATCGATGCCGCTTCTGAGTTCCTGGTTTGAATAATTGCTGTTAACCAACAGTTTTAATTGACAGCCCAAACAGCTCTGAATTCCCGGATTAATTGTTCCGGCTGCGGTACCTTTGTTGCAGTTAGCACAGGCATAGCCCGGGTTTCCGGAACAGAAACCTCCGTCCCCTTGCTTAAGATTCGGAACGATTACATATTCTCCGTTTTTGTTGGGAACAGTCCAGGTTCCGGTCCATTTTTTGGAAGCCAAACTGTAGGAACCCGGAATGGGGTCCCAATAATCGGCCGGATAGGGTTTTGTCATGTCCATGACAGCGGGAGCAAAGTAAACTTCCATACCGGTGACTAAACCTGCTCCCTGAACTGTCAAAGTGACCTGTTCTCCGGGAAGATAGGCTTTTTTAGCTGGGCTAATAGTAATTGATGCACAAGAAACGTTGATTGTGGCTGTGGTAGCGGCCCGACTAAAAAGGGCGACTTTTTTGTCAATCATAATGACCGATCCGGCCGTTAAAACTACCAAAGCTAATACCGAAACTAATTTACCAAGTCCGAACTGACGACTCTTTGATCTGGCCACCTTAGGTTTAGTCTAACACCGGTTCTTATTTTAAAGCAACTTCTTCAAGTTTTTAGTGTTATAAAATGATTTCTGATTCAATGCCAATTCTTTGAAGAAAGTAGCGATCGTGTGAAACTACCAGTAATGTTCCTGGATAATTTGATAAGGATTCTTCGATAGCCTCCCGGGAAGGAATATCCAAATGGTTAGTGGGTTCGTCTAAAATAATAAAATTGGCTCCGCTAGTCATAATTTTTGCTAAAAGCAGTTTGGCTTTTTCTCCGCTACTAAGTAATTTAACCGGCTGGTTAATTTTTTCCGGGGGCAGTAAAAACCTGCGCAAAAGTTTGTAACTTTCGGTCCGATCAATGTTGTCACTTATCAATTCATCCAGGACAATCCGGTCTGATGCAAGTTCCTGATGTTCCTGGCTTAAGTAACCTGCGACAACACCGTTACCCAGACTAACTTCTCCCCTATCTGGAATGATCTGGCCTAATATTAACTTGATCAAAGTGGTTTTGCCGCTGCCGTTGGGGCCGGTTAAAGCTATGCGTTGTCCCTTTTGAATGATAAGGGAAAAATCAGTTAGTATATCTTTGTAATTTAAGGATTTAATTTGAAGAATTGTTTGCCCACATTCGTGTTTGGGTTTAAAAAGGGCTTTTAATTCCCAATTTTGCTCCGGTTTTTGGACAGATGACTGATCAATTTCTTTTTGAATCCTTTTTTCCATAGAGATGGCAGAGCGGGCAGCTTTGGCTGCCTTTCTTCTGACATAATGATCGGTTCCGGTAGTGGAAACTTCTAATTGCTGGGTCCGGTTTTTAATGGTCCGGGACCGATCTTCCAGTTTGTTTAGACGTTTTTGTTGTTCTTGATACAAGCGGGCATTCGCTTCCGTCTGCAGTTTTTTATTTTCTTTATACAGAGAGTAATTTCCGGAAAATGATTTGAGCTTTCCGTCTTCAATTTCGAGTATCCGATCTACAACCTGATCTAAAAAATAGCGGTCGTGAGAAATCAGTAACACCGGTCCAGGAAAAGAAGTGACAATTTTTTCCAACCAAGCCAGTCCGCCTAAATCCAAATGGTTGGTCGGTTCGTCTAAAAGTAAAATATCGGGTTTGGAGGAAATGATCTGCTGAAGTTGTTTTTTGGTTTTCTGGCCGCTGGATAATTTAAGGTCGGGATCGGCTATTTGAGGCAAAAAACCAATCCGAACATCTTGGGGACTGAAAGATACAATACCTGAGTCCGGAGTTTCCATGCCGGCCAAAATTCTGAGGATAGTTGATTTGCCGGAGCCGTTTTTACCTAGTAAGCCCACTTTTTCGCGGCCGCTTACAGTAAACGAAACATCAGATATGATTTCCTGTCCGGCAAACGATTTAAACAAGTGGGATACCTGAAAGTGCATACAATTTAATAGTGATATTATAGTCGACCCCATGAAAAAAAATTAAAGAAGGAACGAGTCGCTTTAAAAACAAGGACTATCTTAGGAGTAAAATGCCAGGTATGACCGAGAATGTTAATGTGTATGAGGACAATTTGGCCCAAAGGCTGGATGAACTAAGACAGGGAGATCCGGCGTACGAATTGCACAAAATGGCCCTCTATGATGCATTGATTCATGCCCACGAGTTGCATGGAGCTGTTGAGAAGCCACGGGTACTGGATTGCGGGTGTGGGTTGGGTTTTCTGGCTGCCGGAATTTCTAGATTATGCAGCCAGGTCGTAGCCATCGATCCGTCTGAGAAGGCGATAGCTTTGGCACGCCAAGAACACCCGGAGGTCAGTTTTTATGCAGAGTCGGCTGAGTCGTTTGCTAAAAAAATGTCTAAACTAGGAATTGATCCGTTCGATCAGGTGATATTGAACATGGTCTTACACTCGGTGAATGATTCAACGGCCTTAAATATTCTAATAGCGGTACGAAAATGTCTTGTGTCTGAAGGCACGGTGATCATGCTTGTTCCGGACAAGGCTTGGTTAATGCAAAAACTAATTGAGTATGCCCAAGACCAGGGCATGGAAAGAGGGCCCGGCATTTTGTGGGTTCGAGACCAATTATCCAAACCGGAAATTGAACTGCCGATCAGACTCAGACGAGGCCAGTATTATCCAACCCCACTCACGGTATATAACCGAAAACCAGAGGATTACGGAAACTTTTTACGACTGGCTGGATTTGGAGTCAGATGGGAAATATATGACGCGGAGTCGGAACGACTAACCCACTCGGTGACGGTGCCATACCTGGATATGGATGATTACACTTCGACTATTGAGTTAAACGGAAGACGCAGGAAGATTTTAATGAGTTTTGCGTTTCCGCCGGAAGTTCTAGATGCCCCTGAATTTTGATCTAGTGTCTTTGCAACCTCTTCCCAAGTCCAAAAAGGCCAAACAGACATTTCCTGCCATAGTATATCGACAGTTTGAGATGATTGTAACCCAGGCCAAACCCAAAATTGCCTACGGGCCGCAAAAGGCTGTCGTGGCCGGCGTTATGAACAACGGCAATTTTCTCCCCGTTATTTTTGAAAAATATGCCGTTTTTAATTTTGAAACCTTCATTTTCACAGCCAAGCATGAAATTATATTTTTTGTCCAACAGTTTAATTTTGTTTTGATACAGAACGTAGTTGACAATAACCTGATCGGGGCCGTATTTATCCTTTTTGGTAACTAGTTTTGCAACTTGATCACACAAGGTAACGAATTTGTCCTTCGGGGCAAATATTAAGCCTGCATTAAGAACCGGTTTCCCGGCTAAAACCCGCCAAAGACGGTCTTTAAATGGTCCCGAAAAAGTTCTGGGGATAAACGTTTCGAAATATAAAACTTCCAATCCCAGTTTTACCACCCGATATGAATCCCGGTCCCTGTTAAATAAGTCCGAAATGTCCGATTGGAAAATAATGTCTCCGCCGTCTACAAACAGAACCTGGTGATAATTTTGTTTTTTGAGAAACTTCCCCGCGTCAACAAATCTAAGATTTACCACATGGCCGCTTCCTGAACCCCTGATAATCAAAGCATTGTTTTGTTGTAATAAATTTAACTGCCTGAGATTTAATCCGTAGTCAATTACAACAACATCGGTATTATCTAAATTCACGTTTTCTTTGAGAGACCTGAGCCAATGATTGACTAAAAAATCACCATATTTTTCATTGCTGCAGGTGACAATCACATTTCTTTTCATACAAAAATTTGTCGCTTTTACAAAAAAAGCAACTGCTACATTGAACTGACCTGATTTAAACTCATAAATTCAGTTCAGTGTGGATTACCACAATTACCTTAGCCCGTAAACGGACAGTCTCCCAACTGGTACGACGGCCCAACGGACTCGTCTCCTCTGACTTTGTCGCCGCCGGCTAATGCCGATTGAGTTACCATGGTCAAAGCAATGGCCGCTGCGAACAAATATACAAATATTTTCTTCATTAACTCTTTCACCTCCTAGCAACTATTTATTAATCGCCATTTGAACTAATACTACTATTCTATCAGGAATTCCTTTTGGCAGCTGATAATTTTCCGGCACTGAAGATGGCAGTCAAAGTCAGAATTATGACAGACAGAAGATAAGGCGCTTTCATGCCAACTATTCCATACACAGAAGTACCCAGAACCGGGCCGATTAATCTGGCGACCCCACCAATTGATTGATTCATACCGGCGATGTTGCCCTGTTCGCTGTCAGGAGTATTTTTAGAAATCAGCCCGGCTAAGACCGGACCGGAAATGCTGTTTGTGAAAGCAAAAACGGTAATGGCAACAAACAGAGAAAACAAATTTTGGCTGAACGCAATTAAGGCCATGGCTACAGCTAACAAAAGAATGGTGGGAACAATGATTTTGTTTTCCGGAATAATTTTAAGAATTCTTTTTAGGAAAAATAACTGCATGGTAATTCCGATAAAACCAAGGTAGGCAAAAATGTAGCCGTTACTCTCAACTGTTAGATGCAATGCGTGTTCAGTAAACAAAGCAAAGGTGCCCTGAAGCAGGGAAAAAGCAAACATAACCACAAAAGAAATCGTCAAATACAATCCGATGTCGGGATGGGTTAAGGCGTCACGAAAATCGCCCAGTGAAAAAAATTTGCGCCGTTTTTTGACTTCACGAACAATGTTTTGATTTAGGCTTTCGGGAAGGTAAAAATAGGTCAGAACGGTGGCAATTAAAGCCACGAATCCGGCTGCGTATGCCGGAGCGGAATACCCGAATCGGGAAAGCAGGCCGCCTATTGCAGGACCCAGAATCATACCCAGGCTCATTCCGGCCATCATGACTCCCATACCCTGTGTACGGTTTTCTTTAGTCGTGATGTCGGCGATGTAGGCTTGGGCGGTAGAAATGTTGCCTCCGGATGCCCCATCGATAATTCTGGCAAAAAACAACAGAGGTATGGATTTAGCCAGACCCATGAGGGCAAATGAAACGGCTGTTCCGCCAATTGAAAACAGCAGAATCGGGCGCCGGCCGAATTTATCAGACAATTCACCCAGGATTGGGGCTGAAAACAACTGAAACAACGAATAAGCAGCCATAAGCAGGCCGATTGTGACCGGGCCTGCTCCCAGACTTTCTACGTAGTAAGGAAGTAAAGGCAAAATGATGCCAAACCCCATCATATTAATGAATATGATCAAAAAAATAATCCACAAGCGTTTATCTTTCATAGAGGTCAAACCTGTTTGCGTCTTAAAACCAACATCAGGGCAAAAAGTCCGTTTGCCGTCAGCCAGGTAATTGGATAAAGGGCTGTAATGATGGAATAGTTTTGCAAAGCTACCAAGGCTAAACCAAAACGAAAAGTGTTAAGCCAGTAGAAAGACAGGGTTTCGGAGTGGGGATTATTCCAGGATTTTCTGACTGTCGGAGCAAACCCCAGCAGATCAATTAAAGTGGTCAGTATTGCTGATAACACGGGTTGTTTGGCTACCAGCCAAAGAAGCAGAGCGACGACAGCAAATATCAGAAACAGCGTATCGATCCAGACTATTTTTACCTGGCTATTGTGGATAAAACCCAACACAATGACGGCAATACACATGACTGCTGCAGCCAGAGTTACAAATGCCCCGGTTCCGGCTCCCCCGCTTAGTTGCAGAGCAAAGGCAATTAAAGTTACAAAACTCCACAAAAACCAACTGTAAACGTGGGGTTTGGTTTTGCCTTTAACAATGTCTCGAAGATACGGAATGTAACCTATAAAGACTAAGGCTGTGGCAACTAGTCCGAGGAGGGTTTTTATCTGGTACATGGACTAATTTTATCAGAAGCATTGTGATAATAAACTTTGAATAATTTAATATAATAGCAGTAAGTATGGATGGAATATTGGAGCGATTTGGGTTTCGACATAAGGATAAAGGATTAGACCAGGACCCGAGAATACTTCGATTAGGGCTTCTAAATACTCAATTGCAATTAACCGATGAAGAGATGGCTCTACTTTCCCAACATCAAGAATTACCACATGAACGTATATCAGGACTGGCACTGGAACTCAGAACTTTTCTAGATAAACCCATGGCCATGGAGACAAAATCTAGGTTTTCTGACAAGAGTCTGGCATTTAGAGGAATTCTGGTATCAGAAACCGGGGGTGAGGTCAGATTAGTACATCACCGATTTTCAGATTTACAAATGATAGTTCCACCGCCGGGAAAAGTTCTGAGAACCGGTCAGGAGCAGGTAAGCAAGGACATTATCAATGTTTCAACTGGTACAGTTAATTTTCCCCAAGTAGTAACCCATTTTTTAATTGAGTCGTATTTAAAGGCCGTGTTTCAATACGGCGGCCAAAATAAAGTTCAACCGGCAATCGTAGCTTATGATAATAATGCTTTAACTGAAGTTGCGGTGGAATCTGTGAGTATCAACCCGGCTTACGCCAGAAGAATTAAACCGGGTTTTCAAGATAGGGCAATATTGGGAATATATTTGATGAAGTTAGATTTTCCTCAAAAAAAATAAAGACTATATAGAGGCATATAAATTGGTAGGGTGGTGTGGGAGTTTGACAAACGCTCAATTTTTTGTGAAAGTGGTAGCTAATGAAAAAATCGATAACGATTGCATTGGTATTTGCAATAGCTCTGACCACGCTGGTAATGCCCGCGCAAGCTCTGGAATCGTCAACCGGGTCAGCAAACCCTGCAAAAACCAGATTGGAAGAACTAAAGAGAATAAGAGAAGAAAAAGCTGCCGCTTTGAAAGCCAGAATTGAAGAGAAAAAACAGACGAGAGTGGAAAATATGGAACAAAAACGGGAAGATTTTCAGGCCAGACTGGCCCAAGTGAAAGATGCCGTCAAACAACGGGTCTTAGGCGCACTTGATAAGGCTATTCAAAATATAAATGCCAGATGGACCGAGCATTTCAAAAATGTGCTGGAGCACCTGACAAAGATTACCGACAAGCTGAAGCTCCTAGCCCAAGATCAGAACAACACAGCCGCATTAAAGGCTATTGAAGATATTTACACGCTGATAAGTAAAACCGAAGCTGCGGTGGAAGCTCAGGCAGCCAAAATCTATGAAGTTGATCTGACCGACGAAACAAAATTCAAAGAAGAAGCCCAGGCAACCAGAGAAGAACTGCGAACTGACTTGGAAGCTTTGAGGACTCAAATTAAAGACATCAGAGAAGATATCAGAAGTGTATTTCTAAGCCTGAGGCCGGCAACTACACCTAAAGCGACCCCCAGCGTCACCATCACTCCAACCACCACCATTGTGCCAACTGTGACGATTGCCCCTACCGTGACGGTTACTCCGACTGCTACCATTATTCCGACTGCCACAGTTACACCCACACCATAATTTTATGCCAGACGAAACTAACTTAAATCCAGTCCCAGTAACCCCTGAGGCGGTCGCCCCTGCTCCGGTGGCCCCCCCGGTTGTGGCCGCAACGGTGGCAACGCCAGCCCCTGAACCGAAGTCCAAACCCGTAAAGCTGTATGTGTTTCTGGTTCTGTTCTTTGTCGCATTGGGAATTGCCGCCGGCGCGTTTTACATGATGACCAGAGATGTCTCGCCTGAGCCAGCTATGACCCAACCTGTAGAAATGTCTCCCACACCCGTTCCTCCGACTCCAACACCTGCCGGAGTATCGGATTCGCTTGATATGACCGACATTCAGAAAGAAATTGACCAGACGACTCCAGATTCTGTAGACTCTGATTTGCAACAACTGGACAGCTACACAAAACAACTTTAACGATACCGGGATCCGGATTGGTAAGGCTTCAAAAAACTGTTTTTTGATCAGGATAACGAATGTTAGCGCAGGCGGGTTTGGTCAACCAATGTCCAGTAGTCATACCAATTAACAACGCCGTTTTGATCCGGATCATATCTGGCGTCGTAAACTCCGTAATATATAGCTGAATACCAGGGTTCCCAGGGCAGAATACTAATCTGGGTGGCGCAGTCTACGACCGTAGTTTGGATCGGACTGGAAATAGTCAACTGCGAACTTTTGTACATGCGCCAGTAAATAGTGCGACCGCAAGTCCACTTACTCCAGGACTGAGGGGTTTTTTGAATAATAGCCCTAACTGACGTGGGGGTAGCCTGATTGCTGGGATCCATGGGAGTGCCGGAACCAAAGGCAAAACCGTACATGGCAAAGTCGTTGGGACCGACGGTTTGATAAAGAGCGGTAGCAATCTCGGCTACGTCTACCCGGAAATCACTTAAACCCCATCCGGCATATGTAAATTTAAATAAGGCGTAGTCACCGTAAGATCTGACTGAAAGATTACTAAACATGTTCGTAGACGGGGTGGGGGTAGGAGCAGAAGCAGTGACTCGAACGGTACCATTAACCGGAGAGCTGCTGTTGACCCAAAATTGGGTTAAGTGATCACCAACGGTAGCACTGGGGGTAACGATGATGGAAAAATCAATATTTTGAACTTGTCCACCAGACAAGCTGACAGAGGGCGGAAGATTGAAAATACCAAATACGGCAGGGTGAGAGTAACTTATGGCGAAATTGCGGCTGCCACAGCCGACCGGATTATCGTTTCTAATTGTCAAAGTCTGGGAAACGGTTCGGTCGGCCGGCGTTTCTATTAAGGGATGGATTAAGCTAGAGGTAAAGCCCTGAGAACAGGGATTGGGGGTGGGGGTGGGAACAGAGGTGGGAACAATTCCGGTACAAGTAGGATGATTGTCCGTGCAGCCTCCGGCTTTCATGCCTCCGTGAGTACTGCAGCGAGAAGTGCAGGCTGTAGTAATCTCAGTACTGGACGTGCAATTTATATTTGTGCATTGGGTTTGGTTTGTATTGTCCCAACAATAACAAGTAAGTTCGTCTGGTGAATTCGCCGGAACGGAAGTGGGGGTAGGACTTAGGATATGCAAGATGGTTTTGGCTTTGGCGGTATTTGAGTTAACCCAAATTTCAGTGGTGTAGTCACCGCCGGCGGCGGTTGACGGAACATGGTTAATAATCGCGGCAGTAGTCGCGTAATTGCCTGCTACGGTAACAGAATCAGGAAGTCCGGTAATGGAGAATCCTGCAGGGACTGAACTGTTAATGGTGTATGTGACCGGGGCACAGCTGGGATCACTGTAGTTTCGGATGTAGAAAGTTCCGGGAAGTGAATCTCCGGGATGGCCGTCAATACTTTGGGGATTAAGGCTGTAAGCGTAAAAGGACGGACAAAAAACCGGGGTAGGGGTGGCTCCGGAGCAGGCTATGTGGCCCGACACACAAGCACCGGACTGTTGCACTCCGGAATGAGTACTGCAGAGTGAAGTACAAGTGGTGTTAACTTTGGAAGTGTCGGAACAAGAAAAATTAACACACTGGCGGGGTGTGAACGTATCGTTACAAATACAAGCAACCTGATTAATAAGACCCGTAGACACCGGAGTCGGACTGGGGATAACGGTCGGAACGGGAGGAGTCGGGGTGGGAATTGGAGTTGAAGTCGGAACCGGAATCAGAGTGGGAATGACGCTTGAGCCCAGATGGCGATTTATTTCATCGTTAATATATTTTTGGGAAATGGGATTGAAGTAACGGGCCTCAAGAGTTTTCATAATGCTGTTGTCGGAGGAGCGATACCAGTTGGAATAATTACAACCCTGATAGTAATCAGAAGTCTGAACGATTCCGGCCCAGGCAGGGTTCGGAGGAGTGCCGGGGTAACAATTTTTGTCGCTTTTTTCGTAGGAATTAGAAGCCAGATACTCGTCGGCCAGGATGCCAAAAGAATGGCCCAGTTCATGCACGTAGATCAAAGATCCCGAACCACCAATAGTCCCGTAGGCGATTCCGTCATAGTAGGCGGCTCCGCGATAGTCCTGACTGTTGACGATGATATAAATGTTGTCCCAAGGGACTCCGGCAGTATTTACGGCTCCGGTAACCGGACCGAGACAGTAATAAAAATTGGGATGACCCAGACAATTAAAGTTTTGGGTGGCATCCACATAATGAAAATTAAAACTGGCAGCCCGGGCTTTAAAAGGCTCGAAAGTTAGTAACTCTTTTATGTACTCGTTTACTTTCTGATGATAAACAGTCAATGAAGCTTGGGTAGTAAAACCATCGCCGATAAAAACCATATCGATATGATCTCCTGATTCCTGGGCCAGGACCGTGGATACAAAGTCAAAGTACAAGCCTGAGGAGATTTTGGGAATAACAGATGAACCGGGAATGGTGATAAACGAGGGGGTATTATTTTGAATGGTAATATCGGCCTCGGCAGCAGTGGCAATCAAAGTGCCACTCTGATCCTGGATACGAATGGTGTCGATTTGGCTGAACCATGGCAGAGTCAGGGCAAAAGTGGATTTGGTAACCGGACCGATATCTTCGGTTATTTCAAAGCCGATTGCTTTAGGACTGGAAAAATCAGTTGAGTAAACAGGGTTACCGGCTAGATCCAGAAAGATTATTTTGTATTCCGGGTTGCCGGCCGTAGGAGGGTTGGGGTAACCGTTTTTCTGGGTCAGACTGAGCAGGGATATTTTCGGGGTATTTGTGTCGTCAAAGAGGAGCTGAACTTCAAGAATTTTCCCGGCTTGGGGAATATCGAGTCGTTGCAACGAAGTTTGAGCCGTCTGCCAGGCCAGACTATCAGTTTTTAACGGGCAACCCAGAGATACTCCGTAGTTGTACGGCAAACCGTCCTGGCTGTACGGGCCACAGCCGAGATCGGCATCGCAGCCAACGACCGGAATGGCCTGATCGTTGGGATTTTCCAAGGTGGTAAGAATGCGAAACTTGTGACAAATGACGTCGCTGCATGGCTGACAGTTAATATCCAAGGTTTCGTAATAGTAGGGATCTTCAGAAGTGGGATCACAGGAGAAAGAACTCATAAACGGCTGCAGCGAAACCGGAAGCTGGCTGGGGGCGTTACTTTTGCCGCAGGGCAAAGAGTACCAAAAATCCTGAGGGGGAAGGGATTTTTGACTGGTGTAGTAAGAAGACATCGAGTCGCCCAATTGTTTGACATCCATCTTCCTTTGCAGATCCCTGGCAGCTATCAATTGTTTGGGGATATTGATGGCCAGAATAACAATGGTAAGCAGAATTGCCAAAACAGCCAGAGAAACAAGCAGTTCGACCAGAGTAAACCCCTTGGACCGTACCATGTAATTTTAGTATAGTCCCTTGCCGATTGTTTGGGTAGAAGTTGATTTACGTGCCTTTGGGCAAACCTTCGCAGGCCTCACCGTCGCGGTCAAGCCTGGTTATGTCATTTCCCAAGCCACCGATTTTTTCAAAGCCAGAAGTATCTAATGTCGAGTCTGTTGTGAATCCCGGTAATTAGTTATAAAATTTCTGAATGCTGGAGTTTCTGGTGGCCGGATTTTTTTATTTTTTTGTTTTTCCGATAAATGTTCAGGCTTATTTAGATCCAGGCAGCGGCAGTCTGATATTTCAGGTGTTGGCCGCTTCACTTATTAGCGTAGTGTACATGGCAAAAAGAAATTGGTCCAAGTTGACGTCATTATTCCGTAAAGACGCCCAATCATTATCCCAACATGATGAGATCAAAACCGCAAAACGAAAATAGTTCATTCAGGGATCCGGCCGGTTTTATATTTTATAGAGATGGAACGGTATATCGGCAATTAAATCAGATTTATTCTGCAAATTATAAAAAATTAATATCCTCCGGTTTATATAATTTGTTAGTAAAGAAGGGACTTCTAATTTCGCATCGCGAATCCCCCAATAATCTATCACCCGACGGTAAGGCGTTTCAAATTATTAAACCCGACATGATTCCGTTTGTTTCCTATCCATATGAATGGGGATTTTTACAATTGCAGCAGGCGGGTTTAACAACTCTCAAAATTGAGAAGCTGGCACTGGAACACGATATGAATCTTAAGGACGCCAGCGCTTACAATATTCAGTTTGTCGGTAAAAATCCTGTTTTTATAGATACATTATCATTTGAAACATATAAAACCGGTTCGCCGTGGGTGGCCTACCGACAGTATTGTCAACATTTTTTGGCTCCACTGGCTTTGATGGCGTACAACGATCTAAGACTGAATCAACTGGCCAGACCGTTTCTGGACGGAGTGCCACTGGACCTAGCCTGCCGGATCCTCCCGGTGTCGGCCAGACTGAATTTGGGGTTATCAATACACATTTATTGGCAAGCCAAACTAAAAGCCGATCTGCAGGCCAAAGAGGGCAGCAAGACCAGTCAGATCAAAATGGATAAAAATGCTCTGATGCGCCTTTTAGATAACCTGGAAGAAACTACAGCCAACCTGAAACCACGGGACAGCTCGACCAGGTGGGAAAAATATTATACATTTACCAATTACCGGCCAACTTCATTTGAGGCCAAAAAACAACTGGTGGCCAAAATGATTAAGCGAGTAGCCCCTAAAACAGTATGGGATCTGGGGGCAAATGACGGTGAGTTCAGCCGGCTGGCAGCCCAAGCTGGTGCGTATACGATTTCTTTTGACTTTGACCCTAAGGCTGTGGAAAATAATTTTGCCAAACTAAGCGGTGATAATACAAATTTGATTTTGCCCCTTGTGATGGATCTGACCAATCCCAGTCCGAATCTGGGATGGGCAGGGCAGGAACGGATGTCTCTGGCCAAGAGAGGCGGAGCCGATTTAATTATGGCCCTGGCTCTTATCCACCACTTATGTTTAAGCAACAATTTGCCATTGGGACATGTGGCAAAATTTTTAGCCCAGCTGGGAAAATATCTGATAATTGAATTTGTACCCAAAAATGACTCACAGGTTGTAGAAATGCTGTCCAGTCGAGAAGACATTTTCAGCGAGTATACAGAGACTAATTTTCTGTCCGCCTTTGGGCAATATTTTAAATTGCTTGAAACAAAATTAATCCCGGGAACTGTCCGTAAATTGTATTTATTCAAGGTCGACCATGCGTAATAAAATAAATGCCGCGTTTTTACATCCATTTTTTTGGACGGCATTCCCGATTTTGTATTTTTATGCGCGTAACCAGAATGAACTTGGCTTGAGCATAATATTGTGGCCACTGATAATTTCATTAATCGGAGTGACAGTACTGCTGGGACTTACCAGGTGGTTATTGGGAACGGAAAAGGGCGGGTTATTTTCAACTATTTTGGTGATGTGGATTTTCTTTTACGGAGCTTTGGTGTCACCGTTTCGTCAGTTTCAAGTAGTGGTTAGTAATGCGGTTATAGGAAGTAATAAAATATTTATTCCACTTGGACTGGCTTTTCTGATCGGGTGGGGATGGTATCTGAAAAAAACAAACAAGTCATTCGAGCGAATTAATTTTTATTTATATCTGACTTCAGCATTTCTGTTAATTTTTCAGTTGATTAGCGTTGTCGGCAGCCAAATGGCAAACCCGGCACCAGAGCGGACTCAAATATCGATAAATCAGACCGGCGTTCAGGAATATGAGCCGGATATTTATTACATTGTCCTGGACATGTTTGCCGGGGAAAAACCTCTGGGAGATGTATACAACTACACGAATAGATCGTTTCTAACGTTTTTAGAAGACAAGGGTTTTAAAGTGATTGAAAACGCCACCAGTAATTATGCGTTTACCGAAGTTTCATTGCCATCAAGTCTGAACATGGTTTATCTCGATGAAATAATTGAAAGGTCAAAACCAAAAAACAATAATCCCCGACCGATGTATGACCTGCTTGATAATCCTCAGGTGTGGTCTTTTCTGAAAGACAGAAGTTACAAAATTTTCAATTTTTCGTCTGTCTGGGGACCTTTGGAAAATCCCAAAGGAGCTGACGAGAATTTGGGGACTTCAAAAACCATCAGTATCTTGGGAAGTAAATTTAAGATTAACGAATTTTATATGGTATTTTTACAAACCACAGCTCTTTCGCCAGTGATCAGAAACTCGCTTAGGGACCAAACGCGTTTGCAGCTAATGTACCCATTTGAACAGTTGCCGGAATTGGCAAGGTTACCGGGTAAAAAATTTGTGTTTGCTCATGTTGCGCTGCCGCATCCGCCATATTTATTTGACGCACAAGGGGAAGCGATTTCAGATACCGAATTGGCAATGATAGGTGATGATTTTACGGATAAGGAGCATTACTTGGCACAATTACAATTTACCCAAAATAAAACTATGGATATGATTGAAAAACTTCTGACTAATTCCAAAACGCAACCGGTAATTGTGCTTCAGTCTGATCACGGACCATCCTCAATTCTCGGCAATCCCAATAAATGGGCTAAGCCATTTGACCCCGCCGGCATATCTGAACGTATGCACATTTTAAATGCTTATTATCTACCACAGGGCGGAGACAAAATGCTTTACCCGTCGATTACCCCTGTGAATACTTTTAGAATTGTATTTAACTATTATTTCAAAACAGACCTGAAACTGCTGCCGGATAAAAACTATTTTTCGGATTTAAAAAGTATATATGAATTTACTGACGTAACCGGAAAGTTTTAAACTAAACTTAGCTCTTTACTTAGGACTTCTAAAATAATTGAAGCGTTTTCCGGGTCACTAAAATGTCCCCTATCGTCGTATGAATAAAGAGTGGCGTTGAGCTGACCGGCTATTTCTACCCCCTGTTCATAATCAAGCGGATCATCTTTTGAATGCATGACTACGTACTTTTTGGATAGGGGTTTTATTTTCTTAATGTCTATCTGATGTTCAAAAAAATCAGGATAGCCATCCCCGTCATACTTATGGGCATTTTCGGTTCGGTTGGCGAAAGCGGCAATTAAAAAAACAGCTTCGACTTTGGGTCTGTATTTCTCAAGGTAGAGAAGAATCGTCCTGGTTCCCAGACTGTGTCCTACAAAAACTAATGGTTTGTCGGTTTTTAAAACAACTGAATGAATTGTCTCAAGCCACTGCGAGGCGTGAGGAAACTGCCCCCCAGGCAGGTCAGGAATGGCGTAATCAATTCCTAGTTTTGACAACTCTGAGGCGATAGCCGGGTACCAATTGTCATGAGACGAGGCGGTATAACCATGGACAAACACTATTTTGAAATTTTTCACCTGATTCATTTTGTAAATTTTACCAGAAGTTAAAAGTCCGCACTGATTGCAGCTATAGGTTCTTTACCCGTTTATAATTTTCGTTGAACGTGTACGAATCAGGATCGAGAGAGATGGCTTTTTGCAAATATTTGAGTCCTTCTGTTTTATTGCCACTTAATGCCGTGGCTATACCTAAATTGTTGTAGCACCAAGCATATTCAGGATCGAGGGCTATACATTTTTTAGCCAGGGCAATAGATTGAGAATATTGCTGAGTGTTCAAACTGACTGCTGACAGGGTGGAATAGGCTGCAGCGTAATCAGGATTAAGTTTGACGGATTGGTTTAAACTTTGGGATGCTTTATCCATTTGTTTTAAAGAATAGTAAGCCAATCCCTGCCAATAATAAGCAATGGCTTTTTCCTCGTCGGTTTTACTAAGTGTCAGTAATTTTTGAGCGGAGTCTAATTGTTCTTGATATTTTTCCTGGCCAAACAGAAGTTTTGCCTTATCGGATTCTTTATTGAATTCCAAATTTCCCCATTTATAAATTGAAAGAGAGTCTCTAAGGTCTGAATTTGGAATTTGGTCTAGATATTTTAGGGTAAAATCTCCGACTTTTTGGACAACTTTATTTCTGTCGTCCCAGTAAGCAGCGTCCAGAAGGGATTCGGTGGATGTCAGCCAGCGATTCTCTGTGACCGGAACCCGGAGCTGACTGGCTTTATCAAGCAGGTCGGAAAGATCGTCAATGACTAGCTGAATTTCGGATACCGGGATTTGACTGCTTTCTTTTTTGATATCCCTAAAAAGTCCGACTAATAAAGTCAGCTGATCGATCTCGTGATTCCAATTATCAAGAATTTTCTGATTGTAGTTTGGCTTTTGTGGCCAGGCAAGGATAATGTTAATAACCTGTACATGACATTGATCCTGAACGCCAGGAACTACGCCTAAACCAATTTCGTAATATTCTGAAGAAAGAAAATCAGCTGCATACGGATACAGTTCTAATACATGCTGACTTAATTGATCGGCGTTGTAATTTCCCATGGTTATAACTTCCTGAACCTGGATAAAATCATAATTGCCCTGCTCGAGAGTCTGCCTCAAATCCGGAGTATTGATGTGATCAGAAGCTAAATCACCCGCAATCTTTTCTGCCCGGGTTTTAGCTAATTGGGAAAGTTGGGAATTAAGAATCAGCGGAGATATGTTTTGGGCAATCCGGCTCTGATTGATAGCCTTAAGAAAGGCGTCAGAATCCACAACCTCCGCCGGGAAAATACTATTACTTACGGATGAATTAAATTGGACCGTGAGGTTAGTTTTGATCACCCCTTCTATGTCAGTGCGATCGACGAAGCCGATAACCCGGGAATCCGTACTGGCAATGCGATTGTCACCCATAACCAAAAATTTATTTTCCGGAATCTGATATTCCCGACAATCGATCAGATAAGTATTTCCGTATGTAGGATTACCCTGATAAATGTAATCTTCTTTCAGAAATTGCCCGTTGAGACGAACTTGGCCATTTATAAAGGACACCTTGTCCCCAGGCTGTCCAATAATGCGTTTTAAGTAATACATTTCTTCTGTTTCGTTGTTCGAAAATGAAACAATATCACCCCAGGCTGGTAAATATTTTTTGGGACTATTGAGCTTAATATTTTGTCCGTCCTGAATGGTGGGTAACATTGAAGTACCCCGAACCGGGACTTCAGTTAACTTATCCACTAGACCGAAATCATATAAGGTGTATTTTGTGATTGTAAAAAGGTCTTGATATCCGGATATCCAGGTAAATCCAAACAAAATCAGGATGAGTAAACTCCAGAGAATTTTTTTTACGACTGACCTGGGAGAGCGAAAAACATCAATAAACAATAATATGGGTAAGCCCAAAATGCTCAAAATGATTCTGGTCATAAATTTTTGTGATGGCGGTAAATAAAGAAGTAGCAGAGAGCCAAAGTTATTGCATTGAAGGCTACGGCCAACCATGAGCGAAAAAGAGAAATTCCAGGAACAAAAGCCAATACAACAAGGATTAATTCAGTAACAAAGTTAAGAACGCCAGTGAGACCATAAAGCCGGCCGAAAGGAATCCCCGTAGATAACAATTTGTTTATTACCCAAGCTAAGAATGTTTTGCTCAGGGTATTTACCATAAAAATAACCGGGTAAAAAAGAATGATGGCTACAGGACTGATATAGATTAAGGTGCGGAAAAAGTTTGTCAGTCGATTATTGGCGTTGTATTCATAAATTTTGTTTTTGAGAGTTTTTTGACTGAGGACAATGTTCGGTGTTTTTGAAAGAGGCTGGATTTTAACGTCACCGTCAGAATAGTAAACCAGACTTCTGGCAGTGAGCATCGCAGCAGATTGAAATTTATCAAAATCTTCCGCCTTACCCTGAGTATTGAGAGTGATAAACCGAATTTTGGAAAGAGTGGTAGCGGGCGGATGACTGTCTTGGAAATTAAAAATTCTTTCGATAGCAGCCCGGTTGACATCGATATGGTACGGTTCTTTTACGTTGGTAGAAGCAATGCCATCTTTTATGGTAATTTCCAAGTCTTGGGGAAATACTTCATCAACAATCGACACAACCTGGCTTTCTAAGTTATTAATATAGGGCAAGCCGTATTTGATTAAGTAGAAAGAAGGCTTGATGGTGATAAGCAGGCCTAAAACGATACCCGCCAAAAAGACATGAAACTTTTTTTGACCGGTGAGTACACGAGAAAAGTAATCACCCACTGGCGGCTTGGCCTCACTTACTGGCGATTGGGCCTGACTTAAGGCCTGAACAACTGATTCATGCGACCAACCAGCTGCTTCCAGGTCCGAGGTGATTTGAGCGGCAGTTTTGCCTGCCTGAAGCTGGGATTTAATGTACTCAATGGCAGAATTTAAATCCACTGAATATAGTATTTAGCAATTAGACCACTGAGTCAACAATTGCGCCAATGTAAAGTTGGCTTTTTTTAGAAATAAGGCGATGCATGAATCACCCGGTGAAACTGCATTATCGACAATAATCTGATTTCCAGAAGACCAACCCGGCTTATGGTCGGCGAACCAGGAAAACCGAAGGCGTGAAACAATTAATTTTCAGTGAATTATTGTTCGAGCATCTTCAGTAATTTTAAGACTCGATAAGTCACCCACTTACTGGGTTCACCTTTCTTACCAAACTCCCCCCAGGTTTTTTTAGTATATTCATGTTCTAATTTCCACCGCTCACTGTCATCCTGTTTACTCATAATAAAATCCAAAACGTTTTTTAAACGGGGATCATGGCCGCAACCGACTGACGTTAATGCTTCAGCCAGCTGGAGCAGGTCGGTACAATAAAAGGTGGGAAACCCGAGTTTCCACCAACTGCTATTGGGCTTCTCGTCGTTGGTTGTGGGATATTTTGCTGTTACCGGGTCAACGGAAAACAAAAAATCCACGCCGGCTTTAATTGCCCGATTGACAGTTTGACTTCTTTTGGACTTCGGAATTTTTCCCAGTGCCAATAGGACTTTTGCGGCGCCCCAAGCGCATGGCTTTTTTCCGTTGGCCCCGCAGGCAAAATTCGGTCCACACTTGTATGCATAATATTTCACCCCTCCGGTAACACTTCTGGCCATCCATTCAAAAGTGTCAGTAAGCCGCTGATCCTGATATCCCAAATCAGTTAGTGCAGCACACATATTACCCTGAAGACAATCAATGGTGCCCGACGGAGTGCCGTTGTATGAAATTGAACCATCTTTGGAGTAAGCATGATCCAGATAATACCGACATGACTGGGCAATGCGTTTGTCATCGTTGACCGATGCCCCCAATTGCGAAAGCAAGATCAATGACCAGACAGTCGAGAAATATTTGGGTGAATAACCTCCACCGGGCTTATTCCAAAAGCCCTCAGGTTCAACATGCTTAAGGATTCTTGAAATCTGTCCTTTGGTGTAGGCTACTTGTCTGGCCTGAAGTAATTCAGTATTATCCCTGGGTAAGCCAACCAGTTCTTTTAAAGCCAAATACCGTACCCCGCTACCATCTTCTTCCAATAACCAGGGCAGTGCTTTAGAGGTATAAGGCATGAATCAATTATAATCTTGAGTCAAATTCTTACTGAAGTGCGACTGATTGTGACATCATTGGAGTTATATCCCTGACAGAAAAACGATAACCGAACAATTGTGCCTGAAAGGAGTGGTTTGGATATTTGACCCAGCTTACTATTTTGAATATACACAACATCTACGTCCAATTTATAATAGACTTCGTAAACAGTTTATGGAATATCATCCACTAGTTACAACCATAAAGGATCTATTGAAAAAATCCGGAATGTGGTTTGAAACTTTTGAGCATGAAGCTGTTAGAACCAGTGAAGAGGCGGCAAAAATAAGAACCGGATATACACTAAAACAAGGGACCAAAGCCATGATAGTCAGAGTTAAAGAAGATGATGGTAGAAAATACTTTGTAATGATCGTTATACCAGGAGATAAAAGGTTTGATAACGCTAAAGCTAAAAATATATTAAATGCAAAGGATATCAGGTTTGCGACAGTTGAAGAAGTAGCACAACTTACAAACGGGGTAGAACCGGGAGGAGTACCGCCTTTTGGCAATTTAACCGGACTAAAAGTGTTCGCAGACAAGTCTGTGTTTGAGAATGAAAAAATTATTTTTAATGCCGGAGATAGAAGATTTTCCATAGCAATGAAATCCGAAGATTACAGAAAGCTGGTTGATCCAATTGTGGTTGATATTATTTAGAAGGAGACTACAGAATAAGGCTTATATATAGACCTTAAGTGGGATAGTGACATTTCCTGAAGTGCCAACAAAACCGGTGCCTCACAGTAATTTACTTATCAATCCCAAAATTAAAGCAGCGATAATTACTAGTCCCATACTAAACGAGATAAATTCTAAACCGGTGATAATACTAAAACTAAATAAACTATAGACAGCTGATTTTTTCTGTTCAACTTCTTGGGGGCTCAAGTTCGTTGTGGACAGACTCTTTTCAAGATCTATGGGATGTTTAGCAACTTGTTGTGACATGTTAAAAATAGTGTTTTTGGGAAGCATATTGACTAAATCTCGTAATATACCTGTCAGCGGAAACAAAACCATACTTCCAGAAAAATATAACAGCAGAGGATAAGCCAAGCGGTCATCAACGATATCACTTCTTCTGCCTAGAAAATCTAAAATGACTAAAGGAAGTATGAAACCCAATACAATGGCTACTTTTAAATAATTGTTTTTAATTAATACCGGAAGAGGTTTCATACTCTAAGTATAGAAATACTTACAAGAAAATACTATATGCTCACTGGCGGTTGTGGGGAAGTGAAGAAGTGAGGCTGAAAAATAATATATAATCCGCTTTAATTTGTTCTTAGAATACTTAATTTGCTAGGGCCATATATTTAGATTTAATTCGGATAGTGGCATTTTTTTTGAGGTGTTAGCTTGATAGTGTATAATTTCAGTTGTTAGAGAGTCATTCATATAAATATGGATACAAACAGTCCTGAAGTGCGTTTATCTGATAGGGAGAGATTAACTCAGGACGCAGCCCTTGGCATGCTAATAATGGACGCTTTGGTTGCTGATGATTTTTCTGTTAAGTTTCCGGACATTTCCGAAGAGAAGAGACTTAATCAAGTTGCAGTTGCTATTACAATGCCTATTGATCGTGTGGATGGCGTATTGAAATTTTACGCAGGAAACAGAGATCCTAAATCTGAGCTATATAATGATATTAGAGTAGCAGAAAGATTCCTAAAAGCAGTTAAACTAAGCAGAGAAGAACAACGCTCGGTTTGAAATTAAGCGCTTGATGGGACAAATACATACTTGTTTGGATAATGACATTTTTGAAATGCTAGCATAATGGGTACCTCATGAAAGTAGGATCCGGAATAAAAAGAAGACCGAACCAGTTATATGCCCCTTTGGCTAGATTTTACAGCTAAAGAGAACAAATTTTTAACAAATGGGGAAATCTTTTTGTTGGTATCCAGTTCAGACGCGACTGTTTCAAGCGTCCCAAATAAATCATTATAGTGTTTTAGGTATTTTCTATAAAATTTAAACAATCCAATAATAACACCTTTAATATGCTCTGTTCCATAAACACTTGTCGCTGCTTTGTAAATACTCTCGATTTGGGCATTTGCTGTTTCAGGATAAGCCCGATGAACTCGAACCAAAGATACCAATTTATGGGCAATCATAGCGTCTAATCCTACAATATAGAACTCATTTCCATCAGTGGTAACAACTTTATATCTAGTATTAATCGATGATTCTTCTAAAGCCAGGTCAAGCCCCATACCTTTTGGCGATGCACTTATAGATCTGTATTTTTGAATACATCTCTCGAATTTCTCAAATTCTTTGCTGAAAACATCGTCCATCCAAACTTCATGATCTGGGCTGTATGCAATATCTATATCCTTTATTTTGTTTGTTACAAACAGTCTTCTAATTTCAGGAGTAATTGGTATAGCTTTGGAAGATCCAACATCTTGGATATTTTTTGCGTGCATTAGGATATTCGTTGCAAGACTCCCTGCAAAAAAATAATTAAAATGACCGTTTCTCCTTATTTGTGGCCAAATGTTTGTAAATTCCTTCGCAAATCTTAAGGGAGTCAGAATCATTCTCTGTTCTTCAGAAGATGTATTTTCTGTAGAACCGTCATCCATATTCTACATTTTAACAGTTCGTACCCAAATTAATAATTTATACTCAAGGATTAAATTATTAGCGCAGATTATAGACAAGAAATTTATACCATGTGGTTAAGGATGATTTTCAACAACTAGACCATTGAGGCTGGGGATTAGAAATTCGGTTTGATGCAGTTTATTCTTAAAAACTGTTAATCCTGGTATCGATAATATTCCTATATATAGCCCTAATTTGGATAGTGGCAACGTTTGTACTTTTTTCCACTTCCACACCAGCAGGGATCGTTTCTGCCTAAGTTTTTGGTTTTATTTTCGACACCACCTTTTTGTAATCCCTGCATGGCTGAGAGAAAATCAGGAGAAACTGTTTTGGGTTTTCCTTTCATAAACGGCAGCTTTCTAGCTGGTGAATCAGCTTGATTTTGGGTCGAAGGCACAGAGTCCTGGGTGGAGATATCAAAGTTGGGTTTAATTTCGATGGCTTTTGGAGGAGGAGCCTGGCGCGGATCTCCGATTTGGATTCTGAATAGTCTTTTGCCAAATTCGGAATCAATCTGAGTAACCAATCTTTCAAACATGGAAAAGGCTTCACCTTTATATTCCACCAAGGGATCACGCTGACCATAACCACGAAGACTGATTCCGGAACGCAGATCATCCACTGCGTCCAAATGCTCTACCCACAAATGGTCGATTGAAGAGAGATAGGCAAACTTTTTGATTTGCTGCCAATTTTGCTCCCCCACCTGGTCTTTACGTTTTTCTAAAGTGTCGGCGACAATTCCGTCGGTCATTTTGGAAATTTCATCAGCCGTACCTAATTTTTGAAACTGATCGGATAAAGCTTGTTGGGAAGCATCATCAAAAGGAATAATGTCGACCAGGGCGGTAGTTATCGGCAGAACTTCAGATTCAACAATTCCCCGCGGGGCATACATGTTGATGACATTTTTAAGATTCTTCTGAAGCTTCTCCAATATTTCCTGATCGGTAACTTCTCCGTTTAAGACCCTGTTTCTTAAGCCATAAACAATTTCTCTTTGCTTATTCATGACATCGTCATATTCGACGACGCTCTTTCTGGCGTCAAAATTGAAGCCTTCGACTTTGACCTGGGCCTGTTCGATGGCTTTACTGACCATGCCGTGTTCAATCGGTTCGTCTTCGGGAATTTTCAGAAAACCCATAATTTTAGCTACCTGGTCTCCGCCAAAAATGCGCATGATGTCGTCATCCAGAGACAAATAAAATCTGGTAGCGCCCGGGTCTCCCTGACGGCCGGAGCGGCCGCGAAGCTGGTTGTCGATGCGTCTGGATTCATGACGCTCGGTACCTATTACATATAGGCCTCCGGCAGCCACAACGTCGTCGTGGGCTTTTTGCCATTTGGCCAATTCTTTTTTGTAAGCTGCTTCGGTGAGGCGATCGTCCCCTAAAACAAACTTAGGGTTTGGCGGAGGAGTTCCGCCCAGAATAATGTCCACACCGCGACCGGCAATGTTGGTGGCGATAGTGACTGCACCAAGCCTACCAGCTTCGGAAATAATGGTAGCTTCCTTTTCATGGTTTTTAGCATTAAGAAGTTGGTGAGGAATCTTTTTGTGATGAAGCAGATCAGAAACAATTTCGTTTTTTTCAATTGAAGTGGTACCAACCAGAATCGGCTGGCCTTTTTTATGCAGTTCGCCAATTAAATTGGCTAAAGCCGTGTATTTGGCCCGAGTAGTTTTATAAATGATATCGGCATGGTCGGCCCTGACCATGGGTTTGTTAGTAGGGATAATCACTACTTCTAATTTGTAAATTTTGTTCAGCTCTTCGGCTTCGGTAGCGGCAGTTCCGGTCATACCGGATAGTTTTTCGTACATACGGAAGTAATTTTGGAAAGAAATGGTGGCCATAGTTTTTGATTCCTGCTGAATGGTAACGTTTTCCTTGGCTTCAACCGCCTGATGAATTCCTTCCGACCAACGGCGACCGGGCATCAGACGACCGGTAAATTCATCAACGATGACCACCTGGTTTTCGCGGATGATGTAGTCTTTGTCTTTGATGAACAAGGCCCGGGCTTTGAGAGCATTTTCGACATGATGAATGGTATCGAAATCTTTTTCATAAAGATTTTCCACATTGAGCATTTTTTCGACTTTTTTCAGTCCGTGTTCGGAAAGATTGGCGGTTCTGTGTTTTTCGTCGATAATGTAATCGGTATCGGCTGACAGACGGTCGACTAATTTGGCAAATTCATAATATTTTTGCGTGGGCTCGGTATCGGGCATGGAAATGATCAGAGGAGTGCGGGCTTCGTCGATGAGAATGGAATCGACCTCGTCGACAATGGCAAAATGATGACCGCGTTGGGATTTTTCCTCAAGGCTGCCTACCATATTGTCTCGCAGATAATCAAAACCGAATTCATTGTTGGTGCCATAAGTGATGTCGGCACTGTAGGCCACTTTTCTGTCACACGGCCGCAAATGGGCCAGCCGATCATCGCCGTGAGCAGGATCGAAATACTGCGGATCGTACAAAAATGACTTCTCGTGCATGATGACTCCCACCGAAAGCCCCAGCAAGTGGAAAGTGGGACCATTCCAGCCGGCGTCACGCCGGGCCAGGTAATCGTTAACGGTCACCAAATGGGCTCCCTTGCCGGTTAAGGCGTTTAGGTACAAGGCAGGAACGGCTGAGAGGGTTTTTCCCTCACCGGTGCGCTGTTCGGCGACTTTTCCTTCATGAAAACACATAGCGGCCATCAGCTGAACGTCGTAAGGACGCAAACCAATGGCTCTTTCGGAAGCTTCGCGAGCTAAAGCAAAGGCTTCGGGAAGAACCTGGTTGAGAGTCTGACCTTCAGTCAGGCGATTTTTCAAGTCGGCAGTGTAACTACTAAAATCCTCAGGTTTTTTGAGCTTGGCAAATTTGGCGGTAAGCAAATTTACTTCGGCGACAGTCGCTACCAAACGATTGATTTCCTTTTGGTTAAAGTCTAAGAATTTAGAAAAAAGTTTGTTAAAAAGAGCCATAAATATATGCGGCGTTTATTATACCTGAATTGTCCCAGTTACGCTTTGCAAACAATCAATAAATTAGTCAGCTGGCGGGACAGCTGAATGTCAGAAAAGACGGTCTTTAGTTGTTCGATCAGCGAGTGGGCCAGGGTCTTTTTGGGAGCATCATAAAAAAGATGGTTAAAAATAACGATGGAGCCGGATGATTTAAGCTTTTGCAAAAATTTGGGATCGTAAACAAACGAAGGCAACTGGTCTCCTAAATACATATCTACCAAGATGTAATCAAAGTGGCTGCCGGATTTAGGGGTGGGTTTAAGGCTTAAGTTGTGGACGTATTGTTTGGCATCGGTGACCTCTACTTTTAAATGGGCTATTTTGTCCAAATCCAGGTATTTGCGGCCCAGCTGGATCATGACCGGATCAATTTCCACACCCACAATTTCGATCGGTGAAAAACGTTCGGAAACGATTTTGGCGATAGTGCCGCCGGCCAATCCCAAAATTAACCAGGATTTTCTGGTTTTTCCGTATTTTTTTAAGACCGGTTCCCATACATCTTTGACGATGCCTCCGGTTTGAGTCAGGGGGCCGGTACTAATGTACTTATAACCAAAACCGGAAATGACTTTGAGTAGGCCACTATATTTGGAGTGGGCCTCTTCCAAAACCTTGGGTTTTAAAAAATCAAACATTTTTTAGACTGGTTACCTGCCGTCTCCTAAATCCCTTTGACCGGAATCTTTATAGAAATAATAAAAAATGGCGCCTTTGGTTTTTCTTAAAGCGTGAATCTTTTTTAGGACCTGAATATAGGCGTCGTGCAGGTGCTCATTTAAAAGCATCGGCAGACGAAGCTCTAGTTGTCTGACCCGAAAGTCCAGAGCTTCGGTTCTGGCCATGAGTTGGCCTTCCGGGGTTCTGGCTTTAAAAGCCTCCAGATCGTCAAGGTTGTCCCATTCCCCAGATTCAATTCTGGACCTAAGTTCTTTTTCCGGACTGGAGTCAGCAGGAAAAGTGGAGGCAGAAGATTGAACGGAAGATGAAGAAGCAGAGTCTCCCACCACCTCGCCTTCTAAAACATCCGCATCGCCTACCTGGGATTCATTTTTTTGATTTAACTGACGAATCAGTTCGTCAGTAATTTGGGAGGAAGTGACCAAATTAGTGCTCATAAAGCATTTTAGCATCTGTAAGTAAGAATGGCTCTCCGTGGCCGGGATACACTTTTTTGATCTGCAAACGAGCGATCTTGTGCTGGGTATCGGAAAATTGCTGACGGTTGGTTATCAGGCGAACCCATCTGGGCTTATTAAACGGATTGACGATGGTGTCTCCGGAAAAAAGGATTTGATATTTGGGACTATAGATACAAATACTGTCTGAAGTGTGACCAGGAGTGGAAACCACCTTAAATAAACCCGACTTATCGATAAAGTCGCCGTCTTTTAAGATGGCGTCCACTGACTGAAGCTTGAGGGCGATATTTGCAAAGTCGGTGAGTCTGGGAAAAAAGAAGCCGGCTCTGGCCCAAGAGCGAATGAGTTTAAATATAAATGTATGCACTGGGGGAATTTCGATAGCTGTAGTGTTAGCCGTAGCAGCGGCAACGATGGGGGCCCGGGTCAGTTTATTTACTAAGGGGGCCGCACCATGGTGATCGTAGTGGCGATGCGTAAGAACGATCAAAGAGATGTCGGGGTGGGATTTTAAAATCGGGAGGACAAAAGAAGGCCATCCGGGGTCGATTAATATCTTTTCCGATTTAGTTTTGATTAAGTAGGTACGGCTGGTACCCAGAGAAGGATACACGAAGATTTCAAATGGAGGGGAAGATAATTTCATAGTTACTGATAACTTTTGGCCTGGAGAGAGAAAAGCCGGGCATAGGTGCCGTTTTGGGCCATCAATTTCTCATGAGATTCGTTTTCGGTGATTTGACCGTCTTCGATCAAAAGAATGCGATCGGCTCGTCTAACTGTGCAAAAACGGTGGGAAATAAAAATAACCGTTTTGTCTTTTAAAAGGTCAAGCACTTCAGAGAATATTTCTTCTTCAGCCAATGCGTCGACCTGACTGGTGGGTTCGTCTAAAATATAAACCTCGGCTGATTTGAGCATAATCCTAGCCAGAGCAATACGCTGTCTTTGGCCACCAGACGGCTGGACTCCGTTGGGATAATGGGTGGCCAATGGAGTTTGATACTGTTGGGGCAAACTTTTGATCCAGGAGTCAATCTTGGTCAATTTAGCGACTGATTGAATAGCCTGAAAGTCTTCGAGTTTGAGAATGTTACCTAAGCCAATACTTTCTTTGGCTGATACAGAATAGTAGCAGAAATTCTGATAAAGAACCGCCAAATGAGAACGGTATACTTCAGGGGGATAGGAAAAAATATTGTGACTGCCGAATGAAACCTGCCCACTGGTAGGTTTATAAAAGCCGCAAAGGAGTTTAACAATGGTTGACTTTCCGGCACCGTTTAATCCAACCAAAGCTATTTTTTCTGCGGGCTTTATCTCAAAATTAAGATTTTTTAAAGAGAATTTCTGGTGGCCCGGGTAATGGAAATTGACGTGATTAAATTTTATGAGCGAATTTTTCGGAGACAAATTGACTGAGTTTTTGTGACTGAAAAAGGGCTCTACCGGATGATCGATAAACCACATCAAATCAGAAAGATAAATTTGATTCTCCATGCTATCACCTATGACGTTTAACACGTTACCCAAACTTACCGTTAAGCGATTTAAAGCGCTACTGGCTGCCTGAAAATCGCCAAAGGTGATTCTGCCTAATATTGCATTAATAACCAAATAGATTTCGAAGCCGCGGGAAAAAAGCTGATCTAAGAATTCCTGAAAAATGCCGAGTAAATACATGCGTTTGTCTGATGACAAATTTAAGTTGTTTATTTCATCGCGTATCTGTCTGCGCTTTTCTTTCAAGAACGAAAAAGCTCCGAGTGTGCGGACTTCTTCCTGCTGGTGATTTAGTAAATTTTCCACCTCATTTCGAGTAGAATATTTTTGCTGAATGATTTCATCATTTTTAAACCTGTTATGTGCCAGCTTGCGTCTGATAAACAGTTTGGGCAGGGAAAAAAGCAGTGAAATTAGAACCATCCAAGGCTTGAGAATGTAAATTAAGGCCAAAGAGGAAAAAATACTGGCGATTTCGCTGGGAATTGAAATAACGGAGTTGGCCAAGTTAAAACCTCGATATCGGTTTGATCTGAGTCTGGAGAAACGAGTGGTAAACTCGGCAGATTCGATTACCGGGATCTCCAGCTGATAAAGTTTGTCGCTAATAAAATCGTCTGTTGATGCCTGGTACTTAAGTCGCAACTGGTAACCAAGAAAATAGCCAATTCTACTAAGGATGGATTCTGACAGCTGCACAAGAAATCTGACAATAACTAACAGGAGAAGCGGTTGAGAGTACGAAGTAAAAGATCCAGCTGCGATGGCAGCCAATAAGGTCTCGATGAATAATTTGTTTAAATATAATTCCGGAATGGAAAACAGGCTGCGAAGATTTGTTACAACCAAATACAAAATTGTGCGCCACTTATCTATTCGCCAAAGCGAGGAAAACACGTATTTAATGATTTTTACCAACTTAATTTTTTCGGACATACATTTTGACTACTGATAACTTTTGGCCTGGAGAGAGAAAAGCCGGGCATAGGTGCCGTTTTCGGCCATCAATTTTTCATGCGATCCGTTTTCGGTTATTTGACCGTCTTCAACCAGTAAAATACGATCGGCTTTTCGAACGGTGCTGAAACGATGGGAAATGAAAATCAGGTTTTTCTTTAATCCCAGTTTGATGATCTCTTCAAAGATTTGTTCTTCTGATTCAGGGTCGACGTTGCTGGTGGGTTCATCCAGAATTAACAAATCGGCATCTTTTCTGAATAAGGTCCTGGCGATGCCGACTCTTTGGGCCTGGCCGGTTGAAGGCATAATCCCGTGTTCAAAATCCCGGGAAAGCGGATTTTCGTAACCTTTGGGCAAACCTTTAATCCAATCATGAATACCCACCAATTTACTAAAGTGGATAATCTGATCCGGATCGGACATCCGGTTTAAATCAGAAATGCCGATGCGCTCGGTTGCTGACAGCCCGAACTGATCAAAATCCTGGAATAACACGGACAGCTTTTTCCAATACGAGGGTTTGTTTAACCCGGACACCGGCCGGCCGCCAACTAAAACCTGGCCTTTGGTGGGAGAATAAAAGCCGCACAAAAGTTTAACCAAAGTTGTTTTTCCGGCGCCGTTTTTGCCGACAATGGCTATGTTTTCATTAAAGTCGACTTTGAAAGAAATGCCCTTAAGAATCCAGTTATCGGTTTCGGGATATTTAAACCAAACGTTTTTGAATTCAAACCCCTGGTTAAGCGGAGCTGTAACCAGATGGCCATTACTGTTAAAGTACGGTTCATCCAGGTTTAAAAACCAAACTAAGTCATTGAGATAGAAATAATTTTCGTACAACTCCATGGTGGCAGCGGTTAAATCGGAAACGCTTCTTTTGAAACTGGAAATGGCCCGAATATAAGCCTGGGCGGTACCGATGGTGATTTGCTGAATAATGGCCTGATACGCAAACAGGGCATCAAATGAATAAGAGGTAATATCATCAACCAGTCCGGCCAGAAAACTCCAGGTGCGCCAGGACCTGAACATGGCCAGGCGTTTGGCAATAATGTCATTCCAGATCCGGATGATGTGACCGGCTAAGTAATCTGCTATTCCTAAAAGCCGTATTTCCATGTATGAACGGTTTCTGGCCAGCTGGGAGTAATAAAATCCGCGGGTACGATGTAATACGGCTATCTGGGTGTCTAACTGGTAGTCTTTTTTAATAAAAATGCGATCGACGATCACTGATGGCAGAAGAGAAGCCAGAGAGAAAACGATGACAAACGGCTGAGTGATGACAAAAAACGATAAAGAAGAAACAATGGCTGAGATATGTTGAGGAATCCTGACTACGTTTTCAGTGACACGGTGAAACCGGTTTAAGCTTTCCCTTTCGATACGGTTGTAGCGGTTTTTGAATTCCGGAGACTCCAGGACCGGAACGCTGATACTGGCATATTTTTTGCCAATAAGAATTTCCAGGCGCTGATTATTTTTCCAAAAAATGATGCGGCTAAAGTAGCCGGCGACCCTGGTTGATAACGTTCTGACCGCGGCCAAGCCAAAACGGGCGGCGACTATTAACAATATTAAATTCAGAATGCGAAAAGGGTCCGGACTGCCGATATTGCCGATTAAAGTGTCTAAAAAAATCTTATCCAGGTAAAGATTGGGAATGATGATAAAGCTGGCGACAGAATTTAAAAATACCACCAGAAGAAATGCTTTTTTGTCGGTTTTCCATAAAAAAGCTAAGGCAAATTTAATTATGAAAAACATCTGGGCAAATGAGGAGGCGGAGGCAGAAGCTGAGGAAGGTTTTTTGGCCATGGATCAATTTTAGATCCTGGGAGTGATTTTGTCTTTGCCCATAATGGGGCGGAGTACTTCGGGGATGGTGATTGTTCCATCAGCGTTTTGGTAATTTTCCATGATGGCCAGGGGGGTCCTGGAGGTAGCGATGGCGGTCCCGTTTAACATGTGGACATGCTCAATAACTCCATTTTTTCTTTTGTAACGAATGTTTAAATTTCGGGCCTGATAGTCGGTACAGTTTGAAGTAGAAGTCACTTCACCATAATCTCCCCGACCGGGCATCCAGGCTTCGATATCGAATTTTCTGGCGGCCATGGCACCGAGATCGCCGGTACACATTTCCAAAACCCGATACGGAATACCTAATTCCTGATATATTTTTTCTTCAAGCGACAAAATCAACTGATGCATTTTTTCTGATTCATCCGGCGTGCAATAAATAAACATTTCGGCCTTGGTAAACTGATGCACCCTATATAAACCTTTGGAGTATTTTCCGTAAGCACCCTCTTCTTGCCTAAAACAATGCGAGTAACCGATGTACTTGATGGGGAGTTGGTCTTCAGGAATTATTTCGTCAGCATGTTTTCCGGCCAAGGTGACTTCGGCTGTGGCAATTAATCCCATATCCTGACCCTCGATGGTATAAGTCTGGGCTTCATTGCCTTTGGGAATGTAGCCGGTGCCCAAATAGAAGCGGGGTTTGGCCAAATCCGGAGTAATAACCGGAACAAAGCCTGATTTTTGCAATAAGTTGAAGGCGTATTGAATCAAAGCCAACTCCAGTAAGGCTCCGTCTCCGTAAAGATAATAAAACTGTGAACCGACGACTTTGGCTCCGGTCTCGAAATCTAAAATATTTAAATGCTTACCTAGTTCGAGATGGTCTTTGGGAGTGAATTCAAAGGATCTGGGTGTCCCCCATTTTCGAAGCTCTAAGTTTTCGGATTCGCCTTTTCCAATAGGAGCCAGAGGTGATGGTAAATTGGGGACAAGACTTAGAGCCTGATTAAGCTCGGCTTCTAAAGTATCAAGTTGGGGAGTAAGGATTTTTAATTGCTCTTTGATACTTTTGCCTTCGTCGATCTGTTTTGGAGTCAGCTTGTTTCTGGCGGCCCTGAGATTTTCGGTTTCAGAAAGTAGTTCCCGGTGTTTTTTGTCCAACTCCAATACCCGGTCGACAACGGTAGCATCGTAGCCCTTGGTTAAAATTCCGGATTTAACCAGTTCCGGTTTTTCGCGAATAAGTTTAAGGTCAATCATAGATGTGAAATACCAGATAAGAATACTATAAATTCTTTTCTTTCGCCCCTGGAAGAGAGGTGCCAGCGAGAGAGGATACTTAATTTGAAGCTATTACGGGCCATCCCGGATTGGTTTTTTACCCCAATCGGCTCAACAGTTGGAAGCTGTCTGATAACGCCTTGTGGGTATTATACAGCTATTGGGCAGCTTTTAAAAACTCAATGACTTTTTGGGCTACCGGTTTTTTGTGGTTGTACTGATCGTGTTCATTATCACTTAACTCGGCATAAGTTTTATTTACCTGAGGCAGAAAGAAAATAGAACGAAACGGGTATCCGGGAATTACAACCGGACCGATTGAATCAGTTATGACTCCCTCAAGAGCGCCCTGGCCTTCGAAAATTATCTGGCCTGACGGATCGGCGATGGCGGCGCTAAATGCCAATCTGGCTTGGCGGCTTGAGGCCGGAATGTCTTTCATTCTTTCTAGAGTGTAGGACATCACTTGGTCATCCGAGGCTTGCGACCCGTCAGGCAAAAGACGGTGACTACTGACCCCCGGCCAACCGTTTAGGGCATCAATCTCCATGCCTCCGTCTTCACTGTAAACAAATTCATTTAATGCTTTGGCGTAAGTACCGGCTTTGATACGGGCATTTTCAGCAAAAGTGGAGCCGGTTTCCGATATGTCGGCCATTTTAGGAAAATCAGAAAGTCCGAGAATTTCAACCTGGTCCTGCAAAAACGATTTCCATTCCGCGAGTTTCCCTGCATTTGTGGTACCGATAACCAAACGGGCAATTTTCATAAATTCAGATTATGGCTTGAGTATATAGTTTAAACGATTTCTTTTTTTGGAAATATTCCGAATCGGTCAAATCAGTATATTTGGAAAAATCATGAGCCACGTGAGTCGAAGCTGTCATTTTGGCAATAAGCTGATCTGGACCCATGGGTGAATCAAGTAAAATAGCACTCGGAAGCTGATAATAAATTTCACTTATTTGCTTAGTCTTTTCCAGCTCCAGTAAACCAAGAAGAATTTCATCAAAACAAGCTTTGCAATCCGCATTGGTGCTAAAAAGATATTTCATAAGCAATATTTACAAATAAGCAGTTTGAGTGTTAGCTATCGGATAACTAGGCAAATCAGTAAAGGGATTTTGTTCGAAAGTGATATGTCTTAGCATCTGATCGACAACCTCCAAATCCAAATGATATTTTTCGCTCATAATGTTACCTACTCCGGTAATAATTTTTTTGCCCCAATCAAAGCCTAATTTTTGTGCGGTATTTTTTACTTCATCCTCCGAACTTGCTTCAATTTCCGAGTAGGATTCAAGACCCGGCCAGGTATCAATGACTATTTCAATATTATTCAACTTCCAAGTCTCTCGTAAGTTTTCCTGGTAATGATCCGGGGTAAAACCCATGATTTGCAATATCTCGATTGTCTTTTCAAAACTATCAACTATTACGTCTAATTCTTTTTGATCAGAAACCCGGCCATCTGCGGCGGCATGAATTTTGGCACTTAGTCGTACATGATTACCCTCATCCCTAACTCTGATGTAAGTACATTTAATTTGAGGGTAAGTACGAGAGTCGACCAACACTCGACGCAATTTCCTTTCGGGAACGATTAACTTGGCACCAATTTGAAGCAGTTTCTGGCAAAATCTTTTTTTGTCGACGGGATAAAACTTGGCTTCGAATTCGGTGTCCATTATTAGTTATTTTTTATTATATAGGTAACGCCGCGGGTAATACCAGCTTTTTGGATAAAACCACGTTTAATGAGTTGACCTAAATCGTAATGCAGAGTTTTGGGATTTAAATTTAAAAACCGACGGTGGATGAAATCAAAAGAAGCATGTGGATGATCTTTAAGAATTGCTAATATTTCCTGACGGCGGGGAGAAAGCAAATTTGTTGTAGGTAGCGTATCCTGTTGGGCAGCTAATATGACAGCTTTACCCTGCTCAATAAGTGCGGTTAAAAAAAAGTTAATAAATTCGGTCAGGTCATGACTGGGGATAAGAGATGAATAGTAAACGTCTTTGTGGTTTTCGATATATTCTTCCAGGGGAATTAAATAATCAAAATGATAACCTGACACCTTTAATAAGAATGCAGAAATAAGTCGACCTACCCTGCCATTGCCGTCAGCAAAGGGATGAATTTTTTCAAATATAAATTGGGCAATGGCGGCATTAATTAACGGATGATTTTGGCTGTTTTCCAGATACGATAGATAATCTGACAATAAACCGGGAATTTGGATGTGAAGTGGAGCCAGGTATATGGCCGAGCCAAATTGGTCGTACACAGCCCAGGGCTCAGTGCGGAAATGACCGGCGGAAGATGAAATATTGTCTAAAACTTTTCGGTGGAGATTTTTAATAAGTGCAACTGAAAGTTTTTTTTGAGGTGTAGAGATAAGGAAATTGTAAGCTTTCAATAAGTTTTGGCTGACCTTTTGGGGATTTTGCTCAGTATCGGGAAAGCCTTCGATGCGAGCGGAATATACTGCACTTTTGAGAAGTGAGGCTGTACGCAGGATACCATAGTTAGTCTTAAGGCGAGGCAGGCTTAATAGTGTTAATTTTAAAGCTTCAATCTGAATTAAAACCTGTCTTGATGCGACAGATTCCTGCCAATGATATTTTGAGATGTCCACTGGGGATATATTAGAATATATTGGAAGATATTGGAAGATATCAGAAGATCAGAGGCCGAGCTGATCGGAAGCGGATTGCATCGCGGAAAGAGAGACAGAGATGAATTGATCGAGAGGAATGTTTAGTTTAGTTTCACACATCTGAATGTCTTCTCTTCGGGTGCCCGAAGCAAAGGAAGGCTGTTTAAATTTCTTAAGCACACTTTCAAGTTTTACATCGGCCAATTTTTTGGTAGGTAAAACCAAGGTACAGGCAGTAATTAAACCGGTAAGCGAATCGGCGCAAAAAATGGACCAATCCATTTGGGAAACCGGTTCGACTCCGGTATTACTCCAATTATGAGCGGCCATGGCGTGGGCGACATTTTCCGGAATTTGGTAACCGGCATCTTTGGCCCATTGAGTAATGGTTACTCCCTGCATGTTGTGCGGCACGCCCTCACAGTAATCGCCGTCGTGCAAAAGGCCTGCGATATACCACTCGTCTTTAGTACTGCCGTCCCCCGGCTGAAGGTGATCATAAAAAGCGGCCATAACGGCCCCCAAGGCCAACATGTGTTTGACGATATTTTCGTTTTTGACATGGGCGCGAATTAAATCTAAGGCCTGGTCTTTGGTAATCATCTGATCACTCCCACAGGGAGAATTTTTTAGTTAAGGCATCTATTTTATCCTTTGGACCAAAAATTCCAATACCGGCGTATTCAATCTGAGCATCTGTTTTTTCACCAATCATTTGGGAAAGCTTTTTGTCATTGGAGGTAACCATCATTTCCGGAACATAACCGATGTGCAACAAACCGCTGTCTCTGACTTTGTCCATCAGGACTTTTAAATCAGCCTGAGAAGCCGATAAAGTAATGATGGCAAACTGAGTATTCCGGGGCAGATTTTTTCCGTCTTTGGTAACAAAAAATTTGCCGGTGTCAAAAGCCTGGTCCATTTTATTGCCCAAAAATGCGGCAATATGACCGGAAGTGTTCATGACCTGCCAGGCCGGAAGTTTTGAATCGATCACAATGACCAGCTTGTGATCAAAATCCTGTTTTACTTTGACCTGGTTTTCTGGACGCAGAGTGGGATAGAGCATGACTTCCTTAATCGACCAGGTGTTGGTAAAAAACATGGTCAGCCGGTCAATACCGATACCGATGCCGCCAATGGGAGGCATGCCGTATTCCATGGCTTCCAAAAAATCTTCGTCAACTTTCTGGGCCTCTTCTTTATCTTTCCTGGCCACTTTGGTATCCGTTTCAAAACGCGATCTTTGGACGGAGGGATCGGTTAACTCCGACCAACCGTCACAAATTTCTTTGCCTCCGATGTAACCTTCAAATCTCTCAACCCACTGCGGAGCGTCGGGTTTACCTTTGGAAAGCGGCGAGACGTCACTGGGGTAATCCAGTATCCAGGTAGGCTCAATCAGTGAATCGGTGAGCAGGTGATCAAATATCGTAAATATTAACTGGCCTGTGGTTTCTTCTCCTAAAACCGGAACGGCATGATTTTTAGCAAATTCCAGCAACTGCTGTCGGGTAATTGTGGAAACATCTATTTCTAATTTATCCTTTAACAGGTCGGCCATTTTTATTCTGGCCCAGGGTTTTTGAATATTGATTTCCCGATCCCCCACTTTTAGAACGTCACTTTGTAATACCGTTTTGGCCAAATGCTTAAACAAACCTTCGGTAATATCCATAATCCGATGGTAATCGGCATAAGCTTCGTAATACTCAATCATGGTAAATTCCGGATTGTGGGTTTGATCAAAACCTTCATTTCGAAAATCCTTGCAAATTTCATACACTTTTTCGTAACCTCCCACTACCAGTCTTTTTAGGTAGAGCTCATCAGCGATGCGCAGGAACATGTCCACATCCAGAGCATTAAGATGGGTTTTGAAAGGTTTGGCGTTGGCTCCGCCGTATTGGCTTTGAAGAGTAGGAGTCTCGACTTCCTCAAAACCTAAATTGTCCAAATAATTGCGCACTTGCCTAATCAATTGGGTCCGAAGACCAAACCTTTGTCTTGAGCCAGGATCCAGTAACAGTTCAAGATATCTTTTACGGTATCTTTCCTCGGTATCTTTGAGACCATACCAATCATCAGGAAGTGGGCGCAGTGATTTGCCCAACAGCTCAAAATAATTTGTATCGATGGTAACTTCCCCGGCCTGGGTGGTTACAACCTTTCCTGTGACCCCCAGAAAATCGCCCACATCAAAAAGTTTGAGGGTGGAGAAATTGTCCGGAAGATTCTTTTTTTGGAATAAAAGCTGGATCTGACCTGAAGAATCTCGCAGATCGGCAAAAATGACGTTGCCGTGTTCCCGCCAGCGCCAAATACGACCGACCACACTTACCTGTTGATCTAATTTTTCCCGGGCCGAGGAAATGGAAATAAAATCACGGGAAAATTTGGATGGGTAGGGATTAATCCCCAGGCTTTTTAATTTAGCCAGTTTATCCAGGCGAATATTTCGGATTTCTTCTAAGCGGGAAAGGCTCATAGGGCTATTTTAGCCGGAGTTGGTAATATATGCCAGAAAAACCTGAGTTAACTTTTCTAAGCTGGCTTCTGAAATGCTTTCATTTACGGTGTGCGGATCGGTACACCCGTCACCTATTGTGACCACTTTGAAATTATTGGCGGCAAAAGTATTGGCGTCGCTGGCTCCGAAAACTACTTCGTAAAAAGGAGTGATGTTTAAACTTTGAAGAACGGATACGATCTGTTTGACAGCTGGGTCGGATTTTTTGTAAGAATAACCCTGACAATACAGAGAGTTGTCGAAAATCAGTTCGGCCCCATATTTTGAACAAACCTGAGAAAAAACAGATTTTATTTTGGCCTGAACCGCGTTTAGCTTGGTTTCGGAAAAACTTCTGATTTCTCCCACCAAATCCACCCGGCCCGGAATAGTGTTCATACCGGAGCCCCCGGAAACGATACCTAAGTTGGCAGTAGTGACGGAATCAATCCGGCCCCATTTGGTAGCTGAAATTGCTTTGGCGGCAACAGTGAGCGCGTTTACGGCCAACTCGGGGAGGCTGGAGTGAGCCGGCTTTCCCACAACAGCAATGTTTAAATTCATGATCCAGGGAGATGATAAAACAACCGAACCGACAGCTGAGGCCCGATCGGCGATCAGACCGGTTTTGGCCGTAAGATTAGAAAAATCAAACTTTGAAATCCAACCATCAGTTTCTTCACGAACGGAAAAAACTATTTCCAAGGGTCTTAATTTTGAACGATCCGCCTGAGAAATGGCAGTCAGGATGGCCGCTAAAGCAGCTTTATTGTCTGCCCCCAGGATGGTAGTGCCATCACTTTTAATCATCCCGCCTTCAACCGTCGGTTTGACTCCTCTTCCTGGTTCCACGGTGTCTAAGTGGGCGCTTAGTAAAACCGGCTGACCTCGACCTTCAACTTTGGCAAACAGATTTCCGAAAGCATCGATGGAAGATGAAATACCCAGATCAGACAGCTTGTTTTGAATAGCCTGTCCCAACACCGCTTCCTGACCGGAAGGGCTGTCAATTCGGACCAGTTCCAGAAAGGTGTCTACTACAGGTGAATTAAGCATATGCTTCTACTTTAGCAAATAAAGCCTGGGCCATGAGCATGGAGCCTGGGCTAATGACCCCAGGCTCCAGTTGGGGCAGTTGAAATCGGCGCGATAACTCACGGCAACGATTCTCAAAAAGATCCGCTAAATATAAGTCGGACAACATGAGAGTACAGGGAATTTTTCCTAATGGAGTGGATTTATCCATTAATTGCAATAGTCGAGGAGGGGTACTGGCTTTTGGAGTCCGGCGAAACGGACAAGCCGAAAAGCCGTGACGCTCTGAACAATTGTCACAGGTGCAAGTCAGAAAGCTTAGGTGGGGATATTTCCAGTACGAAACCGGGCTTAGTCCGGCCCGGGACATAACTCTTAAAGTGTTTTCCTGTTTGACTGTAGATAGACAGATGGTGTTGTGATTTTCTTTTTTAACATGGTCGACAACTGAACGACAACCATATGAACCTAAGCCCAGTGAACGAAAGTCGGGGTGAGTAATAACCGAACCAAACTCGACCACCTGAAAACCCCATGCGTCCTGCTGGCCGGGAGTGAAATTGCGATACACGGTTCCGTGAAATAAAACCCGGGCATTTTTTTCTGCCGATAGTATGACAAATGAGCGGTTATCCGCAAATTGAGCCATAATTTCATCCGGGGATTTGGGCAACATTTCGTCGGGATGTCCGGAATTGTACTGATCAATCTGGGATGAAACCTGGGTCCCTATTTCTGACAACAGACGACCTGCTTCCCCCAAACTAGCCAGCTGATCCATACTTGAGACGTGATGAGCCTGAGAAATAATGTTCTCTTTTTCGAATGATGGTGATAATTTTTCTGACATTTTTTCCACTAAAAAACCCCCTTAAAGGGGGTGTGTGCAACAAAGACAACGCCCCCTTTAAGGAGTGTTGTGCTTCTTGGCGCTAACTACTAATTTCATAAGTTAAGAAATGCTGATGATAGTATAAGATATTTTGCCTACCGGTGCATCAACTTCAATCTGGTCTCCGACTTTTTTACCCATTAAAGCCAGGCCCAAGGGTGAAGAGTGGGAAATTTTTCTTTTGGATGGATCGGCTTCAGGCTCTCCGACAATCTGGAAAGCAGTTTGGCTGGAGTTAACCTTGACGGTTACGGTGTGACCGAAGTTAACTGAAGTGGAAGAGGTAGGGATGGCTACTTTGGCATTTTTGATCAATTCGTCCAATTCGTCGATGCGGCTATCCATAAAAGCCAATTCTTCTTTGGCGCTTTGATAATCGCTGTTTTCGGCTAAATCCCCCATGCTTCTGGCCACGGAAAGACGCTCCACTAACAGTGGACGCTTGACGTTTTGTAGATCCGTCAATTCGGCCTTGAGGTGGTCGAGGCCAGCCTGAGTAATTAAAACTTGATTACTTTGCATGAATGCGGCTTTAAAAAATATTCCCCGTTTAAGCGGGGATAAAAAGAGACACCAACGGAGAATGTTACTCTAACGAGACAGGTTTGTCAATTGATTAGCCTCAGGCTAAATAATGGTAAAATTAAGCTACCAGGCTCCATCGTCTAGCGGTCTAGGACACCAGGTTCTCATCCTGGTAACCGGGGTTCGAGTCCCCGTGGAGTCACAAGTTATCGTTTCTGACTTCGAACTTACCTTGCCGTGCTAGGCGTTGCATAATGTCTTGCGGCAAGCGTAAATCTATCCTCACCTGGTATGGGATTACCTGGTCTTCCTTTTTTCGGCCTGCGATTTTGTCTTTTTTCGTTGCTTTTCGCGTATAAACGTTAACTCTGTCGACAATAAGGTGAATTAGGTCGGATACTTCCTGCCTGTCGGTCATTAGGCCGTCTAGGAAAGGCTTGTATTTTTTCGCGAACAGCTTAAAGGTACTAGCATAAATTTCCGAGATTTTATCTTCGCCGATTTGTCCCTGTATTACTAATAAATCTTTCCTTAAATCAGCTTCCTGCTTTTTAACATTAGCCATTCTTTCGTCGTAGTCTGCGTCGGTAATGTCTCCTTTGCCGTACATGCGCTTTATATTCTGGCGGCTACCAGGTATTCGATTTAACATTTTTGTTATATCTACCTGTCTTTTTAGGAGCTTCCTTTTATCCATTTTCGTAGATTGCAACGTGTTAATATGCCTGTAGACGTTCTCTGGGTCGCTTAGCAAGTCTTTAATAAACTGGGTAACGAATGCTTCTATTTCATCGGCTGGGAATGGAATTGCTTTACACACAGTCGAGTATTTCTTAGAGTTTTTAGCCCCACAATGATAGTAGTAGGCACGTTTGCCGTTTTTCTTTATAACCTTACTTGTACCAGACCAGTTTAGTGGGTCGCGACCAGAATATGGGTCGTAACATGCGTGGCATTTTAAGAGGCCAGATAGTAGGTATAAGTGGTTTTCGACCGCTTTAGCGCTATTACGTAAGGCCACATCTTCTTTAATACGCTGTTGGGCCATGCTAAAGGTGCCATAGTCGATAATGGAATCATGTTCTGTCGGTGATTTTTTCCAGAGTGATTTATCTAAGCGTTTTTTTCCTTCGTGCTTATTGTAGTAGTAAATTCCCAGATATATTTCATCCTTAACAATGCCTCTTACGGTAGAATCCCGCCAGAAGTATTCGTCGTTAACTTTTGTGCGTCCCTTTCGTCTTTTTCCATAATGAACTGCCGAAGGAAGTGGGGTAAGGATTTTCTTACTAGCTAGGTAGTCTGCTATTTGTTGGGTATTCTTTTTCTGTGATACGAACAATTCGAAGATTTCTTCGACAACTTTAGACTCTGGTGCAAAAACTTGTAGGTGCTTGTCCTTATCTTTTAGGTAGCCATAAGGCGCTTGTGCGCCCATATAGACCCCTCGTTCTATGGCTTGCACTTTGCCAGCTTGGGTTCTGGCTTTTGTAGTTTCTCTTTCCAGCTCGGCAATTACGCCGATAATACCTAGCATAGCCTTACCAAACGGGGTGGAAGTGTCGATACTTTCATTGGCAGATATGAACTGAATGTCATGGGCTTCGTAGTATTCGATTACCTCTAGTAAAATTTTTAGCTTACGTGCGAACCTGTCAATTCGATAAACGGCTACAATATCGAACGGTTTTTCGCCCTCTGGCGCATTTTCTATATCTTCCTTCATGCGTAGAAAGGCTGGTCGTTCGTCTAGTGGGTCAGCGCCGCTCACACCCTCGTCCTTATAAATATATTGCTCTCCTGCAAGCACCATAGCGGGCGAGCCGTCGTCCAGCTTTCCTTTAGAGTTAATTACAGCGTCTACAGCCGCTTTTTGTAGCGGAATGCCGTATTTTTCTATCTGGTCGTCAGTCGATACCCGAAGGTAAACTGCCGCCCGAAGTGGTACTGTTTGCTTACTATTCATGGTCTTTATTAGTTCCTGGTATGCTATCTCTATTCAGTACTTCGCTTTTTTCTCGAAACTTACCCGTCAGTTTATGAAGTAATTGTTTATCCTCGGTTTCGGACGACCTCACGACCACGCTTAACTTCTGTACGCCTGTCTTTTGCTTGAAGTCGATTGCATACTTGTCGATAACTAAAATGTCGAATAAAACACCGCCTAGCGCCACTAAATCCTTATCTGCGTACGGTTCCTTCATATCCTGGAAGCGACTAGAAGCGAAAATTTTATAAGGAATACCCCACCTATAGCCGACGCCATTCCTAACGAAATACACGGTCATTAAATCTTCTGGGTTGAAAAGCCCTTCGTATTCGTCACCTGTGGGAAGTTTGTACTTATCCGATTTATTTTTCATAGTTCTTTACTTTTCGTATGTTTATTATAGTATAATTTAATAGAAGTTATGAATGATAATAGTAAACTCATAAAAATTAGGGAAGCGGCCGAACTACTAGGGATAAACCCCGAAACGCTTCGACGTTGGGATAACGAAGGCCGTCTAAACGCTGTTAGAATAGGAAAGAGAAAGGATAGACGATACAAATTGTCAGACATACAGAAAATAATGAATAGTACAACTAAGCCGTAAGGCTAAATAAAATCTAGTGTTGCCTAAACCCCGTAAGGGGCATGGCACAAAGACCTCGACAGCAACAAGCTCCTACCAGAGCGCTGTCGAGGCTGTTATCCGAAAGGGTAGCAGGTGGCGCAAGCCATCGCTGGTGGGAGCTTTTTGTGGAAAAGCCCCCAGCAAAAATAAGAATCCTAAGTTAAAGGTTAAAAATTATGAAAGGGGGTGAATCTAATGCAACAATTATTTAAGACACGCTGTACTGGCGGCCATTTAGTCGTTTATGACGACCGAGTAGCTATAGAGCTTAAAGCGCTTGGCGTAGATAACTCTAAAACCTTGTTTTATAAAAACATTTCTGGGGTAGAGTTAAAAGTTCAGGCGGTAAAAATTCCGTTTATCTCTGGTGGTGCGGCAAAAATTATCATCCATAGCACTGGCGACCAAAAACTCGAAGGCGGCTTTATTAAAGTCGACGACGCTAAGAAGGCTAGAGAACTTATCGAAAGCAAATTAGCGCAGTAGGTGGCAATAATTTCGGCAGAATAGCATGAAATTGTTACCCTGGGTGAGTTATAATAACTTAACTGTCCTATGTTATGGAAAATAACCAGCCGAAGATATTATTTTCCGATTATTTCGGAATCAGTAAGAAGGCGCTAGAAGATTACGGGGCGTTCGATATTTCACTGGTCGCCGACCTACCTCTTTTTATTGACCCCTTCCTGCTTTTTAACAGCAAAAAATCAGAGTACCAGCAACTCCACGAAGGGATAATTACTTATCTGCGTTTCTTGCGTGATAAATCTACTTCCCAACCGATTAACAAAGGCTTATTGTCTGCCTGGTATCGTTTTAAGGAAGTCGAGCAAAACTGGTTCGGCTTTTCGGTAGAAGGTAATAAGGGAAGCGCACTAGGTAATGATTTTGCGCGGGCATTAAATGAAAATTTCGCCAGAATTTTTAACGACTACGGCCAGGAAAAAGTTACCAGAAGTTCCCATTTAGAAAAGTTGTGCCTTATAAAAGATGGCGTCGGTAAAGATAATATCAGCGACTTTACAACAAACCTCATAAAAGACTACCTACTGCAATATACCCAAGTATTCGCACAAAAACATCTCGACCCCAAGCTCTGCCGTAATTTTCGTGTACCCCGCGCACGATTCAACTATGACACCCAGTCGTGGGAAGAAGACGGGTATTATTTACCTAGCTTCCAGGGTGATTTTGTAATTCTAACTCCTAAAGACATGCTTACGAAGGACGAAACCTGGATAAATAAAGACGACCTGGTAGACGAATTTGCAAGCATTCCCTATGCAATTTCGAACGAAGAATTACGAGCGAAAGTAAATAATTATTTCCAAAGCGTCTTGCCCGAAGAGCCAAAAAGGAAGGATGAAAAAGAGGCGGCTATTAAGACCATTCTCGAATTCCCAGAGCTAATTGATTATTACATTAAGCGTAAAGAGGATAACGGCGATAGGGCGACTAGCATTAGCGAGCAAAAAGTGGCATTCTCTGAAACGGTCTATACCGAGCAGTTTAAGGCTCTGGCCTTACTTCTAGGCGAAAAGACTGACTTTTATAAAACCAGCCCAGACTCCTACCAGGAAGCCATGCAGCGGGTTCAGTACCTAAAGTCAGTAATAGAAAATAACGACGGGTACAGGTACTTCTACGTTAACGGAGAACCTATACGGCGTGAGGAAGACCTAAAAATAGCCTATCGCTTGACCTGGTACGGTTCCACCTTCGACTTTAATACCGAAGTGAATAATGGTCGTGGCCCAGTAGACGTAAAGGTTTCTAAAGGCTCTGCCGATAAAAGTTTGGTCGAACTAAAACTTGCGACTAATACCCAATTAGAAAGAAATTTGCAAAACCAGGTAGGAGTGTACGAAAAGGCCAACGATACCGATAAAAACATTAAGGTGATAATTTACTTTACCTTAAAGGAATTAAAGCGAGTGCAGGATATTCTAAAAAGGTTGGGTTTAACGGATGCAGAAAACATCGTACTTATCGACGCCAGGAAAGATAATAAGCCGTCTGCTTCTAAAGCCTAACGTATTTTACTTGTCTCTTAACGGGCCTTCTTCTTCTGACTTAAATCCCAATTTTTCGCCGATTCTAAACTGAACTAGGCTGAAAATAAGGGTGTTTACAATTAGTATGTAAATAATAAATCCAGAGTTGGCGAAAGTTAGACCGTCAAGCGTTAGGAGGGTGAGGACTACGCCGAAAGCGGTAGCAATCCAGGGCCAGGCAATCTCTGTATCTGGGTATTTATAAGCTTTAATTATTGTCGGTACTGCGGCAAGTCCGTCTGCCAGGATACTAAATGTTATCGCAATGTTTCCGACCCTAGTTACCAGCCATAAAATAAGGCCTAATATAGATAAAACGCCGCAAATAATATCGAATCTCGTTAGTTTCCATTCAGCCTTTTTATTTACGAATGAAGCTAAGAAGATAATAAACGGTAAAAAACCCGTGCTAAATGTCATTAGCGACTCTAAGCCTACACCCTGTTTTATCTGTGCGGCAAAAGCTATAAACGGCGCAATCGACCAGAGTAGAAAGGATACCCTATTAGGTTTCACTTTTCCCTTTACCGTGTCAATTAAATAGGCTAATGAACCTACCGCACCTATTAAAGTACCTACAATTACGAAATTTTCATTTAACATATAGATTCTCCGATTTTATATTTTTGCTTTTAAGTCGTTAATAAGTTTTTCTTCCATTTCTATTTCGCCACTATCTAAAATAGTTTGCCTTGTAGCCTCTGAATCGTACCCTGGAATGTGAATTATCTCACCATTTTTTGTTCTGCCAGATTTTACCTTTTTAACAAGGTCGGAAGCATGAGTCTTAAAGTCCTCGACGCCTACAAGTAATTCTGGGTTAATAGCAATAAAAACAGTACCCCAGTCGCCATTGTCATGTACGTAAGAGGCACCTACTAAAGGCCCAGCCAGTAACTCTACCACCATAGCCATGCCAGAACCTTTATACGAACGGTCGAAGGGTAATATGGCGCCTTTCATGGCTTCTTCTGGGTCAGTGGTAAGGTTCCCTTCCTTATCTACTGCGACATTATCGGGAAGTTTCTGTCCTAAAGCTTTTGCTCTAACTAGGCCATACCAAGTAATTGCAGAAGCGGCCATGTCGAAAACGATAGGAAACTCGTTTGTGGGGAATCCGAAAGCTGTCGGATTAGTTCCGTAAGCTGGGTCAATGCCGCCGAAGTGAAGTACTCCACGCGGCGAACTCGCGGCGACAATTCCAATTAAATCGGAATCAGCTATTTTACGCGCATAAAAGCCGATTGCCCCTACCGAGGAAAAGGTATTGTTCGTGCCTACGATTGCGAAGTTGTTCTTTTTGGCGATTTCTATCGCTTTATTTGTGGCGATTTGCCCTACAAGAGGCCCCGCCGCACCGCCGCCGTCAATTAGGACAGACAAATTAGTTTCCTTTGTTATTTTAGGCGGGTGCTTGGGTTTTATGTCCTGCGCTGGCTCTGTTCCTAGAAGTTTAAGAATCCCTTGCGTATTTTTGCCAGTAAGCTCGGCGTGCAAAAAGACTTCCACCATTAAATCTGCTTCCTCTGGCGAGTAGTATTTACTCGTTAGAGCGGTCTTCATTAGTTGCTTTAATTCGTCAATTTTTATCTTCATAATTTACACCTATATTCTAACAAAATATGCGCCACATGGCGCACTTATTCTTGCACTTCTATTCCGTCTGTTTCGGCTATACTTAAAACTTCACCGTCCGTATCTATGACAGCATAGGCGCAGTCGCCGATTTTAATTTCCCCTTTATTTAGAATTTCCCTAAAAATAAGCCTGATAGGGCCACCGTGAGAGAGGATTGCTATCGTTTTATGGTCTGAACTTGTAAGGTTATTCCACGCGCCTACAACTCTGCTCTTAAAGGTTTCGTAGTCTTCACCCCCATCTACTGTCTTTTTTGTGTCTTTAAGAAGTTCTACTAGGATGGGATATTTAAGTTTCGCTTCGGCCTTAACCATGCCAGTCATCACGCCGTAGTGGTTTCTTTCTCGAATATCTTCCACAACTTCGACTAGCACACCAGTTTTTCGCTTAATAAATTCTGCTGTTTCTTGCGCTCTGATTCTAGGACTGCAAAAAACAACCTCTATATTCTTATCGACTAATTTATTAGCTAAATTTTTTCCTTGTTCTTTGCCTTCTTCGGTTAAATGGTCTTCGTAATCTCCACCGTATCGGTCTTCTATATCGCCCGTGGTCTGCCCGTGCCTTATAAGATAGATTCTCATGAAAGAATTATAGCAATTATCGACTAAAATTGTTAAACTCGAAATATGCATAATCACGCGCCTAACAACTACAAGTGTCCTATTTGTTTAGGCGTAAAAGGAATTGAAAACGATGACACCCTACTAAAGCAGGCCGACTTAGTCTACAAAGATGAGCTTGTGAGTGTATACATAAACTCTTTCTGGATAGATACTGCTAAGGGGCATGTAATTGTGGTTCCTAACGACCATTTCGAGAACTTATACGAATTACCGCCCGAAGTGGGGAATAGGGTTTTCGATGTTTCGCAGAAAATCGCTCTTGCCATGAAAAAGGCTTACAAATGTGACGGCACAACTTTACGACAAAATAACGAACCAGCAGGAAACCAGCACGCCTTTCACTACCACCTTCATATCTTCCCCCGTTACGACGGCGATTTATACAACGAAAATATGACTAAAAAGAGTATTCTATCTAAACCCGAAGAAAGACTAGAGTACGTCACTAAGCTAAAAGCAGAATTAGAATAATTCGACTACTTATCTTCTTGCTCTCTTTTTCTCACATAGTCATAGTGCCGATTTAATACCATTTCCAGTAGTTCGGCCTCTCGTTCGTTCTGGGGGTATCCTAGTTGGCTTCTATTTTCCTTTCCTTCTTCTCGGCGCTCTTCGAAATACCGCGTTTTATCGAGCCACCACATGCACGCTCTAAGGTTGGGCGAGATTTCTTTTTCCAAAATGTATATCGCTTCTTTTGTCACAGGATGAATATATTGGTAGTAGCCTGGTTTTCTTCCTAACATAGCCTTCGAAATTGCCACTAAAGCGATGATTTTAAGGTTTTCTTTTGCCAGGCTGGCTACCCGCCGAAATTCTTCTGACCTTGCCATGTATTTTTGGCGCGTACTTTCTGAGATTTGGGCCGCCTCCGAGGCTAAGTTATAGTTTGCACCGATGGATAAATAATATAAAAAGTTGTGAAGTTTTTCGGCGGTTAGTTCTAGCTTCCTGCCTCGCCCTTTGGTGTCCTCGGCCGCCGATAGTTCCTTAACGATTTTACGGTAAACCTTATCAGTTACGTGCCTTTCTATAAAATCGTCGTTGGTAGTTTTAATTGCAAGACTATTACTCATACCTGTAAAGTTTGATAACTAGGCTTAAATACGTTGGCACTCGTCGCGTAGTGGAGGATTTTAATATCTATGTCGTCGTAGTAAAATTGCAGAGGAAGGATTTCTTGACGCTTTAGTTCGATGTCAGAAATGCTGTCCCACAAATCAACTTTTCAAGGCTAAATATTTTAGTCATAAATTATGTTCGTAAAATTCAAGGCTAAAAAGTTCCATACCCAGATGGCGGCAATTATTTGTGATTATTGGACTTAATATTAGCCATTTGGATTAATGTGGGTATTTCTCCAAGAAGTTGAGGACCACCAATTCCTTCTTCCATTACGTAACAGTTGTAAAGACATCCAGGACATTTTTGTGTAACTGGTGCAAATGCGGTATCTAACAATTGAAGTGAGAGCTGACTTTGCGGCAAATTTAACAAATTAATAGTTCTTGGAAATTCCTGGCAAGGACCAATATGACCGTCTGAATCTATTGTTAATGACCCTCTTCCGTTCGTTTCACTTTTTGACCTAAAATGTGGCGAGCAATGCCATAATTTAACGTTATCTCCCGATACGCCGGTATTATAAAGTGTCCAGAGGTATCCTAGATTGGAAGTAACAAGACCTGTTGTGAGTTTTTTCATTGCCAGCCAAGGGACAATTTCTTTTAATTGTTCTTGAGTAGGCACAGAGTCGATTGATGCACTGGAAAATACACCCCCAGGGACTTCGGGGGAACATGCCAGTGGGCTAATAAAACAACCAGTATTAATCACCCTAGTGGCAAAATTTATAAATGTATCCGGATCTGTTTCTTTTGTGATAACAGTATTTATTACTGGTAAAATACCTATCTCTCGAGTGGTTCGATGAAGTGATAATGCTTTTTCTAAATTTTGTTTGAGAGAATTTTCATCACTATCAACGGATATTCCTAGGTAATGCAATCCAGCTGCACTCAATTTTTTTATTAAATCAGGTGTTAATCCCCAACCATTGCTGACAACATTAACAAGAAATCCAACGTTTGCAGCATCAGTAACTGCTTCAACTAAAAAATCTGGTCGAAGTGTAAGTTCTCCACCCAAAAGACTGATAATTGGCTGTTTTGAACTTAAACTTCGAATTTTTAATAAAACGCTATCTCGATCCCCTTGAGACATAATCCCAATTTTTTGCTTCGGGACTTTACAATAGGAACAATCTAAGTCACATCCATGCTGAAGATACCAGTTTACAAACCTTAGTTCATTACTTGGAAATATTGCACCTTTAATTGATTCTGAATAACTGGCTAATTCCTTTAACATATTATTTATTGTATTACCTCTAGGATGATAACCATATTCACATCGTTTTTCTATTTGAAGTGAGGAATTATCACTATTCATGAGCCACCTCCTCAACGTCAATTACTACAATTTTGCCGTTATAGTAGGTAAAACCAAGCTCTTTCAATCGTTCGTAGGTTTTGAAAATGCTCTCGAGTAGGTGTTCCACCTGTGGTACAGTGAGCTCACAAATTCGGTATTTTCCTAAAAGGAAACACAATCGATAGGATCTTATATACCCTTATTTGTGCCACTCACTTATAGTCAGGCTAGGTGAGCAATTCTTCAAAAGCAACTTTAAAGGTTTCGAATTTTGATTCTTTAAATTTTTCCATTAATTGTTCAAAATTCTCTCCGAAAAGCGTTTCTTTTTTAATCAGATTATCTGCAATAAATAAAATGGCAGTGCTGGGGATATTAAAAAAACTAGATACGGCAAACATGGTGGAGCTTTCCATTTCTACGCCTACGTAGCCTTCATTGGACCACCTTTCAATATCTTCCCACGATTCCTGCAAAGCTCCCTGACAAGTCAATAGTTTACCTTCAATTATTTTAAACTTCGGATTGACCTTTGCTTTTATATTCTCGTTTAATTGTGTATCCGGAAAATACGTAAATTCCTCATTATCTGGTTGATACATTCTAGTAGTGCTTTCGTTACCATAACTGGAAGAAGGAATAATAATATCACCTGCCAGCCCCAAAGGTGCTAATCCACCACATGATCCCACCAAAATATTTTTCTTCGATCCTAATTGACTAGCTATATGTAATACCTCACATAAATAGGCACCACCATATGAGGAATCAAACCAAATTCTTTTACCGTCGATTTCAATTACGGTAATGTTTTCATAAAATCCACTTTCATATATCACGCTGTAGTTAGCTTTATATCCAAGTTTAGCAATAGTTTCCTCAAGCTCCTGTTTATGCTTTTTCTTTCGCATTGCTCCATGAATCAGAACCCCGTCTACTCGATAATCTTCCGGAAGCTTAAGTATTTTTCGAAAATCCTCGACCTTAAGCTGTTTATACATTGATTAATTATACTATTATCTTGGTTCTAATCCCTAAGCGTAGTTATATTGAGGCTGGAAGTCGAAGCTAGAGATCTGAGAGGCAAACAGTTTATAATATTGAATGAGTTCGGGGATTATCTGGTTCTGAACTACGACCCTTGGGGTCACTTCAAAGAAGTTTCGCTCAGATTTCTGGGATATCGTCCGTGCGCCTACGCACGGAGCGATGCGAAGGGCTTTTTTAACTCACACTATATTAGTAATGAGACTCATGGCCGGGTGATTTGAGTTGAACTTTTCCGGAAAATGTTCAATCGTATACCAGAGCTTGCCAATCCCAAACAGTAAAGCCTCGAATTTGATTTTCTCCGGCAGATGATCCTCCAGTTTTGATACCTCTAGGAAGCCTTTAAGTAAATTGTCAAATTGTTTCCGACTATATGTATAAAAATGAGCTAAATCATGATAGGGACTGCAACATCTAATATCTCCGAAATCAATTATGCCGCTATACTTGCCGTTAACAGAAAAAATGTGAGTAACATCAAAATCCCCGTGAGAGAGAAACGCTTGAGGACAGGAGATAAGACCCCTATTGGCTTCGATGTAGGTTATCACTTTTTTGACCATATCAGGTGTAATCGCGTTTGTCTTTGCCAGACTACTCAATTGGGAATGAATATTATTTAAGTCTAGAGCAAATTCTTCCCATGTCCCAAAAGTACCAGATAGCTTTTTGACATTCATCTCGCTTCTGTCAATCCAACCGAATCTCTCGACTGATATGGAATTAATTAAGGCTAATTGCCTACCCGCTTCGACAATAATCCCAGTTGAGGAATGTACGTCTTTATCGGTTCTTACTCCCTGAATTTCGGAGGTAATCATAAAAGACCTGCCTAAGAACGGGTTTGCGTCTTCGAATTGAATCACCTTTGGGACCGATACCCCTTTTTCCAGCATTAATTTATGGGCTAGCGCTTCACAGGACATATTGCCGCCAATGTCACCCAATCTCAAATAGAACACCTCGTTATCACGCTTAAGGCGATATACCGCAGTGGAAACACCGCCGTCGACAATTTCAACGACAGAGCCGCGAAAATCTGGAAGATGGGAAACGAAGTCCACAATTCTAAGAATACTTTCGACTGATTTTGTCTCAGTGGCCATTTTGATTTAGAGCTTTTGTAATCTTTTTGAAAACATCTTCCGGATTTATGGTGGTGGTATCTAGACTTAAGCTAATCAATGGCTTAATTTCATCATCGAATACAACCTCATAGTAGCCATTGGAATTTTCTTTGAAGCGGCTGATTTCATTTTTGGTCGGATTATCGCGTTGGATTTTTCTCTTTAGGAGTTCTTTGATGTCTGCGTGGAGCTCGATAATTTTGAAGCCATTGCTAGCAAATTGTTTGATTCTTTTTTTACTTAACCAGGAAATGACATATAGGACGTTGTCCATGGTAAACACTTTGTCGCTTGTGACTTGAAAATACTTATCTATTATTTTTTCATCCTTTGGCCAAAGGTCATTATTTAACCTAATGACCTCGTCGTCTGCCTCAACAACATCTATGCCGAAGCGATCAGCTAACTTTTGGGCAATTGTCGATTTTCCGGATCCAGTGATTCCCAACAGAACTATTTTCATTTACTAAATTATACAGTCCCCTTGTGCCTGCACCGCAGGCACTTTGACCGCCAGATCAAATGCTGTCTCAATCCTTTTTCATGTTGTATATAAATTCAGAAAGTCATCATGTAAGAAATGTGTGATATGGTTCCGTTATTTTAAAATACTTTTTCATCATCTTCTTTAAACCCGAGTTCCCGGAGTTTATAATAGGTTGTAAGGATAGCTGAGATCAGGGCTCCACCTGTAGTCCTGCGAGCTCACCTTTTTTGAAAAGATACATTAGAGTTTCATAATTAAGCAGTGGTTGTATTTAAGCCTAAGTTTTCAATTAAATTACTTGGCGGAATGGTCGCTTGGCTTTCTATTTTTCCGGTCGGTCTGGGATTTTTTCAGTTAATCGGCGGTGATAATTCAACCAATCCTATTTTGTTAGTTGCAACCCTAGTTTCTGGAAGTCTGATCGTGTACCTGACACTAATCTATATATTCGGCTGGATGCAGTCAAAGGCGGTTGTTGATAGTGGAATATTGACATTTTATAGTCTTGGGCGTGTAGGTAAAAGGGACGTTGTGAACGTTGACTTACCAAATCTGAAACGGATCGTCAGTCACGTCAGACAAGTTCCGTGGCATGCAGGATTTCCTGTGAGGACCTGGCGTGGGTTCCAAAGTGTTCGTTATCTGAGCTTTTATTATAACGACAGTACATATCTTGACCTTTCCCTTAACATTTGGGATACCGATACAATAAATAAACTGTTACGGCACCTTAAGACTCTTCATCCAAGAATTGAGTTATCGTGAATTAACAACCGCGATCTTATCGCGGTTGTTAAATTAAGTCTGGTATTGTTAGTTCCTCGTAAATTTTGAGTGTACCATCAATTAAGAGTTCCACATGTGGAGCGGTGAGTTCACTGTTTTGATATTTTTTAGTAGAATCTAGGGGTTGTATGCTTTACAAACCTACCGGGGTTGGCGAAATTGAACTAACTAATATAATTCTTGATTTGAATGGAACCTTAGCAGTAAACGGTGAATTGGTTGAGGGAGTTAAGGAGAGACTAAATAAATTAAAGGTATTCACGCCGGAATAATTCCTCATATTGATATCCTTGTCCCCTCGATCAATAATGCTCTCGATCTGTTAATCAACCCGGACGTGTTTAACGCCACAATGCGAAAATAATGATAATTGTTACTTCATACAATGGCCCCGATCTTGACGGTATTGCATGTGCAATAGGCTATTCTGAAGTCCTAAACGGCTTAGGGAAAAAGGCTAAAGCAACATGCTTTGGAAATTTGGGATTAGAAGTAGATTTTGTGAGGAGATTTACTAACTACTTCCCACTCGAAGTACATTCCGGTAACTATTCTACCGACGATAAGTTTGTACTGGTGGATACTGCCGATCCGGACGCCATTGAACCGACTATCGATTCAAAAAAAGTAATTGAGATATTTGACCATAGGCAATTAGTGTTTCTGGATAAATTTATTAATTCAAAAAATCATATCGAACTGGTAGGTTCCTGCGCTACCCTGATTACCGAAGAATTTATCAAAAACAATCTCAAGCCTTCCAACAATGCGGCTATTTATCTTTACTCAGCAATTGTTTCAAATACCGTTAACTTCAAGAACTCAGTTACAACCCAAAGAGATATCGACGCTGCTAAATGGTTAAGAACTTTAATATCTTTGCCTGAAGATTATATTAAACAAATGTTTATTTCCAAGTCTTCAATAAATGCTGATAACCTGTATCAGTTAATAGCTCAGGATTTTGCCGTAAAAAGTTTAGGTGGTAAAAGGATTGGAATCGCTCAAATTGAAATTGCTGATTTAGAAAATACTCTTACAAAATTAAATGACCAATTAAGTATGGTTCTAGGCAGACTAAAAGAAGAAAATAATCTGGATTACGTTTTCTTTACCGGAATTGACATATTAGAGGGGTTCAATATTTTCCATACAATTGATACGGAATCCACAAACACGTTTTCTAAAGCCTTAAATTACCCAAAATTGAAATCAGGATTTAAAACCGATTCGATAATAATGCGGAAACAAATTTGGCCGAAATTAGAAGCGATTCTAAGTGATTCTAATCCCGAAGCGTAGTTATACTGAGGCTGGAGGCCGAAGTTAGAGATCTGGGAAGCAAACAGTTTATAATATTGAATGAGTTCTGGAATTATATGATTCCGAACTATGACCATTTGGATCACAAATAAATGTATAGTAATTGTTGAATCAATACTGAACATGGCAAAAGTTGTCTACAGAGAACTATTTAATAATTTAGAATTTTTTAATACACGTTTATCCTTTTCCCAAAAAAGTAAACTATTAAGGGAGCTAAACGCAAAACAAAAAGTCGCATTTTATCTCGTTGGCCTAAAAGGTAGCCTTATCATGGGCGTTATTGGTTCAAGTGTTTTGTTCGTAGCTAATCTTGCCTTACTTGCATCAAAAAGTTCTTGCCCTTACTCTTCTATGACAGGTGAAACAATATTGGATTATTTTTGTGACGGAAGAAGACTATTGACCATGCAAGAACTTCCCACGAGAGCGTTTGTAAACACATTAAGCTTTGTGATTCTGATTATGATCTTAAATTCCGTTTATTTTGCTCTTCTGACATTAAATGGTAAAAGCACGAAGTAATTTTTGCACATTGTTCAACTCCAATAATATCCAAACGTCAACTTTCCCATAGTCTTTGGATACCAAGCTCCTGGATCTCAAAATAAATAGGCGATATCCTCAGCAATAAAGATTTTCTTGGGAGATCTTAAAATGGAGATTAAATTGTTCTAACCTGGGATCGGATGACTCACTGGTAAAAAAAGAGTATATTTTGATCATGGATCCATACTTCCAAAGTCTGGGGTGTGTTTTGGGAAGATTTGATTTGCAAGGGACATTACTTACTAACCTACCGGTAATTTTAATTTCTGTCTCAGTTTTAATTCTATGTAACTACCTTCTAGTTAGGGACAAGTCTAAAAAGAAAAGTCTGATGTTCACAAGTTTACTACTTATTGGTTTTGCTGTATTAATGATCATTCTCAACAGTTTGCTCGGATTAAGAGTATTTAGAACTAGATACTCACCTTTAACAAGAGGTCAGTTGTGGTTTAGTGTATATGAAGTGCATTGCCCGTCTGAAAGCAGAGATTAGTTTTGTAGCCAACTATCCCACGACCAGACTGAATTGGACAAAGAAGCGCACCATTCTATAATACCTGCCTATTGTGCTAGATACAGAGAGATATTCCTCAAAAATTGCCGATTCATTACCAAAGAAGTTAGTTAGATTCCGCGTATCGAACAAAGACAGGGCGATGGGCAGTATTGCGTGAGATTTAACACTCGATTGATGCCGTCACTGACGCCGGTAGTATCCGAAGATGTTTCAAGTGATGAATGGAGGCAGTTTGAGGTTTTACAAAGATATACAGATGGGGAAGCTTTTTTTCTTTGTTATCCGGCCGCGGTTATTTTCGGCCTTTTGAACAAAACCGGGAGAACTTGCCTACCATTTCAGTTTTCATGGACCAATCATTATAAGATATCACAGGACTTTGCTTGCAAAAAGACTGACCCTAATCAAGACATCGATCCGTCGACAGCTTTTGCCGGTAAGGTGAGAGAGAGTTTGATTGTAGAAGATTATGAATTTACAACAGCGGGTCAATTGGTATCCTTTTTGAGCTTTCCATCATCATTGGAAGCTGGAGCTATTTGCTTGGTGCAGATGGCGTGTGCGTATCCAATGTTTGGAGATAAGTTGTTTGGACATTATGTGACTGTAACTGATTGCCGCAGCGATCATGTGGTTACTATTGCTGGGGGACTGGGACCTTTCGGAATTTATGAAAGTCCATCGGCAACAGTGAATCTGGATGAGTTGGCTTTTTTTGCAGCAACCAGTACAAGAATACAACGAAAATTAAGAGAAGATTTGAACCTTAATTTAAGAGATACGGCAAGTGGTGGCGGCTTTGAAGTTATGGCCATGAGACCGAATTTATCCTGAAGTAATTGACATTGAACTCGGAAGCCTATAACAATTTGACTTCATTTTTTTGGGAGAGTAGAATGCGGCCATGAGTTCATGTAATGAAGTCGTGGTGATGAAATTTGGCCCTGATCAGGCTAATCGGAAAGAGGAGCTCATGGAAATGCTGGCAATTTTAACAAGAGCTATGGTGGTCAGAAGAGATACCCCTGATGGTGGATTTGCAGTTCGCCTCTCCTGCGATGGATTTGAACATAATGGCGAATTACGCGGAACTTGCATTCTTCAGGCCTTAAGGAATGCGGGGGTCAACGTCCCGAGTGGGTCACATGCATGTTTGAGTAAGCAATAAACCTTAGTGTTTTCTACAGATTGACGAATCTTTTTTGATTTTCTTACAACACCTGTATTTTTTTAACAGTTTAATCACGGCTCAAGTTTAGACATCCAAGACTAAATTTATTACGTGTCACAGGAAAAACTTCTGGCGTAAAAAATTGTGTTTATCCACCACCTATACTTCTAAAATAAACAAACACTGACTCATCCGATGAAACAGATGTTCCTGGAATCCTAACACTTTAATCTCTTTTACCTTCAAACCTGATTTTTCAAAAATGGTTATCCAGTCAGTTAATCGTTGGGCTCCAAAAGGAAAATTCATTTCGGGTACGCCCATGGCCAGTGAATTTGAGAGCAGGTCCAGAATTATTATCACAGCTTTTTGTTCTTCGAGTGAAAGATTTAGATATTTTGCAAAATGCGGCTGAGAACTGGCTGCTATCTGAAGGGTCTCCATCCCCTGTAGAGACGCTTTATTATCTTCAGGGGAATAAAGCACGTCTTCAACCACCAGAATTTTTTGGGAAATAATCTGCTTAGCATTTTGCAGATAACCAATAATCTTTTCGGGGTCACGGCTGACATGATGCAACATGGCGTGCATAATGCCGATTTCGTGCACGGGTATTTCTGGAGGAATTTTGGAATCGGAAAAATCGTGTTGATAAAATTTAAACGCCTGATCCATTCTGTTTTTATCGCTTCTCCAATCTAAAATATCCACGCCCGATATTTGAGGCAAGCCAAGGAGCTGGCGAAGATAGACAGCAATCTCCCCGTCGCCGCAACCAAAATCGATAATCGATTGATATCCTGTTAAATTCGGGACTAAAAATAAACCGATGGACGGCAATTTTCCGTGCTGTTTGTAGTAGTCATACGCTTGGTCAAACTCAGCAAACCATTGAGAGTCCCGGTTTGGGTTTTTCCGGCCTAATTTAAGTAATAATTCATACAGTTCCGACGGTTCTGAGATTGTTGGTTCCAACTTGGTAAAAATATGATCAACAAGCAAGGTCACTTTATTTTTGATATCTGATGCATTTAGTTGATTTTTTAGTGGATGATGAAAGAGTATGGCTTCGACATAATGATCGATCATGGTTTTATGAACAAATTCCCGGGCTACTTTATTTGAGAAAGCGTGAGAAAAATCTGCCGCAATTTGCCGTTGAGCCTGACTGATTGTTTTTGTATTTATCATAGTATTAATCGTATTAATCTCTATTTTCTGCCTATTTAGAAGTATACTCCTGTGGTGATTTTGACTTTTAGAAACAAATATGATCTTTTTGACGTTGGTAATTCTTGGGATCAGTTATTATAATTAAGCATGGATAGAAGAGTTGGGTCAGTTTTGGTAATAAATATCATTGGACTTATATCACTTTTTCATTTGGGGGCGTATTCGGTAGCTGCCCAATCAACAACAACCATTATTTTGGATCCGACCGTCCGGTACCAAACTTTTAATCATTGGGAGGCGGTCAGTTGGGCGAAAGATGCGACTACGGAAAATGTTACCCCAACTGAATGTTTCCGGCGTGAATATTATCTGGCTAATTCCGCTATGCCGAATTATCTGAATACGCTACTTGATGAAAATGTGGCTTTGGGAATAAACCGAATTCGTCTGGAAGTAAAAAGCGGTAGTGAAAACGGAACCGATTGGGAAGGCCAATATATCAACAGGCAGATTCGTTATGCCAATTATACCGATGATCCCAATAATCCAAGTGACTGCAGTGACCCAAGCCCTTCGGCTCAGGTTTGGCGCTCGGTCAGGTACGAAATCGTTAATGATGACAGTAACCCAACCAGTGTGGATACTTATGCTTTGCAAAACCCAACCGCCTACAATTTTCCGGGCTACCACTTCACCGGCCTTGATCAAAAAATCGAAACAATGATCACTCCGCTTAAACAAAAGTTCGCAAGCCTCGGTAGGCCGCATTACATCACTTTAACCTATGTAGATTTCGGGGGATCGCAATTTGAACACCGGAACAATCCTTCAGAATTTGCGGAATTTATATTGGCGACTTTTTTGCACATTCAGCGAAAATACGGATGGGTGCCCGATGCAGTTGAAGTTCTCGAGCCTGACAACGCATTATTTTCGGCAACCCAACTTGGTCAGGCGTTTGTAGCTGCCGGTCAACGCCTGGCTTCTTTTGGATACAGACCTGATTTTGTGGGACCATCTTTATCTTACTTAAACGGGGCGGTAAGTTATTTTGACACTTTCGCCGCTGCCACGTATCAGTCTCAAACACCGCTTAATTATTTAACCGAGTTTTCCTACCATTTGTATAACGGCAATAGTAGCTCACTTCGGCAACAAGTGTTGGCCCGGGCTACTTCTCACAATTTACAAACATCGATGCTGGAGTGGTGGTATGGCACTGCACAAAGTACTTGGGCGGCTTTACATAATGATTTGAAAATTGCCCGTAATTCAGCCTGGGAACACGGCACCTTGTACGGCATTTTTGATGTTAATGATGCCGCTAACCCCAGTAGTCCGAGCGTCACGATTGCTGATAAAACAAAATACCTGCAACACTATATACGTTATATAAAACCAGGGGCAGTGCGGATTTCCGCCGTTACTCCTACGTGCAATGATAATCAGGATGACACCATATGTACCACAATAAACCCATTGGCTTTTATTAACCCCGACGGAACTTACGCGGTAATAATAAAAACAAATTCGGTCAATCAGGCATTTACCATTTCCGGCCTTCCTGCCGGCCTGTACGGAATTACATATACATATGGAACAACGGCCGGCCAGCATAGTTTAACTTACCCCGACCAGACGATTGCCCAGGGACAATCTATTACTCAAAGTTTTACAAATAACACCCGGGGAGTAATGACGATATACGGCAAGTCCTTACAGCCAACCGGTCCCACTACCCCAGCCCCAAACACCCAAGGTGACGCCAACGGCGATGGTCACGTAGACGGGATCGACTACGTGATATGGCTAAATCACTTTGGGCAAACAATACCGGGAGGAGCCACCGTCGGCGACTTCAACACTAACGGAATTATCGACGGAGTGGATTATGTTTTGTGGCTGAATAATTTCGGTGTTTAAAATCGTATACAGCTAGAACAATTTCACCTGAAATACGAGTTAAGGCATATTCTCAAAAAAACATAGGTTATTAACAATATTCAGCAGTAATAAATTTTACCGTTATCCTGAGGCTGATTATATAGTATAAAACCTGTGACGGCTGTGAAAATTCTGGAAAAAAGATCAGTTGGGGATGATTTATGACTGATCCCAGCCCTTAGATTTGTATTCGGAGACGACGCGGTTGGTGTTGAAATATGCCCCCAATGAAATGGCCTGTTTCATACGGAAAATCCAGGCTTTGCGATCTTCGTAATACAGAGGAATGATTTGATGCTCCAGTTTTTCATACAGATCATCGGCGTCAGATTCGTCTGAATTGGTGGGAGCGACACTGTCGTCAAAAGGACCGATGGCAAATCCGGCCTGAGGATTTTGGCGGTAGGCTTCAATCCACCAGCCATCCAGAACTGAGAAATTAAGAACTCCGTTAACGGCTGCCTTCATACCGGAAGTGCCCGATGCTTCCATGGGTCGTTTGGGATTATTAAGCCAAACATCCGAACCGGAGACCAGAATTCTGGTAATTTTTGGAGAATAATTTTCCAAAAATACAATGCGTAAAATATCCTTGAATTTTTTGGAAATCTTGACTATTTCCTTAACAAAATCCTGAGAGATATTATCGTCCGGATGCGATTTTCCGCATTGAATTACCTGAATACGGCCGGCGCCAATCCTGACGAAGCGTTCCAAATCTCTGTACAAAAGTAACGGCCGCTTGTAGCCTACCGGTCTTCTGGCAAGTGAAATTGTCAGAGTGTTGACGTCAAAAAGTTCTCCCTGGTACGGGTGCTCATTTTCCCAATACGAATTGGGCGAAGTGAGATGGTGGTTTACTACCCGAATTAGTTTGGATTTGGCGTCCTGATGGTGTTCCCAGAGCCGGTCGTCAGGAAGCATGGCCGGAGCTGCCGCTAATTTGGAAGGATCCAGATGCCAATCCGGCATATAGTGATCCAGTAAATTTTGCATGGTGGGAGCAGCCCAGGTAGGATGATGGATGCCGTTGGTAACATAATCGAATTTGAACCCGGGCAAAATATGCTCGGAAACGGCTTTATGTTTTTGAGAAACGGCGAATGATTTGTGGGACAAGTTCATGGCTAAATGAGTCATGCTCAGGCAATCGTTGCCGGCTAAGTTTTTGATGTGCCAGGGCAGGTAGTTGCCGCCAAAGTGGTATGCCAGTTCGTAATCAAACTTGTCATGGCCTTCGGGAACCGGAGTGTGAGAAGTAAACACACAGGAGGCTTTAACAGCTTCGTCTGCATATCCCCTTTCGGCCAGAAGTTCCAAAGGCACAAATGCGGTGTGGCCCTCGTTTAAGTGATAGGTTTTAATGTCTTTGTAGCCTAAAGCCCGCAGCATCCGAACTCCGCCGATTCCCAAAATCAATTCCTGACAGAAGCGGTTTTCGTGGGAACCGCCATACAGATTGGTAGTGAAATCACGAATCCATTGCGGATTTTCCAGGCGATTAGTGTCTAACAGATACACCGGAACCACAAAACCATCAAAACCAACGATGTCATAACGCCAGACACCCAGAACGGCAGGCATGCCGCCTATGGACATATGCACCCGAAGCGGCAGCTTGGTTAATTGATCCAGTTTCTGCCAGTCGGTACGTAAAAAGGTCTGAGTGCCGTCTGAATTTATTACCTGATCAAAGGTGTCTCCACTGTAAACCAAAGTAACGCCCACAGAGGGGATGTGCATGTCGGCGCAGGAGCGCAGAACGTCGCCTGCAAGAACACCCAGGCCTCCGGCATAAGTCGGAACATCCGACTCAAGCATTACCTCCATTGAGAAGTAGGCTACGTCGATGGGATTTCTATCGTCTGGCATGGGCAGCAATTTGCTATATATAATATACTATACTTCCGGTATCTTTATGAAGTTTTCGAGCCCAAAACCCAACCTGCCCCTAGAAAAAACATTTCTGGATCAGGTGGAAAAAGATACTCCTTCGAAGATTAAGGCTAAAAACTTAGTTGATTTGAACACGGAAGGAGAATTTAGTTTTACATTAAAAAGAGAGTATTTAGAAAAGTTTGACCCAAATGGAGAAGCGTTGGGGATAATGTCCTGGTTTGAAAACTATGCGGCTGAGGCTAAGGTGTCCACGGCTGGAATCAGAGGGATACAAAACCCGCTCTATCCCTGGGACACACGATATCCACTGAATTTGGTGGGGGTGATGCTTGCTACCATGGGGAAAATTTTAGTTTCTCAAGAAACACCTGGTGAGAAAACGAAGATTGCCGCTTGCGAAGTCCGGTATAATTCCAGCCAATATGTGGAGTTAATATCAAGGATTCAGGCCGCTTATGGCATAACTACGTGGATAACTGACGAGTATCAAACGATTCCAATTTTTCTAATTTCATTTTTGGTGTTTGTATTTGATTTATATGGAGGAGAGTACGCCACATCCAGCCATTCAATGTGCAAGAAGATAGCGACTAAAGATCTGAATACCCAAGGTAGTCAATATATTCCCAGCGAATCATTGCTGTTTGTAGAAAAAGTCAGAAAAATATTAGAAGAAGTTAGGACTAAAGGAGAATATACAATTAAAATATCCTCCAAAGATGATAGGAATCTTGAGAAAAAGTTTTTAGCAAGTATTGATAATGGAATAAAATTGTATGTGGACTACCTAAAGCAAGGGGTGGCTACACAAACAAATTTAAACTATATTAGGGGTTCGAAAAACAAGATTTTGGTTGATTGCATGGGGGGAAGTATGTATAAAACCCTGTCTTCGATGCTCACGTACCTGGGAATGCTCGATCAATTTGATTTTTTACATGCGACTGAGGACTCTTTTAATCACGGGATAGGAAAGGTGGTTGATGAAAATGGGAAGTTTTTTGACTGGGGATGCGATACAACAATTATGAAAATAAATTTCGACACCATGCATATCGGGGTGCCGGTATTGGAAAGTGCTAATTATGAGTCACTTCTAAAAGACTATCCGCTGGGGACTACGCTTCTGATAACAGATCCTGACGCGGACAGACTGGTTATGGCTTACATCGAAAAAGCGGATGAGCTGCCTAAAATCAAGCAGAGAGGACTGGTGCATCTGACTTTGGACAAGGAAAGAATCTTGGTCATGTTTACACCTAATCAGTCTTTTTTAATGACGGTGGATTTTCAACAAAAAGCATTGTTAAAGGCTGGAATTTGGGATAAGTACAATTGGTTTATCCTAAAAACTACGGCCTCACAGCGAAGCTGGGACGAATGGGCTAAGGCTAATAATGTACCAACAATTAATACCCCGGTGGGATTTAAAGAACTGGCTGATGCAATGATTAACATTGAACGGAAACTTAAAGAAACTCCAGGTGAAGAAATAATTATTAAAGATGTTTTAGGAAATTCGATAAATGTTGGAAAAAAACCCAGGCTACTATTTGCGGGAGAAGAAAGCGGCGGAGAAATATTCGGGCCGCCGGAGCTCGTTTCCAGTAACAAAGGAAGGCTGGCTATTTCTATGAGGGAAAAAAGCGCCGGAGAAGCTGTAGTTATTACCGCAGCCATGGCTTCGTGGCTGGCGAAAAACAATATGAGTCCGGCCGATTATTTATGGAATATTTATGAACGTAACAATATTGTATCCCGGTATGAAATAAGAATTGATTGCAAGTATTACAATGAAAGCGAAGCGGATATCACCAAGTTACTGAAAGAAAAAGAGGCAGGAATGCGAATTAAAGAGGAAAATGACGCGTATTTTCTAAGTTTGGCGCTGGGATACCGAGACGGGATAATTACACTTGACCAGGTCAAGGATATATTAACTGAGTGTTTTTCTGGGTTAGATTTTTCAACTGTTGTGGATATTAAATTTGTGGGTGATGGTACTTACATCTTATGCACGGATAAATGTTTGGAGGTTAGGCCATCAGGAACTGACGCCATGAATAAAGCTTACGGATATGGAATAGATCAATGGGACTGTATTAAGTTTGCTCAAAAGTTCACTGCTTACAGCGGAACCAGGAACCCTTTGCATAAAAAATATATACCTGAGGAGTTTTACAACGAAGTTAAGGATTACAGTTTTGAAATCTATTCCTACTACAAAGAACATCAGTAAAAAAATTCAGGATTCTTTTAGCTGAAGCAATTTGTCCATCAAGTATTCCCCTCCCAGATGCTCTCCCTCGATAAAATACTCTGCCTGAAGATGCGCTTTGTCGGTAGTTATACCAATACCTGCAGCGTCAATCATGTCCTTGTCGTTAATTCCGTTACCCACGGCTATAGTATCAGAAATATTAACATTGAGAATCTTACAAAGGCTGTTTAAACCAGCTCCTTTATTAAACCGTTTGGGGGCAACATCGTAAGCTTCCCCATTCCACCAACAGTAAAATTCACCCTTGGGATCGTGTTTTTTTACAACTTCGTCTACGTCTGGAATAGCCTGAAAAGCGTGAAGGGTAATTAAAAATTGTTTGGGCTCAAAACCCCGAGCCTGAGGATTGGTAACTGCAATTTTTTGAAGGTCAACGGTAATTTTATGCATGGTTTCTAATTCATAGTCATTGAAAATTTCTGTTTGGATTAGTTTCCCATTGTGGACTATAAAGATACCTATTTCGGCAATTAAGCTAGCATTGCCCCAGAGAATGTCTTGAAAAACTTTAGTAAGATACAAACTGCTTCTACCACTATTAATGGTCACATGGAAGTACTTTTTCAATCTGAGGAGTTTTTCAAGGATATTATCTTCCAGGGGACTGGTTTTGATCTTTAATTGAGTACCTTTTTCCTCAATTTCTGTGCCCCTTTTTATTGTTACCCCATCAACGTCGAAGCAAACTATCTTGACGTCTTTTATCTTTTCTTTAGTTAGTTGGTCAAGTGGAAGCATGAGAGACTTATTTTACGGCAAATGTATAGTATTATCAAAAAGATGAGTGAAATTTCCTGGAACAACTCTGTAAAACTGATTCTTTCAGATGTGGATGAGATGGTAGCTGATTTGTATGTACCGGCTGATCCTAAAATCATTACCGAGCTGAATCAGGTTCTGGAAAGCGGGGTGGCAATATTTTTTATTTCCGGACACGGCCTACAGGGAATTAAGGAGCGGGTTACAGATCTGCTTCGACCGGATCTAAGAAAACGAGTGCTGATTTCGCATTGCAGTGGTGTGGAGGTATGGGGATATAAAGACAATGGAGATCTGAGAGATAGCCCGTACCATAGTTTGTACGATGAGAAATTAAATCAAGCTCAGAGAAATGACTGGCGAGCGGTTATGGATGAAGTGGTTGAAGAATTTAAACTAGTTAAGTATCCTGCCAGCTCAATTCCTCAATTTATGAAAGCATCCGGCAACAATCCACTGGCGGTAATGTATGTAGACCGGGGTCCGCAAATTACTTTTGAAGTCATAAACGGATACGACTTAAGTCCTGAAGCGGCTGAGAAATTAGAGATCAAGGTTCCCCTGACCCATGGACATTACGATTTACGGATTCCAATTTTAGAAAGAGCTGAGAAATTACTGGCGGAGCGCAAGTTACCCATTTCTCCAAGACTGGGAGGAGTATTTGCTTTAGATTTTGCCGTAGAAGGGCTATCGAAGACCACTTCAGTAAAACATGTCGTGGACAATGAAAAAATCCTCAGATCGATTGGGGTTGATAAAGATAGTCTGACAAACCCCAACGCCTTGGAAATATGGGGAGACAAATTTTCTGTGATCAGAGGAGGAGCGGATAGACACATGTGCGAAGCTGTTGACCCAAAGGTCAGAGCCATCGATTTTCGAATTGAAAATCCAGAGGAATTCTTACCGGGATACAATATTCAGGTTTGGGATGGTGACAAACATCTGCAGGAAGGATTACTTGAATATTTACAGTCCAGAAAAACAGGCTTGGAAAACACGTCTTAATTAAGGTAATATATCTGGGATGGGACAGATTAAGTGGAACGATAAGGTAAAACTGGTGCTTTCGGATGTGGATGAGACGGTGGCTGATTTGTACCTGCCGGCTTTGCCGGAAATGATTTCGGAGCTGAACAAGGTGCTGGAAAGCGGAGTGGCGATATTTCTTATTTCCGGGCATGGTCTAGCTGGAATTCAGGAAAGAATTACGAACCACATAAAGCCAGAGCTGAGAAACAAACTATTAATAGGACACTGCTGCGGAGCTGAAGTGTGGGGATTTACCAAGGAAGGCAACCTGAAAGACCGGCCATACTACAGTAAATATGAAGAAAAAATGAGCCCGGCGCAAAAAGAAAAGTGGAGGCGGGTAGTTGAGCAGGTGGTACGGGAATTTGAGCTGATTAAATATCCCACCATGCCGGTGCAAAAGTTCAAAGAGAAGGCCGGAAGCAGCCCACTGGCAGTCATGTATGAAGACCGGGGGCCACAGATCACTTTTGAAGTTGTAAATGGATTTGATATGACACATGAACAGGCAAAAGACCTGGAAGTAATGATTCCGGAAACCCACGGGTTGTATGACCTGAGAATCCCGATTCTGGAAAGAGCGGACGTGCTATTTAAGGAATTCGGTCTACCGGTAGTCTCTCGGCTGGCCGGAGTGTTTGCCCTGGATTTCGGAATTGAAGGAGTATCCAAAACTTTGGCTGTTAAAAAAGTGCTAGAGGAAGAAGAAATATTAAAGTCAGTCGGACTAAGCCTTGACGACGTATCCGAGCCGGAACATCTGGAGATCTGGGCTGATAAGTTCTCGACTACTTTCGGTGGATTTGATCGGTACCTGAGTATGGCGGTGGGGTCAAAAGTAAGAGCGATTGATTTTCGTCCTGAAGATCCCAAGGAGTTTATGACCGGATATAACGTTCAGGTATGGGATGGGAAAAAACATCTTCACGAAGGGCTTTTGGAGTACTTACAGAGCAGGGGAAAATAAGAATTAATTCGGAAGAGGTCAAGGTCTAAAACTGAACTGGGTATCGTGAATTTCCTGTCTAATTCCACTCAGAAGCGAACCCTTTTCCTGCATTTGCAGGTTGGCCAGGCTCCAATCAAACGTGCCCCGGACAAATTCTCTTATATCTCCGGGTTTCTCCGACAGGACCAAGTTGCGCATGCCGATTTCGTTGCCGTAGTACAGAATCGGGATGCCGGGTTTTGATAACAGCTGTTTGGTGGCCCAGAGGATATCGTCACCGTTGCCCCGGCAAACTTCGGCCAGTCTGGCTCCTAAACTCTGACCGTCTGGTTGAGAAAACAATTTTTCAGGATCGATAATTTCTTTTAATGTAATTCGTTGCTCTTGGCTGGTGAGAAAAAATAAATCAACACTGTCGTGGTTGGTGAGAAAAGTGGCCCAGCGACAATTATCCGGGATTCCGCCGGATTGATTCCAGACATCTTCAACACCAGAGAGATTCTTGTCGTGAATTGAATTTAACAATTGAACCGCCAAAGGAAAATTGATAACCAACTGGCACTCATCGCCTGAACCGAAAAATTGTTTGGCCTCGTTTGGCCAACCGCCGGTTTCAGCCATTAAAACAACGCCGGGATTTCTTGAGTCAATGTGAGAACGAATTCTTTTTAAAACCTGATGAGTTTCAGGTAAACCAAAACAGTTGGTGTTTTCGCGCTTAATTAATCTGGCGACGGCGTCTAGGCGCAGACCGTCGACGCCTTTATCCAACCAATAATCGATGACTGAAAGCATGGCCGCTTCAACTTCGGGATTGTCCCAATTTAAATCAGGCTGCTGAGGATAAAAAGTGGCGTAATAATAGTCGTTGGTTTCAGGGTTAAAAATCCAATTGGTAGGTTTTAAGTGGGCAAAATGAACAAAGGCCTGAGAAAAACCAATCTGGTTATCGCTCCAAATGTACCAGAGTCTTTTGGGGTCGGATTTAGACAGCTTTGCTTGTCTAAACCAAGCGTGCTCACTGGAGGTGTGATTTAAGACCAAATCGATAATAACTTTCAGGCCACGGGAGTGAGCGGCCTCAATAAACCTGTCGAAGTCCTCCATGCTGCCAAGTCCCGGTCTAATATCCTGGTAATCCGAAATGTCGTAGCCTCCATCAACCATGGGAGAGGGATAGTGGGGAAGAATCCAGAGCGTGTTGACACCTAAATAGGTGAAGTAATCAAGCTTGGCCGTGAGGGCGGAAAAATCCCCAGCGAATTTGTCTACGTATAATTCGTAGATGACAGCTTTTTTCCACCAATCCATATCCGGCATAGGTTATTTAGTTTTATGCAATTTTTCTAGGCGAAGTTTGACGTCCTGTAAAACATTGGCGTAGGCGATGAAGGCTTCGTAAGGACTGTCGTAGGGGTTGAAGTATTTGTGGACATCGCCATCAGAGAACCATTTCGTACACATATAGTAGAAGTGGTCTGATGTAGTCAGTCTGCGCCAGTCGGAAATAAGCTTTTGATCTCTGGATTTAAGAACGGCAGATTCCAGCGCATAAAGCTTGGCGGCAGCGTCATCCTGCATGCTGTTTCCTAGCCAGGCTGAGATATCCCGCTCCACATCGGCCCAGGAGACAAAGTTGGGAAAATTCAATTCGGCGACTTTGGGAAGCTTTTTTAGAGCTTGGGACGGAGTCACGAAGTAATTGTCGCGGTGTCTTAAGAGTTCCTGAGGCAAATGACGGAGAAATTCGAAAATCCCGGTGTCTTCCCATTGATGCTCGCCAAAGGTTTCATAATCCATAAATAAATTAATGATGTCACCGGAGCCATTAAAGGCTGACACCCATCTGGCGAATTTAGGAGCTGTTAAGGGAAATTCTGTCCATCCGGGATTACTGAAACGAAAAGCGATATCGTCAGACAGGCGGTAATTTTTCAGCATCAGGCCGATGTTTTGGGTGCCCATCGGCTTGTAAATGAAGTTGGGGCTGCGCCATTCCAAAACGTGGTCAGCTCCTTCGGCCAATATGCCCTCATAACCCATGGCTTCCAGATCCTGACCTAACTCGTTTTTATAGATGAGTTCGGTGTTACGAAAGACTTTAGGGATTTTTTTAAACAACCTTTTAATCATCTGGGAGTGGAGTTTGACCTGAGCTTTAAATTCGTCTTTGGAAAAAATGTAGGATAGAGAATGGTAGTAGGTTTCGGAAAGAAGCTCGACTCTGCCGGTGGCTACCAATTCCTGAAATGAAGCCAGAGCGTCGGGAGCATACTCTTCCAACTGCTCCATGACTACGCCGGACAGAGAGTAGGCAACCTTAAATTCGGGGTGTTTTTTGAGCAGTTCGAGAATTACCTGATTGGTGGGCAGATAGCTTTTCCGGGCAACTTTCTGAAGAACGTCTTTGTTACTTAACCTACTGCCGTCGGGACTGTCGAAATAGTTGTGATCATTGCCGATATCAAAGACCCGGTATTTTTTAATCCGGTAGGGTTGATGCACCTGGAAATAGAGACAAATTGCTGACATGAGGACTATTTCTTTTTCCGGCCCAGGACTTTTTTATAAACATTTATAGTTTTGGACGCGGCTGCCTGCCAGGAAACGTTTTTGGATTCTTCTTTACCGTTTTCCTTAAGCGATTTATGCAGTGAAGGATAGTTTAACACGGATACGATTTGATTTGTCATTTCATCCACGTCCCAAAAATCGGCCTTGAGAACATGGCCCAAAGTTTCGGAAACTCCGGACTGCTTGGAAATAATGGCCGGGGTGCCGGTAGCCACCGATTCTAAGGCGGTCATACCAAAAGGTTCAGAAACCGAGGGCATGACAAACAGATCAGCAGCTCTAAAGGCCTGATTAAGCATTTGACCTCTTAAAAAGCCGGCAAACAGGACTTTGTCGGAAATTCCCAACTGAACTGCCAGATTAATCATCTGATTTTCCATATCGCCTGATCCGACCACCAGAAAAACGGTTTTGGGATAATACTCCAGAGATCTGGCGGCGGCTTTTAAGAAATAATCAGGGCCTTTTTGCATGGTCAGCCGGCCTAAGAATAAAACTATCTTGTAACCGGCTTTTTTGAGAGCATCCAGGGGATTTGATTCATCGATTTGGTTAACGTATTCCTCCGGATTAATGCCATTATGAACAACGTTAATTTTTGCCGAATCAATCTGATAATGCTTGAGAATGATGTTTTTGGTGAAATTACTGACCGGCATGATAGCCTCTGACTTGTCCATGCCCATTTTCTCAACCGCATAAACCATGGGGTTAATACCCTGTCCACCTCCCCGATCAAATTCCGTGGCATGAACATGAGTGACCAGAGGCTTACTGCTGACTTGCTGAGCTACAATGCCAGCCGGAAAACATAACCAATCGTGAGAGTGAATAATGTCATAATTGTATTTTTTAGCAATATCGGCTGCCCTTTTGGCGTAAAGATTGACGGCTGAGAAAAGATCTCTGGCCATTTCCGGCGGAAAATTCTTGGGTAGATATTTAAAAGAGGCGTAGGGAGAAAAATCAGGCCAATTAAAACCCTGGATGTCAGCAAAAACCAGCCGCATAAAATCGGCTTTGACGTTTACCCTTTGAGGTAGGACGAAAGTGATATCGACGTTTTGGTTGGCCAGGGCTTGTGACAGTCCATAGCAAGCAGTTCCGAGTCCCCCACTATTGCACGGCGGAAGCTCCCAACCAAACATCAGCACCTTGATGGGCATTAATAATAATAGTAATACTATATTTTGGATAAAAAAAGTGGGAGACTAGTACTGATGATCTTAATTTTTAATGTAGGGGGAACCACGACTAAAGCTGCACTGTCGCAAGACGGGCAAACTTTGGCCGATGTTTGGTCATTTGATACTCCAAGAGACTTTGAAAAATGGCTTTTTGTCCTTTCAGAAGAGACCGGTAAAAGACTGAAAGGAAAAGCCGTTGAAAAGGTGTGCGGAGGGATTGCGGGGGTGTGGGATGTAAAAAAAACCAAGATTTTTAAATCCCCTAACTTGCCCGACTGGGAAGGAGAATTGATTAAAAAACAAATTGAGAGCCAATTTGCCGCAAAAGTTCTTCTGGATAACGATGTAGTAATGGAGGGATTGGGTGAAGCCAGAGTGGGAGCCGGAAGACGAAAGCAGATTGTGGCATTTTTGGGGATCGGGACAGGAATCGGCGGAGTAAAACTTGTTGACGGAAAAATCAGTCCGGCGGCTTACGGATCCGAACCCGGACACATGATTATTGAAGCTGACGGAGAAGTGGGATATTGGGAAAATTTTGCATCCGGTGCGGCAATGGAGCACATGTACGGTAAAAAGCCGGAAGAAATTGATGATGTGCAAATTTGGGACAGTGAATTAAAACTTCTGGCAGTGGGAATTCAAAACGTGATCATGATGTGGTCGCCGGAAATTATAATTTTCGGCGGAGGAGTATCAAATAAACTGGATTTTGAGAAACTGGCAACATTGGTAAAACAAGAAATGATTATGTTTCCCAAACTTCCGGAGATGGTGGTCTCAGAATTGGGCGATAAATCAGGACTATATGGAGCTTTGGAGTATATAAAAATCGCTTCCTTGTGACGTATTATCTGACGACTGGTTTTGATTTCAGGGCAAAACGAAGATCATCGTCCAATGATTCAGCAAACAGAAACTTAAGATCGTGTTTGACTGAAGCTGGAATATCTTCTAAATCCTTTTTGTTTTCTTTGGGAAGAATGACTTGTTTGATACCAGCTCTATGAGCTGCGATAACTTTTTCCTTAACTCCACCGATTTCCAGTACTCTTCCTCGTAGGGTGATCTCCCCTGTCATAGCCGTGTCTCTTCGGGTGGGAATCTTAGTTAAAGCCGAAACGATGGCGGTGGCAATCGCAGTTCCGGCAGAAGGTCCATCTTTGGGGACTGCGCCTTCGGGAACATGGATGTGGACGTCGATGGATTTATAGAAATCTTTTTTGAGGCCCAATTTGTCCCAATGACTTCTGATGTAAGAATAGGCGGCTTTGGCTGATTCTTTCATAACGTCGCCTAATTGACCGGTTAGTTGCAGTTCGCCTTTGCCGGGCATGGTGGCAACTTCAATAAACAAAATGTCTCCTCCGGCTTCAGTCCAGGCCAGGCCGGTACTCATGCCCACTTCGTCGTTTTTCTCGGCCAGAGTTTCAGGAAAGCGCTGTGGACCTAAGTATTTATGAATATCCGCAAATTCAATCTTGGTATTAACTTTCTTTTTCTCGGCCATGAGCCGGGCAATTTTCCGACATACCTTGGCCAGTTGCCTTTCT